>Ga0075019_10001570_pt1 | contig 13012 bp, 10 predicted proteins | sample ColStrG_CSR_2013_FD_71473 | JGI IMG/M metagenome (GOLD analysis project Ga0075019, IMG submission 71473) | Freshwater sediment microbial communities in response to fracking from Pennsylvania, USA - Cold Stream Run_MetaG_CSR_2013 | ecosystem: Environmental > Aquatic > Freshwater > Creek >...
ATCAAGGTCGCCTCCGTGGTCATCAACGATACGTCCGCGGCCTGTCTCTGGATCTACGCGCCAAAGATAGACCCGTTGCGCAACTTGGCCACCTATCGACTTATCGCGTAATTCCAGGAACGGGCCGACGAGCTGTAGCTTTGTATTGACCATCACCGGTTTCGGCAGGCCCAGCGGCATATGATCATAATCACCAGCCAACTTGTGGCCCAAACTGACTGATTTGGTGGTACGCAGATCTATGACGGTTGCAGCCTCTTGAGATCGAACACCAAATGTCGCGCAAGGCGGTGGCTCGAGGTCATTCTGCAAAAGTTGTTCCGTCGCGCGATCGGGTGCTGGAGGCGGTCCGTCACTTCCCGCTCCGCCGCTGAATCCTGTGACATTCATGACGGAAGACAAGTCCGAGACCGACTGCGCCGATTTAAAGTTATGGGCTAAACCGGACGGGCAGGTGCTGCGTGCACCCGTCTCTGTATCCGAGAGCACCAAGTGATCATTATCGAGCCATGTAAGGCCGGACACTTGATCCTCACTCAGGCGGATGACCTGGTTTTTGCTGCCAATAACATTATAAATTACAAGAAGGCGCAGACCTGCTTTACGGGTGATGAAGGCAAACCGGCTGCCGTCCGAAGAGAGTGCGATCTGTTCAATGCGCGGGGGAGCGGCAAAAACACTGAGGGGTGGAAAGGGCGCGCCTTCAGGCAAGCGTTGGCGACCAGGTGCTTTAACTATGACCTGAGTCGTATCGGCTTGCGTAACCTGTGCCTGTGCCTGTGCCTGTGCCTGTGCCTGTGCCTGTGCCTGCGTCTGCACCGCCCCCAGTAAAAGAAGCAGCGTTAAACCAAAAAAGCACTTCGTCATGTCTTCCCCTTAGATTGTAAGTATTCTCACCCCTCAACGGAATTGTGCCTTTGCGGAGTGGAAAGCCTGATACGGTAAAGTTCGTCGGCCCTTAACGATATATCTCTTACTTAGTTCTGGTAAAATTGATCACGCGTACAAGCTCCTGGCCATAATTAAGAACTCATATCGACGTCTGTTTTAGAGGATAACCTGACCAGGTTAGAGGACTTAATTGTTTTTATTGAGAAGTTATCGGGGTCGCTCAGCCCTACAAAACGAAGACTTTCCTTGCACGCGCAGTTTGTATCACCGCCCTAAAGTTTACGGACGCAAGATGAAGACGCCCACTCGGTGCTCGCAGCTTTCCCGCGGAGGAGCGTCCTGAGGAGTTTCCGGATCGGCAAAGGCCGTATGAAAGCAGATACTCAAGCCCTCCGGGCCACCGTCTTTAAAAAACTCAAAAACCTTGAAAGCCAGCACCTCATCTCGTGTCATGCCTGGATAGTACCACCAAGATTGCTCCTGGTGATACTTCAGCGATAGCTGGTTGGTATTCTTGCCGCTCGGTGCGAAGGCGGCGAGGGCCGCTGGCACAACAGTCTCCATGGTCACGCTCGAGGGCTCACAGACCGCTAGTGGCATGTGACGCAAAGGCTGATCTAAATAGATCGCCCGCCAAAAATTGATGACCATAAATCCTGCGACCTGGGGACGATCAAATCGGGCCCGCCACAAGGCGGCGTACTGAGGCGTGGAAAAGGCTTCCAGCGCTTCTTGATAGTCATCGGGTCTTAATCCGTAGTCATTGTGTATACCCGTCGCATAAGCGTTAGCGCCGGGGCCGCGCCGCACAATAAAGGGCGCCTGATCGACTTCCAGCGCCAGCCCCGGCAACAAACGTGTGCGGACGATCGCTTCGATCTCGGGCAAATAGATACGCGCGATCTCATTGCGCTCGAAGGGGGTGGTGCCGCCGGACTCCCAGTCATTCACAGCCGATCGGTGCGGCAATAACACAAAGCCATGTCGCGCCCAGAACGCACCTTCATCTGTATCCGCCTGTAAGAGACGGGCGTCCCTAATCGTAACCGGCGGCGCCATTTCCCAGAGACGCGAGGCTTCATTGCCAGCATCTGCCAGATTGATAACGACAGGGCCGTTGCTGACCAGATCGCGGTGAATATAGCCGTTCAGGACCGTCTCAACTGTCATGTTTCTTCCCTTATCCAACTTTTTTATGTGCGTGAACGATCAACAACAGGGGTCTCGTCAAGAAAGCAAGACTTGCGAACTATATCGGAAGGTAGAGTTTCAAGAAAGCGGGCTACCTCTCCTTCGCCCGTAACAGATTGGCAAGAGCCGTATCATCTGGAGCTTTTCCCAAACACCCAATAGTCTATGTCAAACAGATCCTTTTCTTGCGGACCATGGAAGACCAAGAACAGGTCGTGTAACCCCGTTGGTCTTGACACCTGGGTGCTCTGCATCTGCCAATGTCCCTGTCCTCCGGTCGGTGAGACTGAAAGTGTACCGATCAAGGGTCCACTGAGCCCATCGAGCCGCAGCTCTATTAAGCCGCCTTCTGTGGCTGTAGCGACCCGGGCTGAAAAGATCGATGGACGTCTTCTGGCGAAGTTCACACCTCGAACCTTGATATAGCTATCGGCCCTTACGTGCGTCACATATATCCCGCCATCGTCACCCTTGGCCGTTCGCACACCCTGCGCCCAATCTAAGGTGCCACTTGACCTCGTATCGATCCCTGACGTCCAGGCTATAGTTTCCGCTTCGACGCGCTGGTACGGATTGAGACTTCCAACCTGATCAACACCCGCATTGTTCCACCACGGCAAATTGGGTATAGTCCCGTCGGCATTGTAGGTGAAACTCGCCACATTGACTGAACGCCGCTCCCTATGTTGGGGATCCAACGCAAAGTTCAAACGGTAGTTGAATCCAAAAACATAGGACTTGCCTTTGTAGTCGATTATGCCCGGATGGTTGCCGGATGACCCCTTGTTAGGGTCCATAATTTGTCCCTTATAAACCCAGGGCCCTGTGGGATGGTCACTCATGGCGTAACCTATGCCTTCGTGACAGCAGGTCGAGGCATAGGCCAGGTAATAGTGGTTGTTCCGCTTGTAAAACCACGGTCCCTCTTGGTAATTTTGCGGTCGAGACCCACTCTTTTCAATGTCGCCTGAATAGGAGATCATGTCCTTGTTTAACTTCACATACCAGACATTCGGGTTGCCCCAGTAAAGATAGGCCTGCCCGTCTGTATCAATGCTAACGGTCGGGTCGATATAGCCTTCGCCGCGATCGATCAACGGGTGCCCAAGCGCGTCTTTGAAGGGCCCAGTCGGTGAGTCAGCTACCGCGACAGCGATAACATTCTTCGGTGATCCGATCGCACTGATGGGAACATAAAGATAGAATTTCCCGCCGCGCTCTATAACCTGCGGCGCCCAGGCGTCGTTGGTCTGATCCGCCCATGGAAAGGTCGCAAGAGAGGCAATGGCACCGTGATCCGTCCAGTTGACCATGTCAGTAGAGGTGTAAAGACGCCAATCACGCATCTTGAAATTGTTGGCGTCGTCCTCATCATGGCTGGTATAGAGATAGACGATACCTTTGTAGACCATCGGCGCGGGATCGGCAGTGAAGTTCGTTTGGACAACGGGGTTTTCCGCTCGACATATCGACCCAGCTCCAAAAAGGCAGAGGCTGGCAAACATCAGCGTTCGATAGACGTTGCTAAGTCGCATCAGAATTCCTTTTTTCTTGGACGCGGGGCGGCCGTCTCCCCAATTTGATGGTGATAATCTACTGTGAAAAATGCACCTTTATGGGTTTGCCCGTATAGGTTACGACGCGCATGGCTTTCTGGACGTCGATGCCACCTGGGGTCTTAGGCGTGACCAAGACGAGATTGAGAGTTCGCTTTCTCACGAGACCTGGGAAAGTTCCCTTTCTCGCTCCTACCGTCAAGGATTTGCTCGCGTCGTCCCAACTTAGGTCGTAGGTCGCGTGCTGACCCTTCTCGTAATTATAGGTCTCGTTGTCGTCTTCGTACAAGGTAAAGCGGCCGTTGGCACCTGGGTAAATGCGAATCTCGTAGGGTGCATCCGGTTGCTCGGTGGCGTACTGAACGACTGGACCTAGAGGCAGAATTGTGCCCGCACGAACATAAAGAGGAATAATGTCGAGCGGAGTTTCTTTTGCTATCGTCTGGCCGCCAGACAGTCTTGTACCGGTCCAGAAGTCATACCAATCCGTACCCAACGGAAGATAGGTTTGCAGAGTGGTATTCAAGACCGGTTTATTGGCGTTGAGGGCGCTAATCTGTGATGGCGTCCGCCAGGACAGACGAATATTGCGGTTTGAAGTTGCTTGAAAGAACTCTATTTTGAGAGCTACTTTTTGGCCTTTCTTGAGTGTTACTTTCGAGCTTCGATAACGGTTGGCACCGTCATTCCAATCTTCAATGATGGTTTTGCCATCTAGAGCCAGTCGGAAGCCGTCATCGCCATCAAGTCCGAGCTCATACTCGCCATCTTCAGGTGCCAGCAAATAGCCTTCCCAACGGGCTGAGAAATGGTCCAGGCTGTCGAGGCCACCAGGTGGGCCAGCCAAAGGAGGTCCTGGCCAATTGTGATCCAGAATGGGATCTACAACCTTTCCTTTTGGTATTTCGAAATTTTCACCGGAAAAATATTGACCCGCAAGGCCCGGCTGTCCGTCCGGCGTTTGCAGGTATTGGGATGCAATGGTTTCCGGAGGCGGCGCCTGAATATGGAACATCGCATGTGTCACAGGATGTACCAGCAAGGATGAGCCGAACATGAAGGCGTCGTTGATGTCGTGCGTCTTCACATCGTCCGGGAAGTCCATAGGTACAGGTCGCATGAGCGTATAGCCCTTGTCAGTGACCTGCCAGCTCAGGCTGTAAATATAGGGCAGAAGTCGGTAGCGAAGGTGTACCGTATCCAGAAGGGCACTGTACATTTCCGGATCAAGAGTCTTAAAAATATAGGGTTCGCGCTCAATATTGGTGCCGTGCACCCGCATTATCGGATTGAAGGCGCTAAACTCGAACCAGCGGGCAAACAGTTCACGATAGGCTGGATCGTTCTGCCCCTGGGGATAGTCGGTGACAAAGAACCCTCCTGTGTCCTGGGTCCAGTACGGGTTCCCCGTCACCGTGACATTGACTCCACCACTGACCTGTTGTGCGAAGGTTTTCCAGTTCGCATAGATATCGCCGGACCACGAAGCTGCCGCCGTGCGCTGGGCACCAGCCCAGGCGGAGCGCGTCAGCGTAAACACCCTATTATTGCTTGTTGCTCTTTGGCCATCATAGGCCGCCTTTGTTGTCATCAGGCTGTAGGGGTTGAGGTAACGGGAAAAATCTCCCATTGCGTTGGTCCCGAGGCTGCGGATATCGCGAGCAACCTCCTGCGCGTCCCAGCAGGCAGTGCCGACCTCCACCTCAGTACCGTCCATCCAAAGCGCGTCTACGCCCTTGTCGAGCAACCCCTTTTTTATGTATTTGAAATAGATGTCCCTGCCCTTTTGGCTATAGGCATCGTAGATGCGGGCCTTTTTGGAAATCCAATGCAGCGGTGCAAAGCGCAGGCCGTCTTGGTCCAGTTCCGCAGCGAGGGCCGTATCATTGCCAATGGATGGCCAGATGGAGACCATGAGTTTCAAGTTGAGGTCGTGAAGCGTCTTCGTCATGGCTTCAGGATCGGGGTAACGCGTCTTGTCCCAGGTCATCCCGCTCCAGCTGCCGTCCTTGTCTGACCCCCAGTACTGCCAATCCTGAACGATGTAATCGAGAGGAAAGTTCTCTTTTCGAAAGGTCTTTGCGACTTCAAGAACGCGAGCCTGTGTTGGGTAACGTTCTTTACTCATAAAGAGTCCGAAAGCTTTCTTCGGATACATTGGGGCAGCCCCCGTAAGGTCGCGGTAATTTTTAACCACGCCGTCCATCGTATCGCCGGCCATAAAATAGTAGTCGACGCCGCCTGGCGCATTCTCGGCCCAAAGGGTTGCACCCTCCGCATTATCCTTGAACCTCATCTCAGAATAGGTGTCCCAAAGGATACCGTAACGTTCAGTCGATACGATAACAGGGATAACGATCCCGACATTGGTCTGTATGAGCAACATCTCCTTATTGCGGCGATTGGTATCGTCGGAACTGTCAAATCCAAAACCGTAAATCCCCTCGTTAGGCTTCAAGGTGAAGGTGTTGGACACCTCATAGGTCGGCTTTCCAACAATTTCGACCGGCTTTATTGTCTGAGGAGTTGCAGACTTCTCCTGCGTATAGATCTTGCCGCTTGAATCCTTGAAGGTAAGAGCGCCGGTCGCCTTGTCTATGACGATTTGTAACTGCTTGGATGTCAGGGTCATGGATCCATCGGCGTCACTCAACGAGAACGCCACAGGCTTTGGTTTTTCCACCACCACGATGCTAGGCCTGGCCCAATGGTTTGCGCCCAGATTAGCATTTACACGGACTGTGCCGGGACCGTAAAAGATGATGTTCTTGGTAACACCGCCCACATCAAACTGCACACCGTCCTGCAAGACGGTATAGGTGAAAGCCTTGCTCACCGGTGTCTCGACATGGAGCAGGTGACCATTGGAATCCAGTCCAAGAGGCGCTACGGCTTTTTCCCCGGCTCGGACAGAACCACAGATGAGAGCCAGTGCAGATGCGCACCCAATAAGGGCTAATTTTTTCGTCGCGTTCCAATACGTCATTTTACATTGCCTTCCTGCTACCAAACGGCTGCCGTCTACTATCTGCACCCGAATAAATTTCGGTTTCGGTCCAGATCATGATCGCTCGAACAGATGCACATGTGCCGAACCTCTTTGCGCCGAAGCTAACAAAAAATCTCAGCCGACCTATCCGCTCGGGCGCGCTGGGTCGTCCTTTGGCGTCTCACCTGCTGTCATTTATAATTGTCTGACTATTGAGTTGGGTACCATAGTCATAAGTCGGCGACAAGACGGGATTAAAAAAAGCACCGGCGGGTGATTTCGAGACAACTGCTGACGGGCTTTTTCTTAAGAATCAGACGGCTTATTGCAAGGCATACCTAGGCGAGATGTCCAATCTGCGACTCTTTTGCTTGGGATCCTAAACCGATCTTTTTGATCAATCGCTGTCGTGAAACCTTGCAAAGGCTGGTAGTGCGTCAAAGTCGCAAAGTCACTTTTTGAACGTCTGACCTTGGCTACACGCACTTTTCGTAAGTCTCTGGGGAGATAGACGCCACCTCCCCCGTTCTCTTTTCATGTGATCAGGTCGCCCTAATCGAGAGCTTATGGGACTTAACAAACTCTTTGTTCGTCAAGACCATGTCTATTGGATTTCAAAGCCTCCCACAGCGGCAACTGGGGCAAAACCGCTTTAGTTAAAAGAGATCGTCAATTTTCGCCCACAAATGGCATAATTCGCCATAGTCTAAGATCATGTTTGATCCTGCCCGCCTCGACGCCTGCCCGCGTACCGTGACCAACATAGAGGTCTGCCCGAACATTGCCCCGAATGGCTCCCCCCGTATCCAGAGCGGCAACCATGCGCTGATAGGCCGGAAACGCGTCCTTTAAGGTTCCTGCGTCAGCATCCAGCCAAAACAGGTCGCCAAGATCATGATAAGCGCTGTCAACAGCAATGGCCGAACCCGGCGGAAGCGGTACCGCCGCTGCACCAAGCGGTTGGTTCTGATCCGGCTGAATCGCAAAAAAGCCGTATCGGGGATTAGCATTCATAACTGATGTGGCCTCTGGTCCGCGGTGATCTGCGAGCCATTGGTGGATATTATCTCCTGATGTCTGGTTCTGTGCCAGATAACCTTTAGCCACCATGACCTTGGCAATTCCAACAAAGGGTTGGCCATTGTCTGCAGCATAGGCAGCATAAACGCGTTTGCCATCAGGCAGATCAAGAAATCCCGAGCCTTGCAGCTGCATGAAAAAATAGTCTTCCGGACGCATATAGTAGGCTGCTGACACAGCTGACTTCTCGATCTCTGCCCGCACCGGGTATGCAAGGTAGGTGTCACCGACCTTGCGTGCGGCGACGTGGGCAGAGGATTGGCGCGGAGTCATTTGAGAGCCAGAAACATAGATCAGATCATCGGGCTTGGTACGTACCCCCTGGCTGAATTCACCCTCTGCCTTATAGGACGCCTCGTAATCCGGAACAAAATAGCCCGTCATGAGACCCTGCCCGGCTATAGGCTCGATTTGCAGGTGTGATAAAAGAAAACCTTTTATCTGATCTGTGGTTTCAAAATCCTGGGAAGCCATTGCCTGACAAACAGGACCATATTGCCGTCCCTTCTTGTAGGCACAGGCGGATCTCAAGGCTTCAAGGGCAATAAAGGGATCCGCTGCGGTCCAACCCGGCAGGTTTGACAACCTCAAAGCTTCTGGAACCGAATTTGGCGCTTCACTTTCGACGGCAACAGGCTTTCCGGTTTCTTGAGCCGGAGAAACCGGTGTGACCTTTGGTGTTATCACAGGTTCTATTTTTTGGGTTTGAGCACAAGCAGCAACGAGCAGCGTTAAAGCCAGACCAAAGAGTGGTTTTAGCTTCACGCCTTGGCCGCCTCTACTTTCGTAAGAAGCCACGAGCCGCCCTGGCTTCGCAAGCCCTTTTGGAAGGTCCAATACTCTGCCGTACGTTTGTAAACTTTCGACGGCTTCGGGGCAACAACGGGCTTTGAAACAAGCTCTGGAGCAGGTGTCGCTGACTTGCGTGTCCTCTTTTTCGGGGCCTCTGGGACTTCAGAAATGGGTTCCTTAACCTCCAAGCTCGCCACAGGTGGAGCCTCAACTGGAGGTATGGGCTCAACCACAACTTCCGGCTCTTCATAGGCCAGTTCCGACAAGAAGCGGACGCGAATTTGAGCGACATCGTCTTTGAATTCGATAACGTCCATGTCGGCCTTCGGAGCTCCGACAAAACTGAGGCGATCACGAGGCGGGTTGTGGCGCTCATTGACGGCGTTCGAAAACACAGAAAAAACGCCGTCTGAAAGCTTGTCCTTTACAGTGTCAAGTTCACCCTTATGAAAGGCCAGAACAACCTGTTCGTAGGTTTCCCGCGCCTTTTCAATGAAGTTGATTTCATTGAAATTGGCATCTCGCGTCTTAAGAACTTCCAAATTGGGAACGCGCGAAGCCTCAGGAAGACGCACTGGCTGTGCACCCGCTTCCACATCTTCGGTCCTTGGGGTGGCCGGTTTGTCGTCGCCACGAAAGCCGACCTTGCGACCTAGCACATTGTATAGCTGCACGAGGATAACAACGGCTATGACGGCAAAAATGACGAGCGCAATCATATTCACGTTCACGGGAAATCTCTTTTCAAACTTCTTATTTGAGCGGGTTTTTGAAACCAGCTTTGTACACTATATAGGACGAAGTTTTGCGAAGGGAAACTTTTCGTTTTATTGCTTAAAATTTTCTTATCTGGTAGCAGCGTTTTTAAATTGATCACGCCTGCGCCATTTGACGCAGCGTACACCCTGATACTCAATACCCGGAGTCCTCATTTTATGTCTGATACCTTCGCACCCGCCGATCAAAATTCCTCCCTGGTCGAGCAACCGGTTCCGCAAATGCAGGTTCTGGCCCAGTTTATCCGCGACTTCTCATTTGAGAACCCGCGCGCGCCCAACAGTCTGCGTCAAGACGCCCGCCCGGAGGTCGATCTCGGTGTTGAGATGAGCGCCAAGGGTCGTACAGACGGACTTTTCGAGGTCGACATTAAATTGACAATTAAGGCGGCAACGCCAGAAGGTCCCATGTTTGCGATTGAATTGGTTTATGGTGGCCTTTTCCAACTCGGTAATATTCCCGAGCAAATGGTTGAACCTACACTTCTTGTCGAATGCCCGCGTTATCTCTTCCCGTTCGCACGCCGTATCGTAGCTGATGCCACAGCGGATGGTGGTTTTACCCCACCCTTCAACCTTGATCCTATCGATTTTGCGGCTCTTTATGTTCAGCAGCGTGGCAATATGGAAGCGCAGCGCACGCAAGGAAACGCCTAGCACTTTGAGGCCCATGGTTTAAGGCTCAGGTGCGCTTTATGGACCCCAGAAGGTTGGATCTCAGCCTTCTGGGGTTTATCATTTCTAGGTTTCTGACATCTGTCTAGACCAGATTAAACGCTTTAATTTGTGTTTCCTGGCAAAGACTTTCCGTCGCTGAAAATCTCTATCATGTCCTTTGGTGGCGTCTTAATCTGATATGAGAGAGTAATAACTGATGGCAGAGCACGCCCCTTCTCGTAAAAAGCTGCTACCTAACCAGGAAGCATGACAGAAGAGTCGTTCACCAGAGAGATTTTTCCTTAAGGTATTTTTTTATAAAGTCTTCATGCGCCTGGGCCTCAGCCTCTGTAAGGCGTTCTGGCAGTACGCGTGGTCGTGGGCCGTAACTGGCATGACTTTCCGTTTGCGCACGCTCTGCTCTTGCCGAAACCATTTCAAGATCAAGGCCCCTCTCCTTCCCACCAAGGAGTTCAAGATAAACACTTGCGAGCAGACGGGCATCGATGAGCGCGCCATGAAGATCTCTATCCGCAAGAGAAATGTTGAACCGCTTACACAGGGCATCGAGTGAGTTGGCTGATCCTGGGAACTTCTTTCGGGCAATGTCGAGTGTATCGATCCATTGGTCGGTCGGAGGTGACACCCTATTTTCGCGTTCAAGTTCCATATTGATAAAGCTGCGATCAAAGGCGGCATTATGGGCAATGATCTTTCGATCACCGATAAATGCCAGAAGATCATCGCAGACGGCAGCAAATTTTGGTTTGTCCCGGATCTTCTCATTCGTAATACCATGCACGCGAATGGCATCAGCTTCGATTTCACGTTCCGGGTTTATAAATCTGTGAAACGTCTTTCCCGTGGGTAAAAGATCCTCAATCTCAACGCAGCCGACTTCGATCAGACGGTGTCCCCGTCTTGGGTCAATTCCTGTGGTTTCGGTATCAAGAACAATTTCAGTGGCCATGGCTGACTTAGAGCAAACACCGCCCTGATTTGGCAAGCCTCATCAGGAGAATTTCATAATCAGGTCATCGACCTGACGCCTGCAAGTCTCAAGGTCCTGACTGGTATCGATAACAAAGTCGGCTTTTTTTCGTTTTTGGTCGTCCGGGACCTGACGGGCAAGGATAGAGTCGAACTTCTCTGCGGTCATGTTTGGCCTGGAAAGCACGCGCGCACGTTGTACGTCTGAAGGTGCTGAAACAACAAGAACCTTGTCAATCCAGGACTCAGCACCCGTTTCAAAAAGCAAAGGAATGTCGAACACCAATAGGCGAGCTGAGTTATGATGCTCCATGAAGGCTTTCCGATCCTCGACCACGGCGGGATGAACAATGGCATTCAGACGTTCAAAACCCTTCGGGTCTGCTTTTAAGAGCTCTGAAAGCTTGTTTCGGTCAACGACACCCTCAGTAACAACATCACCAAAGGCTTCCACCAGTAGAGACCGAACCGAGCTCGAGTTGGCATAGATGTCATGAACGGCGTGATCTGCATCCCAAACAGGCACACCGCGTGCAGCAAACATCGCCGCTATGGTCGATTTGCCCATGCCAATAGACCCCGTCAGTCCGATACGTGTCATGCTTCTCCTAGATAGTTCAGGGCGAGGGCCCTTATATCAAACCCTGGTGGAGGTTCAACGCCATAGAGAATCTCAAAGGATGGCCGAGCTTGCTCGATCAGCATTGCCAGACCATCAACGAGGGTTAGTCCTTTGAGTTCCGCGGCCTGAAGCCAGGCGGTTTTGAGCGGACGATAGGTCATATCCATAACAGTGGCGCCGACATCTAGAGCGTCGAAAAGAGGGTGGGGACCACCACTTGCTGCGTTGATAACGGCTACCGCGCCTTCAAACGCGCGGTGAACCTGAGTAAGATCAAAGGCTGTTACGTGTCCTTCGAAGGCAAAAACTAAGTCTTCAGCACGCGCCAAGGTCCGGTTAAGGATACGTACCTCAGGACAACCTACCTCCAGTAAAGCCGAGACTACCGCACGCGACGCACCTCCAGCCCCCATAATAGCAACTGGGCCCTTACTCAAATCACAGTTCGGAGCCTGAATTTCAAAAGCGCGGATTAAGCCGATCCCATCGGTAGAATGGGCATGAACATATCCGTCCTCATCAAAGGTCAGCAGATTGGATGACCCTGCCTTTCGTGCCGTTTCTGTTGCATTGTCTGCCAAGGCCAGCGCCTGCGCCTTGAAAGGTGCCGTGATATTCAGCCCTTTGATTCCATTCGAACGACAAGACAATATAAGCCGATCAAAGCCGTGCTCGTCCTTTGGTGAAAATGGCGCATAAACTCCATTCAGACCTATGTGTCGTAACCAGGCTGTGTGAAGGAAGGGGCTCAAAGAATGATGAATGGGCTGGCCGACAACACCAGCAACCAATGCCGCGCCTGTTGGCAAGTTCTTCATGAGGCTAACACTTTCAAATGACGCAGCTGGGCGAGCAGGGGCAGCATTGGCAGTCCTAGCACCGTAAAATAGTCTCCACGTATGGCTTCAAACAAGTGAATGCCCGTATTTTCGAGTTGATAACAGCCTACGCTCGATAGGATCCTGTCGCCGGCTTCCTTTAGATAGGAGTCGATAAAAGACTCGGTTAAGGTGCGGACTGTCATTTCGGCTGTTTCAACGTGGGTCCAGATAAGATGGCCGTTCTCTGAAAGTGCCATGGCCGAGTGCAGGTAATGGGTTTTGCCACTCATTCGCCTCAGCAGAAGTCCGGCATCATGTACGCTTGTTGATTTACTAATGAGATCCTGTTCGAGTTGAAGGACCTGGTCTCCCCCGAGAACAAGGCCTGAGTGATCTTTCGCAATGGACAGGGACTTGGCTTCGGCGAGTTTCACCGCGACGGATTTAGGACTGTGGCCACGCAAGAGACACTCATCTTTTAGAGCATCTTCGTCCAAATGAGCCGGAATACATCGGTGCAAAAGTCCGGCACCTGTTAGAAGGGCTGAACGGGAGGCGGACGCAGACGCGAGAATGAAGTCAGTCATTAAAGGACTCAGAGAGTAGGGGAGGCGACGAACGATAAGTTCGTTGCTCCCTTATCACGA
>Ga0075019_10001571_pt1 | contig 13009 bp, 10 predicted proteins | sample ColStrG_CSR_2013_FD_71473 | JGI IMG/M metagenome (GOLD analysis project Ga0075019, IMG submission 71473) | Freshwater sediment microbial communities in response to fracking from Pennsylvania, USA - Cold Stream Run_MetaG_CSR_2013 | ecosystem: Environmental > Aquatic > Freshwater > Creek >...
GGCGGGACTTGGGGTGCGGCGGTCAACACCCTGGCCGCCGGATACGAGTCGATCGGGCGGGAGGGTACCTGGCGCGAGCACTACCAGGGCGGTCCCATCGCCTATGAACAGCGAGAGTTCGAATTGGCGCCGGGCATGGAGAGCTCCCCGTTCTGGAACCTCGAGACCGCGTTGGGTGTGGCGATCGCCTGGAATCCCAGCGCCCTTGGTGGAGCGAAGATCGAGGACACGTACCTGGTCGGCGCGGACGGTCTCGAACTGGTCACCGCCAGCGACGCCTGGCCCACCGCGGCCGGTGGCCTCGGCGCGCGTAGTCAAGTAAAGATTGTCCAGTAGGAAGGGGAGCAAGATGATCCGAGGTACTGGAAGTCCACGAGGAACGGCGGCCCTGGAGCGACACTTCGCCCCGCTGGTCAACGCCCCCGCCGTCAGCGAGGCGCGCTTCCCCGACGGCGCCCATCTGCGCATCGAGATTCCCAGCGTCGAGAATCCCGCCGCACTGAGAGCGGTCGTGGAGGAGGCCCGCCTCCACGAGATCACGGTGCATCGCGTCTCCCAGGGCAGCGGCTCGATGCTGTTGACCAAGGCGGAGCTGGCGACCATGGCCCGCATCGGCGCCGACGAAGGTCTCGAGGTCAACCTCTTCGTCGGCCCGCGTGAGGAGTTCGGCATCGGCGGATCGGTGCGCAGCCCCGATGGTCTGCTCCTCTCCGGACGACTGCGCGGCTTCGACCAGATCCGTTACGCCCTCGAAGACATTCTGCGGGCCGTCGACGTGGGCATCCGCGGATTCCTCATCGCCGACACCGGCCTGATGCAGGTGCTGAACGACATGGTGCGTGAGGGTGAGTTGCCGGCCAACATCGTCTGGAAGATGTCCGCGGTCCTCGCGCCGTCCAACCCCGTAGCCTTCCAACAGCTGATCGCCCTGGGCGCGACCACCGTCAACGTGCCCAGTGACATGAACCTCGACGAACTCTCCGAGATCCGTTCGGTGAGTTCGGCCCCGATCGATCTCTACATGGAGGCGCCCGACTCACTCGGTGGCATGGTGCGGGGACACGAGATTGCAGAGATCGCCGCGGTCTCGGCTCCGCTCTACGCGAAGTTCGGACTGCGCAACGCGCGGCCCGTCTACCCCGCCGGACACCAGGTGATGGGTGACGTCGTCAACAACGTGAGGGAAAAGGTCCGCCGGGCCGCCATCGCGCTCGAATGGCTCGACGACTCCGCGCTCGACCTGTCGATCTCCAAGCCCGGCGCCGAAGGCATCGGAGTCCCCGAACCGTGACCTTGCGCAGCGACCGCTGGGTGCGAGGCGACAGCGAGGTCGCCCTCGACAGTCGCGTCGCCCTGCGGATGGGTGGGGCACCCGTCGACTCGAACGGCGGTCGCCCGATCATCGGCATCGCCAATTCGGCGAGCGATCTCAATCCCTGTAACCAGCCGCTGGCCGACTACGTCGATGCCCTGCGCGAAGGGATCGCCTCGGCGGGAGGAATCGCCGTCGAGTTCCCCGTCATCTCGCTGGGTGAGGATCTGATGAAACCGTCGTCGATGCTCTACCGGAACCTGCTCGCGATGGAGATCGAGGAGTCGGTGCGCAGCCAACCGATCGACGCCATCGTCATCCTGGCGGCGTGCGACAAATCGGTACCGGGTGCGTTGATGGGTGCGTTCAGCACGAATCTGCCAACGATGCTGATGGTGTCGGGCCCGCGCCCCGTAGCGCTCTACCAGGGCCGGAAGGTCGGCACCGGAACCGACCTGTGGCGAATGTGGGATCTGCGACGCGCCGGCGAAGTGACCGACGAGCAGTGGCGAGAGTTCGAACTGGCCCTGACCCTCGGCAAGGGTTCCTGCAACACCATGGGGACGGCGTCCTCCATGGGCGCAATCTGCGAGGCCCTCGGTTTGGCGTGGCCGGGCTCGACGGCGGTGCCCGCCGGTGACGAGCGCCACTTCACCATCGCCGGAGAGGTCGGACGGCGAATCGTCGAACTGGCCCGGTCCGGCGGCGACGCCAGCCATCAGGTCACGCGGGCGGCGGTGGAGAACGCCCTCACCCTCTTATGCGCCATCGGCGGATCGACCAACGCCGTCATCCACCTCACGGCCATGGCCCGCCGTCTCGGCCACAATCTGGACCTCGACGCCGTCGACCGGATGGGCCGCGCGACTCCGGTGATCGTGGACGTCGAACCGTCGGGATCGGCACTGATGGAAGACCTCGACGCCGCCGGAGGGCTGCCCACGGTGATGCGTTCGCTCGGTTCCCGACTCCACGGCGACGTGGTCCTCGCCGACGGGCGAACGACCGCCGAGGTCCAGTCGAGCGCCGCGGCACCGAGCGGAGTGATCCGCGAACTCGACGATCCCCTCGACGCGGCGGGCGCCTTCCGGGTCGTGCGGGGCAACCTCGCCCCGGACGGGGCGCTGATCAAACGGTCGGCCGCGACCACGTCACTCCTCAACCACCGTGGACCGGCGTACGTGATGCACGACCCGGACGAGGTGATCGAACGGACCGGCGACCGATCGACCGCCACACCTGATTCGGTGCTCGTACTGAGCGGCGCCGGTCCGGTCGGTGGACCGGGCATGCCCGAATGGGGGATGATTCCCGTGCCGGCCCCCCTGCTTCGCCGCGGTGTCACCGACATGGTCCGCGTCACCGACGCACGGATGAGCGGCACGAGCTTCGGCACCGTCTACCTGCACGTCGCGCCCGAGGGAGCGACCGGAGGACTGATCGGACTCGTGCGCGACGGCGACATGATCAACGTCGACGCCGATGCCGGCGTGATCGAAGTCGAGATCACCGACGAACAGATCGCGTCACGAGTCGCCCGTCCGGAGGCGACCGGACCGCAGCGGGGCTACGTCGGCCTCTACCGGCGCCACGTCATGCAGGCCCCCACGGGCTGCGACTTCGATTTTCTGGAACTCGAAGCGGGGGCGACGCCCCTTCTCGACGAACCAGTAGTAGGGAGATCTTGAGGAGCGGATGCTCTAAAGGACCGAGGCTCACGGTGTGCCTCGGATGAGTAAGGGGGAAGTGCCACTTTGAAGAAGATACAAATGAGGAGTTTCGGTGCGGCCGCCGCATCGCTGATTCTCGCCGGTACGTTCTACGCGTCGGGGCCAGCGTCAGCGAGCACCAAGACGACGTTGACCCTTTGGCAGAACTACGGCACGGAGCAGAACGCCGTTGCGACGACCAACCTGATCAAGGCCTTCGAGAAGGCCAATCCGAACATCACGATCAAGGACGTCGCCCAGCCGGGGACGAGCTACTTCGCCCAACTGCAGGCCGCCTCGATCTCGGGCAACGGTCCGGACCTCGCGGTGATGTGGACCGGCATCTACGACCTCCAGTACTCGAAGTTCCTCGTGAACCTGAAGGGCAACGTGCCGGCGGCCGACCTGGCGAAGATGGGCGGGCTCCAGTGGGAGTCACCCAACTTCAACGCGTCGAACGGTCCGCTAACGATGCCCTTGGAGACCCAGTTCTACATCGGCTTCTACAACAAGGCCCTGTTCAAGAAGGCCGGCATCACCTCGGTCCCGACCGACTGGGCCCAGCTGTTCGCGGCGTGCGCCAAGCTCAAGGCGATCGGCGTCTTGCCCATGGTCTACGGCAACGGTGGTCAGGCGATCAGCACCGAGTTCTACCCCTGGTACGACATGAGTTACCTGATGATCGGCGCCCACTCGCTCGGCGACTGGAAGGGCCTCTACGACGGCGCCATTCCGTGGAACTCTCCGGCCAACGTCGCCCAGTTGAAGCAGTGGGCCTCGTTGCAGTCCAAGGGCTACACCAACAAGGACGTCTTGACCAACACGACGAACATCCAGACCTTCGAGAAGGGCAAGGCGGCGATGTTGGTCGACGGTACGTGGGACACGGCGCAGTACACCAAGGCCATGGGCACCAACGTGGCGGCCTTCGTACCACCGTTCTCCAACACCCCGATCAACGGCGTCGTGGAGTACCCCGGTGACGGCTTCTCGGTCATGAAGTACTCGAAGAACAAGGCCGCGGCCTTCAAGTTCATCGACTTCCTGACGACGACCCAGGCGGGGAACATCATCAACCAGGCTGGTCTCATCCCGGACATCCAGGGACTGTCGACCTCCAACCCGGTGAACCAGGAGATGTTGAACTTCGTCACGGTGCAGCACATGGTGGCGTACCCGATGATGGACAACTACATCCAGGTCAACGTCGGCAACGCCGCTGACAAGGTCCTGCCCGCAGTGCTCGGCAACCAGCAGTCGGCGAGTTCTGCGCTGGCCAACATGCAGCAGACCTGGCAGCAACTGCCGCCGGCCCAGCGCAGTTCCAAGGGCTTCGGCTTCTAAGCGGTAAGTGATGTCGCATCCGCACCCCGGTCGTGCACCGGGGTGCGGATGCCCCTTCTTTGAACGGACGACGATGAACGAAGTGCCCCATCAGTAGCGTCACGATGCCGACGCCGCCCGCGAGGCGACGCCTGACGTTGTCGCGTCGCCGCCAGCTGGCGGGCGTGGTGTTCGCCCTGCCCGCGATCCTCCTCGTGCTGGGCCTGATCGCCATCCCCATCGGCCAAGCCGTCTACTACTCCATGACCCAGTGGGACGGGGTCACCGCGACGTGGATCGGTCCGTCGACCTGGAACCAGGCCCTGCACAACCCGACCCTGTGGACGGCCCTGCGCAACAACGCCCTGCTCCTGTTGTCGGTACCCTTCGCGCTCGGCCTCCCCCTCGGCATTGCCGTTCTTCTGCACCAGCGCGTCGCCGGGTGGCGGATCTTCCGATCGATCTACTTCTTGCCCACCGCGATCTCGTGGGTGGTGCTCGGCCTGGTGGCCCAGCGCTTCTTCGCCTACCAGGGCACCCTCAACTCCCTGATCCACTTCCTGGGCTTCTCTCGTTCCAACACCAACATGCTCGGGTACGAATCGACGGCCCTCAGCGCGCTCGGCATCACCTTCATCTTCACGATGATCGGCACCAACACCATGCTCTTCTTGACCGGCCTCGCGACCCTCGACACGAGTCTCGAGGAAGCGGCGCGCATCGACGGTGCGGGGCGCTGGAGGATCTTTCGATCGATCACCCTGCCCCACCTTCGACGCTTCATCCAGTTGGCGTTCGTCATGACGGTCATCGCCCTGTTCTCGGCCCTGTTCAGCCTGATCTTCGTCATGACCGGCGGCGGTCCGGGCTACGCCACCACGACGATGGAGTTCCTGATCTACCAGACCGGATTCAACCAGGGCGACTTCGGCACCGCCGCCCTCTACGGACTGATCCTGTTCGTGCTCACGGCCATCGTGGGCGTCGTCCAACTGCGCCTGATCGGATCGGAAGAATGACGGCCCCGGTACTCGATCCCTCCACCGCCTCGCACGACCCCGCGCCGAGGGCCCCTCGTCGACGACTTCGCCCCGGTCGGATGATCCTCTTCGTCGCCATGCTGCTCGTGGCGATCGTGATGCTCTACCCCTTCTGGGTCATGATCTACAACAGCCTGATGACCGAGGCCCAGTTCCTCGCGGGCAAGGGTTTCTCACTGGGCAGCTGGAAGGCGCTCACCTCGGTGATCCCGGTCGGTCAGGAGGTCCTCAGTTCGACGATCATCTGCACCGCGTCGATCCTCATCATCTTGCTGATCGGGCTACCCGCGGGATTCGCCTTCGCGAAGTTGCGCTTCCGCCTGTCGACGGTCGTCTTCCTGGCGATCGTCAGCGCGATGATGGTGCCGCTCCAGGCGATCCTCATGCCCGAGTTCGTGAACGTCACGAAATTGGGACTGACCAGCGGCTACGTGGGAGCCGTGTTGGTCTACTCCGCGCTCGGCACGCCGTTCTCGGTCTTCCTCTTCACCACCTACTTCCGAGGCGTGCCCGACGAACTCATCGAGGCCGGAATCGTCGACGGCCTCGGCTACTTCGGCGTGCTGTGGCGTCTGGTGCTGCCAATAGCCGTGCCCGCCATCGCGACCGTGACCGTCCTGCAGTTCATCCAGATATGGGACGACCTGCTGGTGGGGCTGCTCTTCATCCAGAACACGTCGGAACGACCCATCACGGTAGGCCTGGCCGTCCTGTCCGCCGGGCGCACGACGTCGATCCCCCAGTTGATGGCGGGATCGTTCATCAGTGCCGTCCCGGCGATGCTGGTCTACCTCGGATTCCAGAGGTACCTCGTGAAGGGCCTCACCATGGGTATCGACCGGTGACCCGCCGAAACTACCTGCAATCAAGGAGCATCAATGGCTGACATCACCTTCGACGGCGTATCCAAGGTCTTCGGTGACGACATCCGCGCGGTGGACAACCTCTCGCTGCACGTCGCCGACGGCGAGTTCATGGTCCTGGTCGGGCCGTCGGGGTGCGGCAAGACCACCGCCCTGCGGATGCTCGCCGGGCTCGAGGAGATCACATCGGGCACGCTCTCGATCGGCGGGGTCGTCGTCAACGACGTGCTTCCCAAGGACCGCGACGTGGCGATGGTCTTCCAGAACTACGCCCTGTACCCCCACATGACCGTGGCGCAGAACATGGGCTTCGCGCTCAAGATCCGAGGCGAATCCAAGGCCGAAGTGCAGCGAAAGGTCTCCGAGGCCGCCACGATACTTCGACTCACCGACTACCTCGAGCGTCGACCCAAGGCCCTCTCGGGCGGCCAGCGACAGCGCGTCGCGATGGGCCGGGCCATCGTGCGCAATCCCCAGGCCTTCTTGATGGACGAACCACTTTCGAACCTCGACGCGCAACTGCGAGTCGAGATGCGCCTCGAGATCGCCCGCATCCAAAGACTCCTCAACGTCGCCACGGTCTACGTCACCCACGACCAGATCGAAGCGATGACGATGGGCGACCGGGTGGCCGTGATGCGTGGCGGCGTCCTCCAACAGGTCGCGACGCCCCAGTTCCTGTACGACCACCCGGCCAACGAGTTCGTCGCCGGCTTCATGGGCTCGCCGCCGATGAACCTGTTGCGCGCCCACCTCGAGAGCGGCGCCGGCGAATCCACCCTCGTCTTCGGCCGACAGCGGGTGGCGGTCCCCTCGGGCTACGACCGAACCCACGCATTGCCCACCGAGTCAGGTTCCGACGTGGTCTTCGGCATCCGGCCCGAGGACGTCGAGATCGTCACCGAAGCCGGGACCGTCGGCGCGATCTCGACCCGGGTCGAGAGGCGCGAGGCTTTGGGGGCGGAGATCCTGGTCCACCTCTCGCTGGTGGACGCCGACGGGACGAGCGCCATCACCATCGACGACAACGGTGCCGTGGTCCTTCGTCCGACCGTGTTGGTGGCGAAGATGGGCCCGCGCGCCGACGTGAAGGTGGGCGACGCGCTCAGCGTGCGATTCAATCCGGAACGTTTCCACTTCTTCGACGCTGGCTCCGGTCAGAGTCTGCGCCAGATCTGACATGTCCGACGGGCTCGCGAAACTCGACCGCCAGGTGCTCGCCACCGGTCTCGACCACGTCGAGGGTGTCTGCTGGGACGCCCGACGCCAATGTCTCTGGGCCGGCGGTGAGGCCGGCCAGGTCTACCGGATCGAGTTGGACGGCACGGTCGAGGTGGTGACGGAGATCGCCGGCGGAGCGCTGCTCGGTCTGGCCCTCGACCGGGCCGGCTCCCTGTACATCTGTGATCCCGGCAACCACCAGGTGTGGAGGATGACCGCGGACTACGAGGTCAGCGCCTACGGCGACCCCATCGACTACCCCAACTACCCGGCCTTCGGGCCCGACGGCCGGCTCTTCGTCTCTGACTCGGGATCCTTCGTCGAGCCGACTGGACGGCTCGTCGCCATCGACCCCGACGGGACCACCACCGACCTCTCGCCTCGTCCACTGGCCTTCGCCAATGGAATCGCGATCGACGCCTCGACCCTCTGGATCGTCGAATCCTCGGCGCCGGGCGTGAGTTCCATGCCCCTCTCGGGCGGAGAACTCACGCTGGTGGTCGAGATGGAACGATGCGTGCCCGACGGTCTGGCCCTGGACGACTCCGGTGGACTGCTCATCTCCTGCTACCAGCCCAACCAGCTCTGGCGATTCAGCCCCGATCGAGGGCTCGAGTTGATCTTCGACGACTGGACGGGCGAGTTCGTCCTGTCGCCGACGAACGTGGCCTTCTACGGCGCACGACTCGACCGGCTCGCCCTCGCCTCTCTCTGTGGTCACGACATCGTGACCATCCGCCCGCCGTTCCCCGGCCAGCGAGTCGCGAACTCGATCTAGAAGGAGACCACGATGGCCGTTCTGAGCGTCAACCCATCGACCGGGGAGATCCGTCCCCTCGACGTGGAGGAGACCACGCCCGCGCAGGTCGACGAGGTCTGCGCATTGGCCGCACGGGCCGCGGCGGACCTCGCCGCTCGACCCCTGACGTGGCGCAGCGAGATGCTGCGGTCGATGGCGAGCGAACTCGAGACCGACGGTCCCCAACTCGTCACCGTCGCCGACCAGGAGACTGCCCTGGGACGACCCCGACTCGAGGGCGAACTTCGTCGAACGTGCTTCCAACTGCGATTCTTCGCCGACGTGGTGGCCGACGGCATGTTCCTCGCCGCGTCGATCGACCACGCCCAGGATTCACCGATGGGGCCGTTGCCCGACCTGCGACGAGTCAAGACCCCCCTCGGGGTCGTCGGGGTCTTCGGTAGTTCCAATTTCCCCTTCGCCTTCTCCGTGCCCGGCGGCGACACCGCCTCGGCCCTCGCCGCCGGATGCTCGGTCGTGGTGAAGGCCCATCCCGCGCATCCCGCGACCAGCGCGGCAACCTTCGCGGCGCTCGCCCGTGGCGCGGACCTCTGCGGCGCGCCCGCGGGCACCGTGAATCTGATCTTCGGTCTCGCCGCGGGCACAGCGCTGGTCGAGTCACCACACGTCGGCGCGGTTGGCTTCACCGGTTCGGTGTCCGCGGGTCGAGCGCTCTGGCAGTTGGCGAACGCCCGACCGAATCCGATCCCCTTCTACGGCGAACTCGGCGCCGCCAATCCACTGGTGGTCACGGTGGGAGCCGCGCGCCAGCGGGCCGAGGAGATCGGCAAGGGCTTCGCCGGATCCATGACGCTCGGAGCCGGACAGTTCTGCACGAAACCGGGACTGCTGTTCGTGCCGACGGGTGGAGACGGTGACTCGCTCGTCCACGCACTCGTCGGGGCCCTGGGAGGGCTCGGGGGTTTCACCATGTTGAGCGAAGGGATCGCCGAGCACTTCTGGTCCGGGGTCGAATCGATCCGTTCGGTCAGTTCCGTGCGCCCACTCGTCGACGGGACACCCAACGACGGGACCGGCGCCTCGGCACGGCTCTTCGAGGTCGGCGCCGATGATTTCGTGGCCGGCGAGGCGACGGCGCTGCGCGAGGAGTGCTTCGGCCCGGCGGCGCTCGTCGTGCGCTACGCGACCAACGACGAACTTCTTCGAGCGATCCTCTGCGCCGAGAAGTCGCTGACCTTTTCGGTCTTCGCGGCGACCGACGACCCGGACGCGGCATGGCTCGTCGAACTGGGCGCCAGCCGGTCCGGGCGAGTGATCGCCGACGGGTACCCGACGGGTGTGGGCGTCAGCTGGTCGATGCAACACGGCGGCCCCTGGCCGGCGACGACCGCGTCGGGCTCGACGTCGGTTGGAGCGGCCTCGATCGAACGGTGGTTGCGTCCCGTCACCTACCAATCGATGCCCGACGAGCTACTACCCGACATCTTGCGCGAGGCGAACCCGACCGGCGTCCCGCGACGGGTCGACGGGGCGTTTTCGCTCTGAAGGGGGCCCGCCGCGGCGCCACCCGGGGGAAATTACGGGCCCGATACGACGAAAACGGGGCTTTGAACGATGAAAATACTAACTTTGTACCCTCTGAGCAGGGAACCTAGCTGATGAAGAATATGTCCATGGACCTGGAAAACGAACGTCTAGAACGTCCCACCGATCCGAGCGTCGACGGTCAGCGCAACGCCCCCCACGAGATCCACGTGGTGATCGTCGACGACCACTCGCTGGTTCGCGAGGGCACCACCGAACTGCTGAATCAGGAAGCAGATTTCCACGTCGTCGGCCTGGCCGGCAGCGGCGAGGAGGGTCTCGAGATGATCGAGCGACTCCTCCCCGACGTCGCGCTCGTGGACGTCAACCTACCCGGGATGAGCGGCGTCGAGATGGCACGCGAGGTGCTGGCGCGCCGTCCGGAGTTGAAGATCCTGATCCTCAGCGCGTACGACGACTATGCCTACGTGACCGAAGCGCTCGACGTCGGCGTGGCGGGCTACATCCTCAAGACCGCCACCGGCAAGGAGTTGGTCGACGCAATCCGCGCCGTGTTCGACGGGGTGTTCGTCCTGGACAAGACCGTCTCGGCGCGCCTCGCGCGTCACTGGCGCCGCGACGAGGGCGACCACTCACCCATCGAGCTCTTGACGCGCCGCGAGACCGAAGTGCTCGATCTGCTCGCCAAGGGTATGTCGAACAAGCAGGTCGCCTCGACGCTCTCGCTCGGACTACGCACCGTGGAAGGTCACGTGTCGAACATCCTCGCCAAGTTGGGCGTGAGCTCTCGCACGGAGGCCGTGCTCCAGGCCATCGGTTCACGAATGGCCAGTAGGTACGATCAGGGTGCTGCCAAGAACGCGCACTGACTCTGGCGCAGTCCTGCGCCAGGTGTTCCATCCCCCGGTTCGAGAGTGGCAGTTCTGGGCCATCCAGTTGGCCGTGACCCTGATCGCGGGTCTGCACCTGCTCAACGACACGGTGGTCAACTTCTTCGGCGGCGACCTGCCGACGGGGGTGCCGGTGGCGCTGCTCGTCATTCCGGTGGGCTACGCCGCCGTGCGCTACGGGCTGGCCGGCTCGGCTGCGACCAGCCTCTGGGCCACCCTCCTGTGGCTGCCCGACCTGACGGTGCGCCACGGTCAAATGAGCGCCGACGTCATCGACCTCGTCATGGTCGACGTCGTCGCCATCGTCTTCGGAATGCGCATTGAGTCCGAGCGTTACGCCCGGTCGATGGTCGAGCGGGAGTCGGCTGAACGAATAGCCGCCGAGGCGAGTTACCGCCTGCTCTTCGAGTCGAACCGGGCGCCGATCGTCGTGGTCGATTCCTCGGGGCGCATCCTCGACTCGAATCCCGCCGCCCATCAGCTGCGCGAATCGACTGACGACCTGGCCATGATCCACCAGTCACTGGAGAACGGCGGAACGATCGCGAGCCTCAACGGACGAACCGTGAGGATGTCCAACGACCGGGACTACCGCATCGGCATCGTCGACCTGCCCGGCCACGTCGACGGAGCGGCGACCCAGCTCGTCTTCGAGGACGTCACGGCCGAGCTCGACGAGAGCCGCCGGGCCACCCGATACGCGCGCCTGGTCGTGAAGGTCGAGGAGGAACAACGACGCCGCCTGGCCAGGGAACTGCACGACGAACCCCTACAACTCTTCCTGCACCTGGCCCGCCGCCTCGAGAGCCTCGGCTCCAAGGCGGGAGTGCCCGACGAGGTCTCGGGCGGACTCGACCAGGCCCGTCTCCAAGCCCTCGACGCCGCAGCGCGCCTCAGGGTTCTGGCGAGAGACCTGCGACCGCCGGCCCTGGACCGGCTCGGTCTGGTACCGGCGCTGTCGAGCCTCCTCTCCGACGTCGAGGAGGAGACGACGCTGTCGACGACGCTGTCGGTCACCGGTGAGCCGGCGCGCATCGGCGCGGACCTCGAGCTCGGCGCCTTTCGGATCATCCAGGAGTCGGTCAACAACGCCGTCAAGCACGCCGGGGCCAGTCGCGTCGACGTCACCGTGGCCTTCGAGCCCGACCGGATCGAACTGGGCGTGCGCGACGACGGCCAGGGTTTCGTGCCCGACGCGGTACCCGATCGGGGGGCTTCGGGCATGGGCCTCATGGGCATGCGTGAGCGCGCGGTCATCCTCGCCGGGCGCGTCGACGTCCACTCGAGCCCGGGTCACGGCACCACCGTCTCGGCCGTTCTCCCACTGCCGAGCTAGCGCCCGCTCCGGGGTGGTGTGGTCGTCGCGCGGCCGCCGCGACCAGTGCCGGCAACGCCATATGCGGCGTCCCTATCGGTGCTCGGGCACCATGTCGATCGCCCCGCAGGGACACTCCTTCGCGCAGATCCCGCAACCCTTGCAGTAGTCGAGGTTGAACTCGTAGCGCAGTCCCGAGCCCAGCTTGATCACCGCGTTGTCCGGGCAGACCCCGAAGCAGTTGTCGCACTCGAAGCAGTTCCCGCAGGACATGCAGCGACGGGCCTCGAAGAGCGCGTCGTCCGCGTTGAGTCCACCGACGACTTCGTCGAAGTTGGACCGTCGCCGCACGGCTTCGAGTCGCGGACGCATGGTCCGGGGAGCGTCGGCGTAGTACCACGGGTTGAGCCGGTCGAGCGTGGCCAATGGGCGCCGCTCGGGAACCTCGAGTATCTCTCCGACGATCCAGCGGTCGATCGCCGCGGCGGCCCGCGCGCCGTGACCGACGGCCGCGGTGACGGTTCGCTCACCCGTCGGGCTGGCGGCCGCGTCGCCACCGGCGAACACCCCGGCCCGGCCGGTCATCTGGTTGTGGTCGACCCCGATGACCCCGCCGGCCGTGTCCACTCCGGCCGATCCATCCAGTAACGAGAGGTCGGTGTCCTGGCCGAGGGCCAGCACCAGCGAATCGGCCTCGAGCTCCTCGAACTCCCCCGTTCCCACGGCCTTGCCCGCGTCGTCGAGGACCATCTTCTCCAGCATGAGTCGGCCGCCTTCGGCCCTCGTCACCGTCGAGAGCCAGCGCATCTGGACCCCTTCGGCCTGGGCGTCGATGACCTCCTCGTCGTGGGCCGGCATCCGGTCGCGGGTGCGTCGGTAGACCACGATCGTCTCGGTGGCGCCCAGGCGTTGCGCGGTGCGGGCGGCGTCCATCGCCGTGTCGCCACCGCCGTAGACCACGACCCGCCGGCCCAGGACCGGGCCTTCGCCCTCTTCGAAACCGTGGAGCATCGAGACCGCGTCGAGCACCT
>Ga0075019_10001573_pt1 | contig 12987 bp, 7 predicted proteins | sample ColStrG_CSR_2013_FD_71473 | JGI IMG/M metagenome (GOLD analysis project Ga0075019, IMG submission 71473) | Freshwater sediment microbial communities in response to fracking from Pennsylvania, USA - Cold Stream Run_MetaG_CSR_2013 | ecosystem: Environmental > Aquatic > Freshwater > Creek >...
CAATAAGTCAGGGCGGATCTGGCACTGCAGGATCCCGCTCGATCAAATGTGCGATGCCCGCTATTACGGTTACTCGGTTTCAGGGGTGGCGGTTGCTGGTCTCCGCGGCTTCGATCATGAAAAGGTTCTCCTCGATCCCTATGCCAAAAGTGTTTTCTTCCCGCCGGGGTTTGATCGCAAGCAGGCGATGAAGCCCGGCCCCAATCGAGAAAAGGCGCCGCTGGGAGTCTTGCCCACACAACACGCCGCTTTCGATTGGGCTGAAGATCTCCCGCCCCGACCTGAATCGGACGCGATCATCTACGAACTTCACGTCAAGGGGTTCACCAGGAATTCCAATTCCGGCGTGCATCCCTCGCGAGCCGGCACCTATGCCGGATTGATCGAAAAGATCCCGTACCTGAAAGATCTGGGGATCACCGTCATCGAACTCATGCCCATCTTTCAGCGCGATCCTCACGAGGGCGACTATTGGGGATACATGCCTCTGAACTTCTTCGCACCTCATGCGCAGTATGCATCGAGTGTTGATGATGAGGGGCAACACCTTGAGTTCAAGAATATGGTCAAGGCTTTTCACAAAGCCGGGATCTTCGTCGTGCTCGATGTTGTGTACAACCATACCTGTGAGGGGGATCACTTTGGCCCTACGTACAGCTTCAAAGGTTTCGACCCCTCAGGCTATTACATGCAGTCCTCCGACCCGACGAGTCCGTACGCCAATTACTCGGGCACCGGCAACACTTTGAATTTCAACCAGCCTCACGTGCGCAAAATGGTTATGGACAGCCTGCGCTACTGGAAGAACGAGATGCACATCGATGGGTTTCGCTTCGACCTGGCATCGGTGTTCAGCCGCAATGCAGACGGATCACTGAATTGGGGAGATGCTCCGATATTCAGTGAAATCGCCGCAGACCCCGAGTTGGGCCGGTTGGCGTTGATCGCGGAGCCTTGGGACGTCGGAGGCTATCAACTCGGACGTGGATTTCCGGGTACGACCTGGCTGCAATGGAACGCGCGTTATCGCGACGATGTCCGCCGGTTTGTGCGGGGCGATGCGGGGATAGTCCCGGACCTTATGCGTTGCATCTATGGCAGCGATGATTTATTTCCAGACAGCCGCGAGCATGCCTATCATGCCTTCCAGACCGTCAACTATATCGATTGCCACGACGGCTTCACGCTCTACGACCTGGTTGCTTACAATCAGAAACAGAACTGGAAAAACGGTCATGACAATCAAGACGGCATGGACGCGAATTACAGTTGGAACTGCGGACACGAAGGAGACGGGGGCGCGCCCGCGGGGGTTCTGGCCCTTCGCCGGAAACAGGCGAAAAACTTCTTTTGCCTGTTGATGCTCTCGAACGGCATCCCGATGTTCCGGGCGGGCGATGAGTTCCTGAATACACAGTTTGGTAACAACAACCCGTATAACCAGGACAACGAAGTCAGTTGGTTGGACTGGAGTCGGCTCCAGGCGAATCAGGACATGTTTCGGTTCTTCCAAGGCATGATCGCATTTCGCAAGTCTCATCCTTCTTTGTGTCGCAGCAGGTTCTGGCGCGAGGATATCTCCTGGTACGGCACTGGGCCTACGGTTGACATGTCCCCCGATTCGCGGAGCCTGGCATTTTGCTTGCATGGCGCATCCCAGGGTGATGACGATATCTATGTAATGATCAATGCATATTGGCAAGGGCTGCAGTTCCAAATTCAGGAGGGGAACCCGCAAGATTGGTTAAGAATCGTGGACACCGACCTGCCGGGTCCAGACGATTTCCCAGAATGCGGTTTGCCGCTACAGCAGTCGATCTATCAAGCGGCCCCGCGATCCATTGTCGTCCTAGTTCGTTCTAAGTAAGGAGTCATATATGGCTAAGAAGCGTATCGGCATACTCACGGGAGGCGGCGACGTTCCCGGGCTGAACTCCGTCATCAAGTCGGTGGTCTACCGCGGCGCAGAAATCGGATGCGACGTCATCGGCATTCGCCGTGGCTGGGAAGGATTGACGCACGTCGATCTGAATGATCCGGCGAGCACGACGAGGTATATTCTCCCCCTGAACCGCGACAATACGCGCACCATCGATCGCACGGGCGGGACTTTCCTGCATAGTTCGCGCACGAATCCCTCGAAGATGAAAAAACTGCCTCCCGTTCTGCAGGGACAAAACTTCGAAGCTAAGGAATCGAACAAGAAGGGCATCACCAGCACCGTCTTCGATGTGACGCCGGCGGTGCTAAGAAACATCGAGACGCTCCGACTCGACTACCTGATCGCGATCGGTGGTGACGATACTCTCAGTTATGCTGCAGAACTCGATCGTAAAGGAATGAAGGTGCTCGCGGTCCCAAAGACTATGGACAACGATGTCCGCAACACGGAGTATTGCATCGGATTCTCGACGGCGATTACGCGTGCCATGGACGCCATCGACCGCCAGCGCACCACAGTCGGGTCGCACGAGCGCATTGGGATCTTCCGTGTGTTTGGCCGTGATGCCGGCTACACCGCGCTCTACACGGCCTACGTCTCAGCCGTGCGTTGCTGCATTCCCGAATATAAGGTCGATCTGCAACATCTGATCGAATTGCTTATCAACGACAAACGCAACAACCCGAGCAACTACTCGCTGGTCATTCTCTCCGAAGGCGCTGAGTGGCTCGGTTACGCGGTAAAGGAATACGGCGAGCCGGATGCGTTCGGCCATCGCAAAAAGATGAGCGTCGCCGAAGATCTGAGTGATGAGATCAAGCGAACCACCGGCGAAGAGACTGTCGTTAGCGATCTCACGTACGACCTGCGATCCGGCAGCCCAGACTTCGTGGATCGCATGGTCGCATTTACCTTTGCGGGTATGGCGATGGACGCGCTGGAAGAAGGCAAGTCCGGACTGATGACCGCGATCCACGAAGGCTGCTACACGATGGTGCCGATTCCTGATCCAAAGCTGGGCCCGCGGAGGGTAGACATCGCATCGATGTACAACACCGAGCGCTATCGACCCAGGTACGACCACAAGCTCGGCCTGCCCATCTTCCTGACGCGGCCGTAGTGAGCGGATCTATTGTTGCTGTGGTTAGACCTGAATACACAAAGCGTTCTAATGCGAGCTTGTCGACAGACCAGGATGACTGACAAGACGCCAGTGAGAGTGCTACATTAGCTCGCACAGGGGGCGCTGGTCAGTGCCAAAGAACCTCCTTTCGTTTCTGTTGGAGTGCTATTAAAGAGCCATGGGTTTGTTCGAGCTCATTTTCGGCTCTTTTCTCTGATAGCGGGATCACGGTGTGTAGTTCGTTCTCTTGTTACGCGAAGTAGGCGCATCTGAATGGGACCACACCATCTGGGCCGTTTTCGGGAAGATGGCAAAATGGCTTCTCTCCGAGCTCATCTGCTTCGCTTTAACACACGACCCACAACGATTGCCACGTTGGGCTGTTACCTCACCTGCGTGTTATTCATGGCAGGCGCGGTTCACGCCCTCGATCCGAATAAACGTCTGACCCAGTACATGCATGCATCCTGGCGCACCCAGGATGGTTCCGCGCCCTCCGGCATGTACACGATTGCGCAAACGTCTGATGGTTTTCTCTGGTTCCTGTCTTCTCGCGGCGATATCTACAGGTTCGACGGTGCCCAGTTTCGTCTTTGGCGTCTGCCTGCTGACGCCGCCTCCATAGGCAGAATTCGGAACATCGTGGGCGACCAGGCAGGTGGGGTCTGGGCACTAGGAGCCGATGGGGTCGCTCACCTCAAAGACGGGGTTGTCACGTCTCATGTTCAGTTGGACGGGCTCGAGGCGAATCCGCTCAACATAAGTGAAGACAAAGACGGCTCGATTTGGGTGGTGCGAGGCGACAATGGAATTGCGGAGCCCGTTTGCCACGTCAACGAGCACGCGGTCAAGTGCTACGGCAAATCGGATGGAATTCCGATTGCCCCGATTGATGCCATTTTGGCAGACGGGAGTGGAGGCTTTTGGCTCGGAGGACAGGCTGCCCTTGTCCACTGGTATGCCGGCGCGTCGGAGATGTACCCGATCAAAGGTTTGAAAGCCGACATGGGGGCACCTGGGGTAATGAGCCTGGCACGTGGGCCCGATGGATCGGTGTGGGTCGGCATATTTTCAGACGGACCAGGGCGAGGACTTGCCAGATTCGTGGAAGGCACCGTCAGATCGTTCGTGACTCCTACTTTTGATGGAAGCAAGGTCACGGTCTTCTCCCTCCGTTTCGACCGCGACGGCAACCTTTGGGTTGGCACCGCAAACGGCGGGGTCTTTCGTGTGCATGGAAACGCTGTGGACCATTATGAACGGACCGAAGGCTTGTCTGGCGATTATGTCCGCGCTTTCTTTGAAGACCGGGAGGGCATTGTCTGGGCTGCCACCAACAATGGAGTAGACAGGTTTCATGATCCACGCGTCACCACCTTCTCAGCGGCGGAGGGCTTGGGAGCAGACCAAGCGGTAGGCATTTTGGCCAGCAGAGATGGCACGACGTGGGTAGCGAACGCCTACTCGCTCGATCACATCGTTAATGGCGCGGTCTCCTCAATTCGAACCGGGCATGGTCTCCCGGGTCAGCAAGTCGCTTCTTTGTTGGAAGACCGCGCCGGAAACATGTGGGTAGGAGTGGATGACGGGCTATATTTATTTAAGAATGGGAGCTTCCTGCGGCTTCCCGAACGGAATCACCGGCCCCTCGGACTGGCATTTGGATTGGCCGAAGACAGCGACGGAAGTATCTGGGCAGTGTGCGCAGGCACGGCACAGCTCGTGCACATTCGTGATTTCCAGGTGCAAGAAGAGTTCACTCGTGCGCAAATTCCAGCCAGCCGTATCGCGCCAAATCCGCAGGGAGGAATTTGGATTGGCACTCGCAACGGGGACCTTGAGCTGTTTCGCAACGGTGCTCTGCAGAAGTTTCCTATAAATCCGGATTCAAAGAGCCCGCTTGCCAATCACATAATCGCCCAGCCGGATGGTGCTGTCCTTGCTGCTTTCGACGACGGACTGGTTGAAATGCGGCGAGGAAAAGTGCAGCGAATGACGACGAAAAATGGTCTGCCCTGTGAGGGCATCTTTTCCTTCGTTGAGGACAAGGAGAAACGCTGGTGGCTCAATACCCAGTGTGGGATTGTCGAGTTTTCAGATTCGGAGCTTGAGCGATGGTGGACCAACCCTGAGGCCGTAATTCAGACCCGTCTTTACGACGTGCTGGACGGCGCCCGTCCATCCGCGCGGGCGCCTTTCAATTCGGCGGCAACCTCGCCCGATGGGCGCGTGTGGTTTGTGAACTCAGGTGTCGTGCAGATGCTGGAGCCATCCAGCTTGTCGCAAAAGGCGCTTCCAGCGGCGACATATATCGACTCAGTCATCGTTGATCGGAAGGAATTCGATGCAACCGACCACCTCAAGCTATCTCCGCACCCGCGCGACTTGCAGATTGATTACACGTCGCCCACGTTTCTGATTCCACAGAAGGTGATGTTTCGTTACCGGCTCGACGGCTATGACCGTGATTGGAAAGACGCCGGTACGCGTCGACAGGCGTTCTACACGGATTTGCCTCCGGGGAAGTATTCCTTTCGCGTGATCGCATGCAATAGTGAGGGCTTCTGGAACGATAGTGCCGCGAAGCTGGATTTCTCCGTGGCTCCCGCGTACTACCAAACGAACTGGTTCCGCGCCGTTTGCGCGGCAGCCTTCTTGGCGCTGCTCTGGGCGGCGTATCAGCTGCGCGTCCGGCAGCTTCATCGGGAATTCAACACGGCCATCGAAGCACGGGTGAATGAGCGAACGCGTATCGCTCGCGAACTTCATGATACTTTGCTCCAAAGTCTGCAGGCCCTGCTGTTTCAGTATCAGGCGGCACGTAACCTTTTTGCGGCCGGCTCGGAACGCGCGATGCAGGTCCTCGATGCTAGTCTTGACAGGACCGAGCAGGCAATTGCCGAAAGCCGTGATGCTATTCGCGACATACGTTCCGACATTGTTGCCCAGAACGTCTTGCCGGAGTTGTTGACCCGAGCGGGAAGTGAATTGGCCCAATCGCAAGCGGATCAGGATGCGCCTACATTCGGGCTGACAGTGGAGGGCGAGCTGCGAACGCTCTCGCCAGCCATTCGGGAAGAGACTTATCGAATTGCACTCGAACTGTTGCGAAACGCCTTCCGGCACGCGAAGGCTCATCGCATTGAAACCGAGATTCGATACGATGACGACATGCTTCGTCTCCGTATTCGTGATGATGGAAAGGGCATGGACCTAAACATATTGCAGGGAGACAGCAGCGGTCATTGGGGGCTGCGCGGTGTCCGAGAGCGCGCGCAGCGGATCGGAGCAAAGCTGGATGTTTGGAGCGAAGCGGGAGCCGGCGCCGAATTCCAGTTAACTGTTCCTGCCGGCCTTGCTTATGTTGGGTCTGGTAATAGCCTTCCATTTCGACTACTTCGCAAGGTAAAAGGTTATGCCTACCGGAACTAAAACGATCCGAATTCTGATATGCGACGATCATGCCATCCTGCGCGAGGGCGTTGCGACCCTGCTAAGCACCGAACCTGACATGAAGCTGATCGCGGAGGCGTCGAATGGCGAGGAAGCTGTCGAAAGGTTCCGAATGCATCGCCCAGATGTGACCCTAATGGATTTGCAGATGCCAGGGTTGAGCGGCATCGATGCCATCGCTCGCATTCGCAGCGAGTTTCCTGACGCTCGCGTCATCGTGCTGACGACATACACAGGAGACTCCCAGGTGATCGGCGCTCTAAGGGCGGGTGCTCGGGCCTACCTTTTAAAAGCGCACGTCCATCGCGAGCTTCCGGAAATTATTCGTGCCGTTTACGCTGGACAAAAGAGAATCCCGCCAGAAATCGCGGCTGAAGTGGCGGAACATCTGACGGATGAGAGTTTGACATCACGCGAGGTCGATGTACTGCGCCTGATCGCGGCGGGCAATGCCAACAAACAGATTGCCGATCAACTCTCCATCGGCGAGTCAAGCGTCAAGAGCCACGTTGCAAGCATACTCTCCAAACTTGCTGCGAACGACCGCGCTCACGCGGTTACCCTCGGATTAAAGCGCGGAATCATAGACTTGCAGGTCCCCTGAATGGGGGAGAGATTCTTCCCCCTTTTGCCCGTAGCGCTTTGGTGGCGAATATCCTAGCTTAAATTGTGCAACGTTTATTCTCGACCTTCGCGGCCGGGTGGCCCGGCGTCGGTCTCCTTATCCAACGATTTCTCGTTGGAGCCATTCTCTTGCGTGAGGCATTCCTGCAACGGGGGACGGCGGGCCCTCATTTCACGCTGGTCGCACTGCCACTAATCGCATCGGTCCTCCTTGCAATCGGATTGGGCACTCCATATATCGGACTTCTCGTCGCAGCTACGCAGCTCTGGCTCGTTTTCGCGGGGTCCGCCGATCCATGGACCGCGATCATCCTTTCTGGCTTAGGAGCCAGTCTGGCAATGATCGGCCCAGGTGCCTGGTCCGTGGATGCTCACTTCTTCGGGCGAAAGCACGTTGAGATCGTCAGGAAATAGGCGTATTTTCTTTTCTAGCTTCAGGCCGAGAGCCGCCGTGACGAGCCTAGCCGTCATTCCGAGTCGGTGTTAGGAGTCAACGACTGGTTTTCGTTTTGACGTATGACATAATTCGCGTCAATTTAAACTGAGAATTTTTCTACGCCGTTCGGCTGCGAAGGTGCAAGAATGGCTTCTTGCCCATCTCGTCCGTGTCGCTTTGATTGGGCTGGCTGCGCCATTCTGTGCGCAATTTGTCTCCTCGTCCTTTCGGCAGCACAAGGTTGCAAGAAGACAAACCAGGCTGCTCCGGAAGTGGTTCTCACAATCATCGACCAGTCCTGGCTCGACAAACCATCTCAAGCGCTCCTCGGAGAAGAACTCAACCAGTTCACCAAAGAGACTGGTATTCGGGTTCAGATCCTGCCCGCACCGGAAGTCGCAGTAGATCAACTGGAAACATGGCGCAACCTGCTGGAAAGCGGAAGCAAGGTCCCGGACGTTTATGGCATCGACGTTATCTGGCCGGGGATTCTGGCAGAGAATCTCGTCGATCTTAAAGCCTACGTGACTGAGCAGGAAGTAGCAGCGGACTTTCCGGAACTCATCAGGAACAATACCGTCCATGGCAGGCTAGTGGCTTTGCCGTACAACCTCGGCGAGGGCCTGCTTTTTTATCGGGTCGATCTGTTGCACAAGTACGGCTACGCTGCGCCGCCGAAGACATGGAACGAGCTTGAGAGAATGGCGAAGCGGATTCAGACTGGCGAGCGCGCTAAGGGGAATACAGACTTTTGGGGCTATGTCTGGCAGGGCGCACCCTCTGAGGCTCTGACCTGCAATGCTTTGGAATGGCAGGTCTCGGAGGGCGGTGGGACTATTCTCGATGAGAACGGAGGGATTACAGTAAACAATCCGCAGGCCATTACTGCCTGGGAGAGGGCGGCGCGCTGGGTCGGGTCAATTTCGCCGCCGGGAGTAACCGCTTACAACGAGGGGGATGTTTTCAACGTTTGGCAAGCGGGAAGGGCTGCCTTCATGCGTAACTGGCCGAACGCCTACGTGGCCGCCCGCGATGAAAACTCGCCCACCAGAGATCAGTTCGATATCGCGCCTCTGCCGGCGGGGAGGGCTGGTTCGGCCTCAACTTTGGGAGGACAAGGCTATGGTGTTTCGCGCTATTCGTTGCATCCGCGCGAGGCCGCGATGTTGGTTCGTTTCTTGACCGGTCGCAATGAGCAAGCCCGGAGATCCCGCAAGTCCTCTAACCCGCCGATCATCGCTGAGCTATACAAGGATCCCGAGATTCTGGCGCGAAACTCTTATTTCTCCACGATATTGGTGGCTTATCGCCAAGGTATAGCGGTGCGGCCGTCTACGGTGGCCGGGAAGAGGTATCCCGAAGTGTCGCGTGCATACTTTGAAGCAGTGCATGCCGTGCTCAGCCATGAAAAATTGGCGCCACAAGCTGCAGCTGCGTTGCAACAGAAATTAGCGGAGATACTCGGAAAGTCTGGGGTTAGCACGCAGGCAAATCTCCCCCAGCAGCCTTCTGTGGCTCGACGTTAGTGAAATCCGAGGATGAATGTTTAGGCAAGTCTCAGCCCTCATCATGGCCCATTGGTTAGAACTGTGAGAGACGCGCGCCACCCATTCACGAAGTTGTTATGTGGAAGCGATTTGAAGATAGGCGTACGTCTGACTGCGTGTTTTCTGACAATTTTCGTGTTGATGATCGCTGGCGATGCTGTATCTATCTGGCAGCTGCGGCAACTCGAGGCGCACACGAAAGTGGTGAAAACAGCTGATAAGGCATCCTCGGCCATTGTACGTCTGCACCTAGACGTGAATAGCTTCAGCGGTGGGGTGGCCGTACTGACGCGGAGTCACGACGCTCGCCAGTTCGCAAACCAAGCGGCTGTGCTGCGAGAGACGTTTCTGCGGCATGTCCGAGACGCAGAACAAATACTCGACTCTTCGCCGGAGATAGCGCAGGACGCCTTTACCTCAAGCACCCTGAAAACTCTCAAAGCGACTCTGCCCTCCCAGATTGACAGTGAGATTGAACTGGCGAACGTGGGCGATTGGCCTGCTATTCAGCTCCGATTGACGGGACAAATCCAGGATCTGATCGATCTGAGTTCGTCGCTGGTGGAGGGCGTGGAGGAACGAGTATTTCAACAACGGGCGACCATGAACGAAGAGACCGAGCAGGTGCGCCGTCGGCTTTTTCTAGTAGTCCCCGCAGCCTGGCTGCTAACTTTGCTCGTAGCCGCCGCGCTCGGCTGGTACGTTACCAGAACTATTACTTTCCCACTCTCCGAACTCACCATTGGCGCGGAGGCGCTGGCGCGCGGCGATTTTCGGCACGAAGTCAATGTCGGTGGAAATGACGAATTGGCCGTCTTTGGGAAGGCATTCAACCATGCGGCGCGACAACTGGATCATCAGTTCGAGATGACCCTGGAGGTGCGCGTCGCCGAGCGCACACGCATCGCGCGGGAACTTCATGACACCCTGCTGCAAAGCTTCCACGGGCTGTTGTACCGCTTCCAGGCGGCTCGCAATATGTTTCCTCAGCGCACGGCGGAAGGAATTCAAGCCCTCGATGCCGCACTGCTTCGCGCAGAGCAGGCACTGGAGGAAAGCCGGAACTCGATTCAAGGATTACGTCTTGGCGTTTCCGCTGAAAGCGAGTTGGATGAGATGTTGATCGCAACGGGTCAGGAACTAGCTTCCAGCCACCGTGGCGAGGACGGCTGGCCGCACTTCAAGGTGATCGTGGAAGGCGAGCGTAAGGGCCTTCCTCCGACGATCAAGGATGAGATCGGTCCAATCGGGCGAGAGCTGATCCGCAATGCCTTCCGGCACGCACGTGCGCATAAGATCGAAGCCGAGATACGTTATGACGAGGATGTTTTCCGTCTGATTGTGCGTGACGACGGAACGGGCATCGACCCAAAGATACTGAAAGATGGTGGGCGTCCCGGGCACTGGGGGCTACAAGGCGTCCATGAACGCGCACGTGGAATCGGCGCTCGAGTGGAATTTTGGAGCGAAGCCGGAGCGGGTACAGAAGTTCGATTGACGCTCCCATCAGCAATTGCTTATGAAAAATCCCGAAGTGGACCTCGATTTAGACTGTTGCCTAAACGGAGGGTTGATGAGCACCAATCCTAATCTGATTCGGATCCTCACCGTCGATGATCATGCCTTGTTGCGTGAAGGGATTGCCGCTCTGGTCAAGGCTGAACCGGACATGGAGCTCGTTGCCGAGGCCTGCGACGGCGAGGAGGCCATTGAACAATTTCGACGGCACCACCCGGACGTCACATTGATGGATCTTCGGATGCCAAATTTAGACGGCACGGAAGCAATTAGCCGCATCAGGGACGAATTTCCCGATGCCAAGATCATCGTTCTGTCGACCTATGGCGGTGATGTCCAAGTGCTGAGAGCCATCAAAGCAGGCGCTCGCGGGTACATAGTCAAGGGACACGTACACAGAGAGCTGTTGGACGCGATCCGGAGCGTCCATGCCGGGCGCAAGCGAATACCGCCCGAAATTGCGGCGGCTCTAGCTGAACACGCCGCCGACGATGCTCTGAGTTCGCGCGAAATTGATGTGCTTCGTTTGATCGGCGAAGGCAATGCCAATAAGCAAATCGCTGACAAGCTCTCGATCGCAGAAACCACAGTCAAGAACCACATCTCGAATATTCTCTCCAAGCTGGGCGCAAACGATCGCGCCCACGCGGTCACCATTGCGCTCCAGCGCGGGATTATCGAGCTGGATGTCCGCCAACGGTAGGACTCGAAAATCCTACTTTTGACCCTTTCGGTCTGTTTCCAGGATCTCTAGCATGAGACCAGCATCGGAGGACGTCTCTGCAACGTCTGTTTTCCACATTCGCCGAAGGCTGGCCCGGCGCTGGTCTTTTGCTTCAGCGCGTGCTGACGAGCACGATTGTGGTCTGTTACGGGGCCTCGCATCTCGTTGAAAACGCCAGATTGGCGCCGAGCCTCCCTTATCTAATTGCGGCTATTGCGGGCGTACTTCTGCTTCTCGGCCTGTGGACGCCACTAGCCGGTATCACGATTGCCCTCGTTGGCGTCTGGCTATTTTTTGCGTGCTCGACGCATTCGCTGACAGCAATCATAGTGGCGGTCCTTGGAGCCACCGTGGCGATGATCGGACCCGGAAGGTGGTCGATTGATGCCCGACTCTACGGCAGAAAGCACCTCGAAGCCCCGCGACGCTAGCCAACGTTCAATCCCCCAAAAGTACTAACGCTCTCCTCTCCGGGAAGTACAACCTGGAACCCCCACCATATACCAAGACCACGATCACCCGATTAACCGTTGTGAACCAAAGGCAGGTCGTTGCAGACTCATCCCGTAAGCAAGGCCTTACTTGAGTTTCGCTTTCCTCTTTGGTGGCGCTTATGTGGAAGATCACTACTCGCGGTTTCACGCTACAGGAAGTCCTAATCATGGCTGCAACGAATGTTGCAGCCGCCCTGATAGCGACCAGCAAAAGCGAGCGGACGACTGGCACAGCCCTGCGCACCGAGATTCAACAGGCTCCAGGAGATTGTCATGGCAAAGGTGATTGAGTTTTACATACCAAAAAACTTTCGGACACCGTTGAGGGCTGCGGCTCAGCCGCAACTCGGAAAAATCATCGAGTTTTGCCCACCGACGAAGAGATCAGCTTAGCTGTTCGCAAAGCAGTGCAAGTGTAGAAGGTATGGGAGGAAACTATGGGCGCGACTGTTGCTTTCACCGACCTCGGGAACCTCGCAGGAGCGGGTTTTCCCCACATCAGCGATCTCGCAAACCAGCAACTGCATCTGGAAACAGAAATTGGCTCTGAGCACTGTTTCGAAGACATCGTCGGCAAGAGCCCGGCCATTCAGAGGGTGCTGGAACAAGTTGCGATCGTCGCGCCCACCGATTCGACGGTACTGCTTCATGGAGAGACAGGAACGGGGAAGGAGCTGATTGCGCGGGCGATACACAAACTTAGCTCTCGACGCGAACGCCCCTATGTGCGCATGAACTGCGCCGCTATTCCCTCGGGACTGCTGGAAAGCGAACTATTCGGGCACGAAAAGGGAGCCTTCACAGGAGCGCTATTGCAGAGAAAGGGCAGATTCGAGTTGGCGGACGGAGGTTCGCTGTTTCTGGATGAGATCGGCGACATCAGCCTGGAACTTCAGCCGAAACTATTGCGCGCCATCCAGGAGCAGGAGTTCGAGCGACTCGGAAGCTCAAGGACGATGCAAGTCAACGTGCGGCTCATCGCCGCTACTCATCGCGATTTGCGAGCCATGATTCAAGAAGAGCAGTTCCGTGAGGATCTCTTCTACCGTTTTAATGTCTTCCCCATTGAGATTCCCCCTCTGCGGGAACGGCGCGAGGATATCCCTTTGCTCGTGAATTACTTCGT
>Ga0075019_10001575_pt1 | contig 12975 bp, 17 predicted proteins | sample ColStrG_CSR_2013_FD_71473 | JGI IMG/M metagenome (GOLD analysis project Ga0075019, IMG submission 71473) | Freshwater sediment microbial communities in response to fracking from Pennsylvania, USA - Cold Stream Run_MetaG_CSR_2013 | ecosystem: Environmental > Aquatic > Freshwater > Creek >...
CTTATAACACCATACAGCATTTTTCATGCCACTTTACCTCCTGTTATAACCTATTATAACTTGTTATATACGCGCAGAATCCGATTTTTTTTAGGAAAACTGTTATAACCTAGTTATAAAATACCCAAGTTATAACATAAAATCTAATGAAGTGAAACTAATAACAGGATCACTAATGATAGACCAACTAATAGTAGTTAGGCTAATGATAGATGGTCTAATGATAGCTACGCTTATGTAGTGCATCTAATAGTAGTATGGCTTATCTAATACACACTATCACATAACCTAATAGTAGATACTCTAACCACCATCATAAGCGGGTTTAATAGTTAATCGGCTATTAGGAAAACCAGAAAGAGAAGCTCGAAACCGAACTATACATCTCTCACAAACCGACTATTTTAAAATCAACTTTTCATTATAATAGATTGAGCATGTGATTATGATATGATATAAATTGGCACGAAAATTGCTATGTGGGAGGTATGAGAGATATTATTAATGAATGCGGGATGAAGGACAGTCTAAATGGAGATCAGTCTGTAATGGTGTATGTAGATATGAAGAAGTGGGTGCCCCTCCCCATTTTACCATAGGATTGATTTATGCCACTTATTATCATCAACAAAACGTCCGTTAAGGACATGAAACCTATGAAGGTTATACATATGGATTCTCCAAGGGAGGCCCATAATAACCTTTATCATAAGGTTGAGGAGACACATACGAAAGAAGAGTTGGATAGTTTACATAGGGCGATTCGATATACACATCAGTTCAAACATGAAGAATCAATGGAGAAAATGAATGAGGAAAGTCCAATTGAGCAGATGCTTAAACTCCCAAAGATTTTGAAGGATATTTAATCTCTTGACAGCCGAGGAAACATCAATTCGTAATGCATATGAGTCTGAGGGGATGACCCCAGACCAGATAGCAGAATGCCAGGGACTCGACATAGTCGCTGTGAAGGCATCTCTTATGCAATACAGCTCGATGTACAGGAAAGCTTGTGGAGCCGCCCCTGAAGATGACGATGGATTAAATTTCAACGATGATGATCTTCGCAGAATCAATGATGTTATACGTGATATAGCACTGTCGTCAGCTGATGAGAACCTTCGTTTCAAAGCAGCAACTTATATACGTAATGACAAGAAGGGGCGCCTCGAACCAGCTAAACAACTGGCTGGAAATAACTTCAATATCTTGATGATTAATGAAAAACTCAAGGGTGTAAGGGCTATGGCTGATCAGCTGACATCTAATGTTCGCCAGCCGAAACAGATACAGGCAACGAATGTCTAATTTCCTTTCACCAGAAGAGATGGACAGAATGATCGAAATGATCAAATCTAGCCCTCCGCCTAAGTGTCAGTTTGATAGACCAGAAGTTCCTCTGGTCGAACCAATTTCTGTTCCAGTAGTTGAGGAGGTTTCTCTATCTCCCTCGTCAACTGTAGGAGCAGAAAAGCCTGTGGGTACTGGTCCTTCAGGTGTGCTGTTCACACACCTTTCCTCACCAGCTAAAGAGTCAGCCTTTAATGGTTTGTCTGACTCCCCACAGGCCCCTTTTCACAATGATGATGTAATAGATTTCGATGGACTGGACATTAAGAATCCAGTAGAGTTGTTGTTGTTACTTGATGAGAATATCGTCAAGGGCAGTATTAAACTTCACGATTGGCAACTTCAATTCATGATGGATTTTGCAGATCCTAAGCATACGAAGGATTCCCCTTTCCGAGCAGCAGTTCAAGCATGTAATGGTTCTGGTAAGGACAAATATATTATAGCTGCATGTGCTGTGTGGATATGTATGCGATATACGAGTGTTGAATGTCCTATAACATCGTCATCAGGCAATCAGCTGGACAATCAAACCAGTGCTCATATCGAACGCCTTTGTCATAAGGCAAATGCTCTTTTTGGACCCCTCTGGAAAATCAACTATAGGTATTATGAGTTTCAACATAAGACATCCGATCAGGTTCCTGTACCATCAGTTATCAAGATGTTTGCTACTGATGAGGCTGGCAAAGTGGAAGGCTATCACCCCACTGAGGCGGGTAAAAAGATGGCTATATTTACATCTGAGACCAAGAGTATACCCGACGATATCACTGCTGCATTGGTTCGTTGTGTGGGTTATACTCATAGAGTTGACGCTAGTAGCCCTGGCCTGGCCGCTGGCTATTACTACAACATCTGCACTACCGGCATACCAAGATTTGAAGTCGACAACATTAAGTCATTGAACAGTACTCAAACACTGATTTATAAGGTCACAGCCTACGATTGTGCTCATATAACAGAGTCTGAGATTGAATCATTTGCAGCTTCTCTTCCAGGTGGCAAGAGTTCTCAGGTTTTTAAGTCTGGTATGATGGCAGAATTTGGTACGACAGATGAAATGGTTGTTATACCATCATCTTTCGTATGGCGAGCAGTAGAAAATCATAGTGGCAGAAAGAAACCATTCGACATTACGTATATACCAGAAACGTATAACACAGCAGGCCTTGACCTATCAGATGGTGGTGCTGAGACTGTGTTGGGAGTGCGTAATGGCAATAAACTCATTGGACTGGAATGCTTTCGATTTGAAGACACAGAGGATAGTTTGAACTATCTCGAAGAACTGTTCGTCAAGTATAATCTCAACCATGTTAAGGCTAAAATTCGTGGTGACTATTGCGGTATGGGTGGACCAATGTTGAGAAGCCTTAAGCGTCGTGGGTGGAAGAATGTTGAGTTTATTGATAGTCGAAATAGTGCCTCTGAGAGTAATGTGTATGCGAATAGGGGTACTGAATTGTTCTTTAATATGAGGAAGCTATTTGAAAACAAAGATGTTATTATCTATTATGACAAACTCCTCATTGAACAACTCTGTACAAGGTACTATAAGATTAGTACCAAAAATGTCTATTCCCTCCTCTCAAAGTTGGAACAACGGAGTCGCGGTTACCCATCCCCTGACCGTGCTGACGCTCTTAATCTCACTTTCTGGGGATACAAAGGTACATTTAAAGAGACTGAACAAGACGTGCTCACCAAAGAGCCAGAGAGTCAAATTAAACCAAAAGAAGTATTTCCCCTAGATCTACGGGAATGGGCAAATCGTAGCAATATAAAAGGCTATGTGCCTGATAATGTAGATCCTAACAAGTCTGATTTAGCAGAAGCTATTGAGGACTACAACCGCAACATAAGACAACGAAACTAACATATAATATTATGCCTCTAGAAACAACTGGTATCGGTACCGCTAATCAAACCTCCTCAACATCTGTATATAACCCTCAGGCGAATAGTCCTATTCCCGCTCCGAAGCCTAATTTCTGTGTGACCTGTGGACAGCCTATTGCCCCGATCGTAAAACCACTAACTAATGAAATGAATGTGTATGTGAACACCATTAGTGGCAATAAAGTCGTATTGAATGATAATCGTGATGAGATTAAAATTCAGGATGCACCTTTGGTTCGTCAGGGATCAAAAGCTTATGAGGCATATCTGGCTAAGTTGAACGCCCCCAAGGCTCCTCCTGCTCCTCCTAAATAATCATGAATGCACCTGCCACACAAGCACCGTCTGACGATGATGGAGATGAATCCTCAGGAGTAGTAATTCCTGAGGAGTTCCAACAACAGGCTCACAAACTATTATCTCGTGCAGATAAACACCAGCTTAATCATGTGTCCGATCGTATATCAGCTCGCAGGGAGGAATTGATGCAGGAAGAAATGGCTGCGAAACAAAAAGCTTCAGCGTCTAAGGATAAGGGTAAAAAAGCAGTGCCTGAGATGATGGATGCTTCAATGCCAGGGTCTCCAATGATGGATTAATGATATGAAACCAACATCATTCCCAGAACAGAATACTACAATAGCTAAGAATCAGCCACAGTACTTTCCACTACCCGCACATATAGTGGTTAATGATCCATCAGGTAGGGCCATATTTTGTTGGAAATTGTCTATAAAGGAGCGTGTTAAACTTCTTTTTACGGGCAAAATTTGGCATCATGTATTAACATTTAACAGTTCATTACAACCACAATTATTGGAGATTAACACTCCATTCAATCATAAATAAGTACTATGATAACACCTACAGATTATATAAATACGAAAGACTACACCAAGTTGTTGTGGCAGTTCAATAACTTGAATGATATTCTGTTTGACTTAACTGCCAAATCTTTAGCTTCGCGTAAGTTGCGTTATGCGGAGGTTGATGTTGAAGTAGAGCGACAGGCTGGACATTTAGCCCCAGACGAGATTTATGTTCCTCAACATATCATTGATACGAACATACGTCGTGAGCAATCGTCATATATCCAGTTCATCACTCAATCTCCCCGAGCAGTAATATTGAAGGACAGAGTTAATCCAGCGAATGACATGAGTCTATTAGAAGGAGATCTCACAGAGAAGCTTCGTTTTGATAGCTGGCAATTGTCCATGTATGCTAATATTGATGGCTTCCAAGCTAATGGATATGGCATTATGGAGACAGTCCTTGAGATGGCCAATCCTGGTAATATATCTCGTGAATATGTTCAATATGGCGACTTTGCATTCATTGCTGATACGAGAGATTTACAGAAGATTGAAATGATGGGGCGGGCATACTATTTCACTAAGACGAAACTCAAATCATTGACTGAGATTGAGGATGAAGATGAGCGGTGGGATAAAGATCAAGTTCAGAAACTTCTCGACAGTGAGCCGAATGATGAACAGACAAATGTGTATTCTGGTACAACGACAATCAATAAATCGTTGTATAAAGTCATGAAGGTTATGTTCAAGGTCAAAGGGATAGTTCAGGTAGCTTGGATATGTCCCAGGACAGCAGATGATTATCTTAGGAAGCCTCGTCCTTTGTTCCTAGGACGTAGGAGGATTAATGAGAAGGCAGCTAAGTTTGCTCCCATATTAGCCAAGACTCCCCCATTTATGAAGTCAGCAGCTAAGGCTGGTATTAAGAAGATTAGCCCAGATGTCACTGATAATCATTTCGATCAGATGGACAAAGGTCTTCCACCATCAGACATGGTGTTTGAAACACAATATCCATATTTTCTGTACCCGTATTTGGTATCTGAGAATGATACTATTGCTGCACTTAAAGGGCGGGTGTTCCTAGATCAAGATACACAGAATGCAGCAACGTCATTGTTGTCGTCAACTCTGTCACAAGCTCGTAGGGCATCTTATCTGTTGTTTAGCAAGGATACTACTGACCCCAATGATGATTTCCTCATGCAGAAGAACACCAATTTCAAGCCTGGAGCTATCATTAATGGTAAGCTCAAAGAGATGAAATTGGATGCTCCTGATCCTACGATGTTTACTGCTCTACAGACATTAGTTTCAGCTAATCAGGCTGAGACGTCTCAGATCAATTTTGCAGAGACTAATCGTCAAGCTGACAGTCGTAAGACAGCTACTGCCATTAAGGCAGCAACACAGCAGAGTCAACAGTTGTCTGGTGTGCAAGTGACACTATACAGCATTGCAATTAAGAATCAATATACATACGAGGTGGGGATTATTAAATCTCGTGTATTAGCTGGACTGATTAAGGTGTCACCACAACTACAACAAATGTATGCTTTGGACTTTACAGTTAAGCCATCTGGAGATACTGATGTTATTGAAAAGCAGCAGATGATTCAGCAGATGCAACAAGCGTGGCCAGTTGTTCAGAACACAGGAGCAGCCCCAATTTTCTTAGCTGATTTATTGGAAAAGATGTTTCCTGATAGTGCACAGAAGTATTTAGCAGCTATTCAACAACAGCAACAGCAACAAAATAGTGCTCAACAGCAATCTATACAGCACGCTATGGGTATAGCAAAACAGGTTGGTGAAGCGACGGTTAATCTGTCGAAGCATCCAGACTGGTTCAGTGAGACTGGTAAACAGCATATCTATCCAGTAGTGGAATATGCAGCAAATCAATATGAACAGTTAGTCGAACAAATGAAACAGAAACAAGGAGGACATAAATAACTATTATGGAATTAAAACCAGAAGATGTCTTGAGTATGCAACACAAAGGGTGGTTGGACCATCCTGTGACAAAACAACTACTCCAGGTCTTAGAGAAACAGAAACAACATTACATTGAGCGATCAGTAACCGGATTAGCTCAGGATGATCAAACAGTAATTCGTAGTATGGTAGCCTATCGAACAACTCAAACAACAATAACAGCAGTAACAAACACAGAACACTTCCTCAAACTATTAACAAACTAATATTATGGCAGATATTCTAATTCAACCAGATGCTAAAGGTGCAACTCCCCAGATGCCCCTAGAACCACCAGCAGAGATTAAATCAATGACATTTAGTCCTCCACCAGAAGGATTGTCTAATGGCGATGAGACAGTAATCACGACTGATAAAGGTGTTATTGTTGGTGAGGATAAGGGAACAGCTAAACCAGTAGTTGAAACGACGACCTCGGCGGTCGTAGCGCAGGGTTCTAATGAGAAGGGTAAAACAGTTGACAAAGATACATCCAAGACAAATGAAACTCCGAGCACAACAAAGAAGGAAACTAAAACTAGTGAACCTAAGTCGGTTCTCAAGCCACCTACGGAATCTGGAAAAACTGGTGGGGAACCATCAGCGAAGGATAAAGAAGTACCAACAGGAGCAACCAAGCCGGCCCCAATAACTCCCCCAGATAGTAAGAAAGACGACTTTGATTATACTGGTTTCAGCCCACAGGAAATCACCAATCTGAAGAATATGTCACGTCAGTCACGTGATTGGGTGGCATCTCAGATGAAGGAGAAGAAGCAGTTAGAGAGTTTGAAAGATAGTACATATCTCCAGCACGAACAGGCATATACGTTGTCGCCTGAGTATAATGAATTGTCACAGTCTGTACGTATGGCTCAAATGGAAGGGCGGCATTGGGAACAACAAGCATTACGTATTAAAGCTGGCGAGAAGTTTCAAGACATAATTGGATTCGATCCTAAGACAGGACAACCAGTGTTGGGGCCATTGAAGGATTCTACTGATGCTGATGAATTACGAGTAGTAAATAATTATGGTCTTTGCGCACAAGAGGCTCAAGCTCGTCAACGTAAGCTAGTTGAATATCCTCAACAATTCAAAGGTCGTGTATCACAAGATTTGTCTGCTATTAGTGAAAAGCAGAAGGAGCTATTCGCATGGGTAGCAAATCCTTCATTGATGGATCATAGTGTTGAAGTCGAAGGAATGGGAGACAGGAAATTGAAAGACATTAAGTCTGACTTTATGTCTCTCATCCCTCCATATATGAGGTCTCATCCTATAGCTGATGTCGCTGCGAATATGTTAGTTGGGCTACAAATACGTAATGCAGAATTACGTGAAGCCCGTAACAGTGGTGGTATTCAACATATTCAAGATGAAGAAGTTCGTAGGTCTGAACCTACATCTGACAATAGTCCTGTGACTATCAAAGGTGACAGGAAGATTCCGACGACTATGGCAGTTCCTGATGGCCTCCTCGAAAGCATGGGATTACGGTAATTCTTGTACTAAGAAATGTGCCAATTTAATATAACAATTAAGTTGGCACGATTCTTGCTATAAGCAATTTAGCAGGTAAGTAACAGCCTCTAACAAGTCGTAAGGGCATACGATATTAGCCTCTAGAAGTTGTCTTAAGGGCATGAGACTCGGTAGTGCATACGTGGATGCACATTGAGTAGTGTCAGTAAACAATTAAATGAAAGGCTAATATTATGCCAAGTTTTTATAATTTGCCGGGACAATTTAACACTGTCCCCATTCAGTCTAACGGTTTGTTTCTTCAGATCCCCTTCTACATCGTTCTAAACGAAGTTCAGCAGTATTGTAACTGGTCAGAATTTGACCAAATGTATGGTTCAATTCCGTGGCAAGAGAACATGGGTTCTGTCATGGAAGCAGTTACTCCTCAGCGTTCACCAGTTGGTCGCTCGTTCTTCTTTCCGAATCCTATTACTCAGGCTTCAAATAAGGACTTGTACCAGATCACTGAGAGTCAAGAATCTGCTATTGTGTACAAACACAAGTATGGTTCGTTTGTGTTTAGCTTCCTCCCCAACTTCCAGGTGTTCTGGGATAGATTCATCAAGTTTAATAGTGATGATATCGTCAAACAGATTGCATTGTCTAATAACCAATTCATCGAAACGATGATGTGGTTTAATGCTAGCTATGTGTATCTGTGTGGTACTGGACTCGTTTCTGGTGCTCCTATTAACATGGGCAATGTATCCTATAATGCCGCTGGCTCTAAGACTGCTGCATGGTTGATTGCTACTACACAGGGTGTTGGTGGTGTTGGTGGTGTGATGCAGAATCTTCGGTTACGCGATGTGTATCGTGCTATCATGAATCTCCAAGAGGACCTTGGTGCTCCTTCCTTCAATGGCGTGAAAAACATGCCTAAGGATAATGAAGGTCTCAAGGGCCGCTATGCATTGTTCTGTGGATCTGAGGACTTCTTTAACTTTACATTTGATCCTGATGTCAACGGCATCAATGGTGTTCAAGGTCAGTTGAAGAGTGTCAATCTCGATCTGTTGTTCAATGACTTTAAGGGTTCACTGTTTGGTACTATCACCTGCAAAATCAAGAAATATCCTGTTCGCTATTCGCTAACGAATATTGTTGATGGTGCTGGTAACATCCTCTGGACTGCTGGCTTTCCCATTGATCCTGAAATCTTTGATCCGATTGATCAGAAGTGGAAACCGAATCCGTACTATACGTCACTCATTAGTGCTCCGTATTCTATTGCTTGGCTATTGGGTGATAACTATGCTAAGACCATTAAAGTTGGTCCTCCCCCGAAAGAATTCGCCACGAAGAATATGTCTGGTGAGAAGTTCTATTCTCTCCGGTGGAATGGTGAAGTTCGCCTGACTGATCAGATTCTCATCAATAATGCTGATGGATCAGTGGAGCTTAACGACTTCGGTGAAAACTTGCAGCTGAAAGCTCAGCTTACACATGGGTATTTGGTTACGGAACGTCGTTTCGCATTCCCTATGCTTATTGCTCGTAGCCGTCCTGCTGTTGCTTCTGCGTAATAAACTAACAATTAATTAATAAACGACTATGAAAAACATGTTTAAATTGTCTCTTATCAGTGGTTTGCTTTTTGCTGGGGCTGTTGGTGCTAGTGCCTTGCAAATTACTCAAACTATTCCTCCTCTTGGATTTAGTAATATTGTTACTACATTCAATAATGCTCCTATCAAAGTCACCCAGATTATTGTTGTATGTCCTACATCAACCAATACTTCTGGTTTGCTCATTGACACTCCCACGAATCAGTTGACATACGTTAATCCTGCATATCAGAATATTGTCAGTTATGCAACTAACTATGTGTCAAATTTGACTGGTAGCGGCTCTCCATACTCTGGATCCACATATCTGGCTCAATGGACTAACTATTATGGAGTTGTCCAATCGATCAATACGAACCTCAGTACTGCTGGTGCGTTGGTAACAAATCTGTTCCTCGTTGATGTTACCAATACTGTTGCTGCTTCTACTAATCTCTACGCTGCTCGTGTAGGTGTTGGTGCTGCATATAATAACAGTCCTGCTGTGTTCTCGGGTGTGAACTACTACTTCCAGCAGGGTTGTTGGTTTACCAATACCTCCACTGGAACAGCGCAGATCACCCTCATCTATCAAGAATAAGTTCGTCTGACTTCATTTGGGAGTGGATGGTATGTCCACCATATTGCATCCACTCCCTTTCAAATACATAATATTATGATTGTACGCTCTGTAGGATTTTGTGAAAAAGATGTAGTGTGTTTACCCACTATGCCAATCAATGTGGCGTCGAACAAGCCAACCCAAGTTTTAGCTGATATCAGTGGTATTAATGGTGAATATGCTAGTCGTGCTATCCAAAATGTCGGAGGTAATTCTGTATATTATGCTTTTGGACGTGATTGTGATGGGACTAACTATTGTGGAATTTTGGCCAGCCAGCAACAACTTGACTGCTCAAATCATGGACAGAAAGTATCAGTGTGGTGTGCGAATAATACGACTACGATTGGTGTAACTATTTTAGTTCGTAATGACAATACTCAAGGACAGGGTGGTATTATAGCTGCTGGACTTGTTAATCCATGAAAAAATTAATTGTTAGTTTGATGGTAGGATTAGTATCTGGGATGGTTGGATATTGTGGAATACCGACATTGGGTGGACCGACATTATCACAGTCACCTAATGGATCATTTAGTGGCACATTCACCGGCAACGGCAGCGGGTTGACGAATATCCAGCAGATTTATTGGAACGGACAATATTTTCCAAATCTGGATGCGGCCCGCTCGGCGGCGACTTTGGGTGGCCCTCCCATTTATGTAAGCTCTGGTACATTTCCGCAGACCAACTCAATGCAAGACAATGTACCTATAATTGGTTCGGGTGACACTACTATCATTCAAGAATATCCTGGCACCAATCCCATTTACACATCATTTCCCCCTGTACCGAATTTCCGGTTTAATACTAATGGAAGCTACTACGCCAACTTTCAGCTTCAAGAAATGGCTGCAAGCAATGTTTATCAAGCGGCGTTTGGGTTGGCGACCAATGACGCTGGCTATTTTTCCACAATCAGCCTGATTAATATTTACGTGCCTTGGGCACCCACCGATATTGTTTTTATCAATAAAGGATTAGGAAAAGGTGGTGCAAATACAGGGGGCAACATCTATGCCAGAAATTGCCGTTTTTCTTTCTCGTTCGATGGATGGAACGGATATTCGACCAACTGGACGACCACCCATGATTTTGGTTACTATGTTAAAAACCAACCAGATTACGAAGCGCCAGGCGCGGGTGAAGCGTTTAACTGGACTTCAATTCTTTGTTCTCACTGGTTTAGGAACTGTTACCTCTACGCTTCCGACACCAATTCAATCGGGATTTCACTTGCCGTTACCGGATATACGTCACCAAATCAAAACACAAATTACTTACGGCTTGATAATTGCATCGTTACAAATGCCGTAATTGGATCGACTATCGTTTCGAATATTATCTTTCTTCAGGCAAACTCCCACGGGACTTATATAACAATCAATGGTGGTGACGTTAATCCTGCGGGGATTAATACCAACACCGGCCTGGCATTTCTAAGTTGGCCTACCCCTCCATTCCAATATTTTACCAATAGTTATACACTCGGTGTCACCAACGGATTTATTTGGGACGGGGCGAAAACTTTCGGGTGGCAAACGATTCATTAAATGAACTCCACCATCACCAGCCGCCATAATGAAAATTAAACCACGCCATTTAATCCTTGGTTTTATTGCATGGGCTTTGCTGAACCATCTTGTCCGTGGTCAAGACATCATGCCGCCAGCCGACACTAACGTGATGGACGTGCTGGACACATCGGCGCTGGTGCTGGCAACTGAGCAACCGTCGTTCACCATCACAGCATCTATTCCGATGTGCTGTGCTCTGACTAACGGATATTACTGGGTTTATATTGGCACTTCACCTGATCTGATTAATTGGAATGGCACAAATCTTTTGGCTACCAGCACATCTTTCAGTGTGACGATCCAGCCAGAAGACCCACAGATATTTTGCCGGTTGGGAGTCATGCCGATACATTGACTTATGAGCCCATTAAATGAACTTCACACTCACCAAAACCAGCCGCGTCCAGCTATAATCTATGATTGATCCACATGAATTTGAACAATTAAAAAGTTCAGTTGATCGTCTCGACCGAGCACTACTCGGTGACCATGCAATGGGTGATAAAGGATTCATTAAAAATCAAGAATCTTTTCAGACAGAAATGAGAGAACGTATATCATCGATTGAGACATGGAGAGATCAAATCAAACTTCGTATTGCGGGCATTAGTGGTGCCTTAGTTGCAGTAGGGTTTATAGCTAATCGTGCATGGGAGTATTTTACACATAGCACACAAGACAAATGAATGAACAACAATTAGTATCTAATATTGAGGCTCATAAAGCAGCAGCTAGCGTTATTCTAGCATGGCTTGTTCGTGAGACTCCTGTGATTTACGGATGGTTGACAAACAACATCTGGCCTAAGTTGGTCAGCATCTATCCGTATTGTAAAACAAATGGAGGAGTGTGTGGAATTATTCGTACATTCTTCGTAGGAGAAAGAAAATCATAACATGAAAAAAGTCATTGCGTTCCTTAGTATTAGTGCTGTTTGTGCTGTTGGTCATGCACAAGGTGGTACTAACTTCGTGCAATCGGTTCAAGCATACTTTACATCGTTCAATACCAACTATACATTCATTGGTGAAAAGCTTGACCTTGAGACTGGGTATAAGCAGGTGACAGGAGTTAATGCTGCCTCATTCGCCACACTTAACTATCATGTAAATGATAACTTTGAACTCGGTGGCACAATGCAATACAGTGGTGTTGGTAGTCCGATTAATGCTCTTGAGGTTGGTGGTGGTTATGGGTATAACTACTATGACACTCGTGTAACTGTTGATTTGTATGGTGGCTATGATTGGTATCAGCATACAGGAGTTCTTGAGCCTAAACTTGAAGTGAAAAAGAAGCTCACACCTAATACCTTTGCATCCCTTGGTATGTCACTTCCGTATTACATTGGACAACCATTTAACAATAATCCGACATTCTGGACTGGTGTTGGGTTTACATGGTAATCATATGAACATTCCTGCTGATCTTATTGTTGGTGATACTCTCCTCTACACATCCCATGATCTCATCGATCTGGGTATCGAAATCAAAGAGGCTGATGACGTTGCTCACGTTGAGGTCTATGCAGGAAACAATACGTCATATGCATCACGGAATGGGATAGGAGTGAATGTCTATCCCTTCCGCCCTGATGGATTAATGTATGTCAGACGGAACAGGGGAGGATTCAATCAGGAAGAAGTAGAGAA
>Ga0075019_10001576_pt1 | contig 12974 bp, 10 predicted proteins | sample ColStrG_CSR_2013_FD_71473 | JGI IMG/M metagenome (GOLD analysis project Ga0075019, IMG submission 71473) | Freshwater sediment microbial communities in response to fracking from Pennsylvania, USA - Cold Stream Run_MetaG_CSR_2013 | ecosystem: Environmental > Aquatic > Freshwater > Creek >...
CCAACCTGACGCATTGCGTCGGCCAAGGCCAGCGAATTCATCACTGTTGCCAGCATTCCCATGTAGTCCGCCGTGGCACGATCCATACCTTGCGCACCCGGCGCGACGCCCCTGAAAATATTGCCGCCACCAATCACAATGGCCAGCTCAACGCCCAGTTCCTTGATTTCAGCAACGTCGGCAACCATCCGTTCGATGGTTGCGCGATTGATGCCGTAGGCATCATCCCCCATTAATGCTTCACCAGATAGTTTCAGTAGTACACGTTTGTAAGCTGATTTTTTCAACATTATTTCTCCACTGTGATTGACTGGTTATTATTCCACACGGCACTACCCATCCTGTTGCAACGACTCTTAAGAAACCTTAAAAAAAACGGGCCTATTGGCCCGCTGCATTACAGATAAATTTGAAAAACTGACCAACGGTGCACGCCACCTTGATGCGCCTTGCCGCGGTTGGTCAGAATTATATTCATATTTACTTTCTTATTGTCGAACCGGATGCCCCAATTAAGCCTTTTGAGCGGCGGCAACCTGCGCGGCCACTTCAGCAGCAAAGTCATCCTGTTTTTTCTCAATGCCTTCGCCAACAACAAACATCTTAAATGCTTTTACCGAAGAAGACTCGGCTTTCAACATTTGCTCAACGGTTTGTTTGTCATTTTTAACAAATGGCTGATTAAATAAAGACACTTCTTTCAGGAATTTCTGTACTGAACCTTCGATCATTTTTGCTGCGATATCGGCAGGTTTGCCGGATTCAGCCGCTTTCAGGGTAGCAACCGAACGTTCTTTTTCGATCAGATCGGCTGGAACTTGATCAATTGACAAAGAAACTGGTTTCATCGCAGCGATGTGCATCGCGACATCCTTACCCACCTGATCATTGGCGCTGGCGAAATCGACAATAACGCCGATCCGGGTGCCGTGCAGATAAGTGCTTAATTTATCAGCAGATTCAAAACGCACAAAGCGACGGATAGACATGTTTTCACCGATACGGCCAATCAATGTGGCGCGCACACCTTCAACGGTGCTGTCACCGAGCGGCAATGCCGACAGGGCAGCCACATCAGCCGGATTATGTTCTGCAACCAGCTTGGCGCAGGCATTGGCCAAACCGAGGAATTCATCATTTTTGGTAACGAAATCGGTTTCGCAGTTAACTTCAACCAGTGCACCAACTTTGCCCGATACGTAAGCGGTAATGACACCTTCCGCAGTAATGCGGGATGCTGCTTTAGATGCCTTACCACCCAGTTTGACACGCAGAATCTCTTCCGCACGGTCCATATCGCCTTCGGCTTCGGTCAATGCTTTTTTGCATTCCATCATCGGCGCATCTGTCTTTGCGCGCAATTCACCTACCATCGCTGCTGTAATCGCTGCCATGCTACTCTCCCAATTTCATGTAATTTACATCTTTAAATAAGCGTCTTAAAAAAAAGGGGCTGAGCGGCCCCTTTTTTACAAAGCCATCCGGAGATGACTTTTAGTATTGCATTTATGCTTGTTCGGAAACTTCAACGAAGTCATCGGAACCGGCTTTGACTGCTTCAACCACTTCATTCAGTGCATTGGCGCGGCCTTCCAGAATCGCATCTGCCACACCACGTGCGTACAGGGCAATCGCTTTGGAGGAATCATCGTTACCAGGAATGATGAACTGCACGCCTTCTGGAGAATGGTTGGTATCGACCACGCCGATAACAGGGATACCCAGTTTCGCCGCTTCAGTGATCGCGCCTTTGTGGTAACCAACGTCCACCACGAAAATTGCGTCAGGGACGCCGCCCATGTCTTTAATGCCGCCGATTGATTTTTGCAGCTTGATCATTTCACGTTCAAACATCAGCGCTTCTTTTTTGGTCAGTTTTTCAACTGCGCCTTCCTGCAATTGTGCTTCCATGTCTTTCAGACGCTTGATCGATGTTTTGACTGTCTTGAAGTTGGTCAGCATTCCGCCCAGCCAACGCTGGTCTACATAAGGCATACCTGCACGTTTGGCTTCAGCAGAGATCAGATCACGCGCCTGACGTTTGGTGCCGACCATCAGAATGGTGCCGCGGTTTGATGCGGTTTGGCGGATGAATTTCATTGCTTCCTGGTACAAACCGAGGGTTTTTTCCAGGTTGATGATATGAATTTTGTTGCGGTGACCGAAGATGAACGGTGCCATCTTTGGGTTCCAGAATCGGGTTTGGTGACCGAAATGGACACCGGCTTCCAGCATTTCACGCATAGTTACAGCCATAATTTTCTCCAGGGTTTTGTCTGGAATTCCATCAGTGACCCACCAAAATGAGCACCCTTTGTTGATAGAATTCGCGATTTAAAAGTGGCAACGAATTTTGCCACTGTGCTTACAAAGTATGTTGCAATTAATTTACCAACCCACGACCAAGCCATGAGTCAGGGCAGGATTCTACACCAGAAGCTTCGGATTACTCAAGCTGAAACTGGATGAATTGGCCGATTCGCGTGGTTCATGCATACAATCGTTACCAGTTCCATAACTTTGATTGAAAATCGGCTTGCCAGGCCAAAGAAATCGATCCTGCTGCCGGATGCTTCATTCCATTTCAGAATCGTTGCGAGGCAAATAGACTATAATTTCGCACCGCATTTAATTTTTGAATAATGAATTGCACCGCTCTGCACATCAATTCCTGTTCAAATTAAATCCTCCCATCGCACAAATATTAAAATTCAGGCAATAAAATGAATCCTATCAGTATTAAAACGGCAGAAGACATCGAAGGCATGCGTATCGCTGGCCGTTTGGGTTCTGAAGTTCTTGATTACATCACGCCTTTCGTCGTGGCCGGCGTCACCACCGGCGAGCTCGATCGCCTGTGTCACGACTACATGGTGAATGTCCAGGGCACCATTCCGGCGCCATTGAACTACTGCCCACCAGGCTATACGCCCTACCCCAAATCGATCTGCACCTCAGTCAATGACGTGATTTGCCATGGCATCCCCGGTGACAAAATGCTGAAAAACGGCGATGTCGTCAATCTGGATATCACCGTGATCAAAAACGGTTACCACGGCGATACCAGCCGCATGTTCTCTATCGGCGAACCATCCATCATGGCCAAACGCCTGTCTCAGATCACATTCGAATGTATGTGGCTGGGTATTTCCAAAATCAAACCGGGTGGTTATCTGGGTGATATCGGGCACGTCATTCAACAACATGCAGAAAAGGCCGGCTACAGTGTCGTGCGTGAATTCTGTGGTCATGGCATAGGAAAAATTTTCCACGAAGAGCCACAAATCCTGCATTACGGACGTCCTGGAACACTTGCGGAAATGCAGCCCGGCATGATCTTTACGGTCGAACCCATGATCAATGCCGGTCGCAAGGAAATCCGCGAAATGCCGGACGGCTGGACCATCAAAACCAGAGACCGCAGTCTGTCGGCGCAATGGGAACATACTGTACTGGTGACCGACACCGGCTATGAAGTCCTGACCGTTTCAGCCGGTACGCCACCACCGCCGGACAACCTCGGCGTCAAATTTTAAATTTACCTGATCCATGCATCCACTGGCACTGAGGTTAAAAGAACAGCTCAAGGCGCGGCACCAGATCCTGACGGCGGCCTTTTCCGATCATAAATCGAAACCGGAAGAACTGTTGCATGATCTGTGCCACAGTGTCGACGTCGCACTCAATGAACTTTGGCATACACTGAATCTGCCCGGCGAAGCCAGCCTGATTGCCGTGGGTGGATACGGCCGCGGTGAACTGTTCCCGTATTCTGATGTGGACGTCCTGATCCTGTTGCCGCATGAAGCCGATGCCGCCTTGCGCGAAAAATTGGAAATGCTGGTGCAGCAATTCTGGGATCTCGGCCTCGAAGTCGGGCACAGCATACGCACGATTGAAGAATGCCTGACTGAATCGGCGGCGGACATTACGGTACAGACCAGCCTGCTGGAAGCACGCCTGATCACCGGCAGCCGCAAATTATTCCGTTCGCTCAAAGCGCAGTACAGCGCGGCCATGAACCCGCAGGCTTTTTTTCTGGCCAAGACCCTGGAGCTGCGCCAACGACACGTACGTTACGAAGATACGCCGTACAGTCTGGAACCCAACTGCAAAGAAAGTCCGGGTGGCCTGCGCGACCTTCAGGTGATTTTATGGATCTCCAAAGCAGCCGGTTTGGGCAATTCATGGTCGGAACTGGCGGCCAGCGGCCTCATTACCGGCCATGAGGCAAGGCAATTGCGACGCAATGAAAGTGCCTTCAAGGATATCCGCATTCGGCTGCACATCTATGCCAAACGGCGCGAGGACCGGCTGGTGTTTGACGTGCAAACGCCAATCGCGGATACGTTTGGCTTCACCGCTACGGCGACACGCCGTTCCAGCGAGTATCTGATGCAGCGTTATTACTGGGCCGCCAAGGCTGTCACGCAACTCAATACCATCCTGCTGCAAAATATCGAAGCCAAGCTGTTTGTCAATGCATCGCGGCCACAACCGATCAATGACGATTTCAACGAGATCAACGGATTCATTGAGGTGCGCGAGCCGAAACTGTTCGAACAGCGCCCTTCCGCTATTCTGGAAATATTCCTGCTCCTTTCACAGCATTCGGAACTGAAAGGCATGTCGGCGCCCACCATGCGCGCCCTCTGGCATGCGCGCTTCAAAGTCGACAGCAAATTCAGGCGCGACCCGGTGAATCAAAGTCTGTTTCTGCAAATTCTGCAGGCACCGCAGGGCATCACCCATGCACTTCGCGGCATGAATCAGATGAGCCTGCTCGGCCGTTATATTCCCAGTTTCAGAAACATCATCGGGCAGATGCAGCATGATCTGTTCCACGTGTATACCGTAGACCAGCACATTCTGATGGTGGTGCGCAATCTGCGCCGTTTTACCATGCCCGAACATGCGCATGAATATCCGTTCTGCAGTCAGTTGATCGCCAATTTTCCGCAGGTCTGGATACTGTATGTCGCCGCGCTGTTCCACGATATTGCCAAAGGGCGCAACGGCGACCATTCGGTGCTGGGCAAGGTGGATGCGTTGCAGTTCTGTCGCACCCATCATATTTCCAAAGAACAGACCGAGTTGGTCATGTTTTTGGTAGAACATCATTTAATGATGTCACAGATTGCACAAAAACAGGATCTGTCCGATCCTGAAGTCATTCAAAATTTTGCTGCCACCGTCAAAGATGAGCGCCACCTTACCGCGCTGTATCTGCTGACTGTGTCCGACATTCGCGGCACCAGCCCGAAAGTCTGGAATGCCTGGAAAGGCAAATTACTGGAAGATCTGTATCACCAGACCCTGCGCGCGCTGGGCGGAGAAATTCCATCCCCGGACCGTGAACTGAAAAACCGTCAGGATGAAGCCATTAAAACGTTGCGCCTGCATGGTCTGCCGGAAAACGCGCATCAGGAATTCTGGAAAAAGCTCGATGTCGTGTATTTTCTGCGCAATGATGCCAGCGATATTGTCTGGCAGACCCGCGCCTTCTGCGACAAGGTCAACAGCCCGGGGCCCGTCGTCAAATGCCGCACTACCCCGATCGGTGAGGGTTTGCAGGTGGCCGTATATACGCCCGATCAACCGGACCTGTTTGCCCGAATCTGCAGCTATTTTGACGCCAAAGGATTCAGTATTCTGGATGCCAAAATTCATACCACCCAGCATGGCTATGCGCTGGATACGTTTGTGATTTCCGCTTCCGCGTTTTCCAAAAGCTATCGCGATATCATCAGCCTGGTTGAGCATGAACTGACAGAACGACTGACCCTTCAGTCGGCGCTGCCGGCACCAAGCAAAGGACGGTTATCACGCCTGTCGCGCACCTTTCCGATCAGCCCTACGGTGGACCTGCGCCCCGACGAGCGTGGCAATTACTATCTGCTGTCCGTCAGTGCCAATGACCGTAACGGCCTGTTGTATTCCATCGCCCGCGTACTGGCCAAATATAAAATCAATCTGCATACTGCCAAGATCATGACCTTGGGAGAACGGGTTGAAGATGTGTTTCTGGTTGATGGTGCCACCTTGCAAAACGCACGCACGCAAATCCAGCTTGAAACGGATCTGCTGGACGCGCTTACTATTTAACGACCATGACAATTAACGAACCACTCCGCCTGTCCAAACGCATGTCCGAACTAGGTCTGTGCTCGCGCCGCGAAGCCGATGAATGGATCAGCAAGGGTTGGGTGCGGGTAGACGGTAAAGTCGTCTCCGAACTCGGCACCAAAATTCTACCCTCCCAGCGCGTCACCATTGAACGTCAGGCTGCGGCTGAACAGTCCAAGCGCGTGACAGTTCTGATCAACAAACCGGTCGGCTATGTCAGCGGTCAGGCTGAAGACGGTTACGAACCGGCAATCTGCATGGTCAAGGCCGAAAATCGCTGGGAAGAAGATAAACTGCCGGTGCAATTTCATCCTACCCAGTTGCGCAGCCTGGTGCCGGCCGGCCGGCTGGATATTGACTCCACCGGCCTGCTGGTTCTGACGCAAGATGGCCGCATTGCCAAACACCTTATTGGCCAGGATACGTCGGTAGAAAAAGAGTATCTGGTGCGCGTGTCCTATACAAAGGGAGGTCGCCTGCCGGACGCCGATCTGAAGCGTTTAAATCACGGCCTGTCACTGGATGGCAAGGCGCTGCTGCCGGCCAAAGTGCGCTGGCAGAACGAAGACCAGCTCAATTTCATCTTGAAGGAAGGCAAAAAGCGCCAGATCCGACGCATGTGTGAAATGGTCGGTCTGACTGTGATCGGATTGAAGCGGGTTCGTATCGGCAAGGTCAAACTGGGCAACCTGCCGGAAGGCAAATGGCGCTATCTGAGTGAAACGGAAATGTTTTAAAGCAAAATTGTTGACCATATTCAACATACAGGATAACGTCCATCCCGTAATATAAAAATCAGCTTGATCAAAAAACCTTTTCAGCAATGCACTGAAAACAACGGAGACAACAATGATTATTTATGGAACGGCTTTGCTCGCCCTGTGTCATCTGCTGGGCATATTTCTTGGAGACCTGCTTGGCAACCTGATCGGTGTCAAAGCCAATGTCGGCGGTGTCGGTATCGCGATGCTGCTGCTCATCCTCCTGCGCATGCAACTCGAAACGCGCAACCTGTTAACCAAACCAACGGAATCCGGCGTGACTTTTTGGGCCGCGATGTATATCCCGGTCGTCGTTGCCATGGCCGCACAGCAAAATGTGGTCGCCGCTCTGCGCGGTGGACCCGTTGCCGTTCTGGGTGCGATTGTGACAGTCATCCTCTGTTTCGGGTGTATATCCCTCATCAATCGCATGGAAGTGCCAGGCGAGTCAGATCCGTTTGCGGCCACGCCGGAGGTCTCACTATGATGGAAATTTTTGACAAGGCGATACGGGCCAACGGCCTGATCGCCGCTTTTGCCTGTGTCGGCTTTACGATTTACATTTCCGGAATATTGTCACGCCGCCTGACATTTGGACGAATTCAGGGCTCGGCGATTGCGATTCTGATCGGCTTGGGTCTGGCCTATTGGGGTGGCATAGTGACCGGCGGCCAGAAAGGATTGGCCGACGTCTCCCTGTTTGCGGGCATCGGTTTAATGGGAGGATCCATGATGCGCGATTTTGCCATCGTGGCAACTGCCTTTGAAGTGCAACCTCATGAAGCAAAAAAGGCTGGCTTGATCGGTGCGTTTGCACTGCTGTTGGGAACAGTTGTTCCCTTCATTGCCGGCGCTGCGATAGCGTGGTCGTTCGGTTACAAGGACGTGGTCAGCATGACCACCATTGGTGCCGGCGCGGTGACTTATATTGTTGGACCTGTCACCGGCGCGGCGATCGGCGCAAGTTCCGATGTGATGGCACTCAGCATTGCCACCGGTTTGATCAAGGCGATCATCGTCATGGTCTGCACACCCATGCTGGCGCGCTTTTTGCGCCTGAAAACGCCGCGCTCGGCAATGGTCTTCGGCGGTCTGGCGGGCACGGTAAGCGGTGTGACCGCCGGTCTGGCAGCCACTGACCGGCGACTGGTGCCCTATGGCGCACTTGTTGCGACTTTTCATACCGGTCTGGGGTGTCTTCTCGGGCCGTCAGTGTTGTACCTGGCAACCAAGGCACTGATGGCTTAAGCCGTCATTTTAAATCCGGCCGTTTGGCATACCGTTGCGCCAGAACCGCACAGGCCATCAGCTGGATCTGATGAAACAACATCAGCGGCAGGACAATCGCTCCAACGGCGTGACTGGCAAACAAGACCTTGGCCATCGGCACGCCGCTGGCCAGACTCTTTTTTGACCCGCAAAATACAATCGCGATTTCATCGGCAGCATTGAATCCCAGTTTTTTGGCCATGAAGGTGGTCAGAAACAGAATGGCGGCCAACATCACTGCGCACCCGAGCAACAGGCCAGCCAGTGAGCGCAGTGGCAATTGCTGCCATAACCCCTGATTCACGGCTTCACTGAATGCGGTATACACCACCAGCAAAATCGAACCCTGATCAACATACTTCAGGGCTGCGGCCCGGCGTTCGATCCACAACCCAATCCAGCGCCGCGCAACCTGGCCCGCGACAAACGGGAGAAGCAGCTGCAGGGCAATACTGAGAATAGCGTCGAGAGAAGAAGCGCTGCCACTGCCAGCCACAAGAAGCAGCGCAACCAAAGCCGGCGTGAGAAAAATGCCCAGCAGATTGGACGCCGTGGCACTGCAGATAGCCGCCGCAACATTGCCATGCGCAACAGAAGTAAATGCGATCGACGACTGCACGGTGGAGGGCAACATGCATAAAAACAGCATGCCGGTGTACAGGGATGGCGTCATTAACGGCGACAGCAACGGTTTCAGAATAAATCCGAGTGCGGGAAACAGCACGAACGTGCAGGCCAATACTGTCAGGTGCAAGCGCCAGTGTCGGGCGCCGGCCAGCAATGTCTCGCGCGGCAATTTGGCACCATGCATGAAAAACAAAAGCCCAATCGCAAAGTTGGTCAATACATTGAATTCGACAGCGATACGGCCTGATGCCGGAAACCAGGATGCCAACGTTACCGTCGAGATAAGCGCCAGAGTGAAATCATCGGGTAAAAAGCGGGGACGTTTCATATCGACACTTTCCTGTTTAGTTGAATTGCCGTTGAAGGATGCTAAGTCCAAATTCCCGTTCTGACCAAACAAAATGACAACAAGAGTGGCCAGCCAAGCAACAAATCCGGGGAAATCGAAAGTAAAAGTCAATATTTTCTTGCATCGATGCAAATACTGTATAAAATTACAGACTGAATATAAACCCAGTCTGGATTCCACATCATGCAAAAATTGACGCCACGCCAAGAGCAAATCTTAAATCTGATTCGTGATGCGATCCAGAACACCGGATTCCCTCCCACCCGAGCCGAGATCGCCACTGAACTGGGATTTCGCTCCGCCAATGCGGCAGAAGAGCATTTGCAGGCGTTAGCGCGCAAGAAAGTCATTGAGTTAACACCGGGAACTTCGCGCGGTATTCGCCTGTGTGAACCAGTCAATGCTCGTCCGGTTGAACAGTTCAATGTCGGGCAATCGGCAGCCAACCAACTCTACTTGCCGCTGGTCGGACGCGTCGCGGCCGGTTCGCCGATATTATCTGAAGAACATATCGAGTCCAGTTACAGCGTTGACCCGGGTCTGTTCAGTGCCCAGCCGGACTACCTGTTGAAAGTGCGCGGCATGTCAATGCGTGATGCCGGTATTTTGGAAGGCGATTTACTGGCCGTCAAAAAAACCAGCCAGGCCACGAACGGACAAATCGTGGTCGCCCGAATCGGTGACGATGTGACGGTCAAGCGTTTCAAAAAAACCGGCCCGCTGATTGAATTGTTTCCGGAAAATCCTGATTTCAAGGTGATTCGTGTTGATACCGAGGATTTTGCCATTGAAGGACTGGCTGTCGGTTTGCTGCGCAGCTGGCATTAAACTTTGCAGACAGAAAAAACGCCCCGAGGGGCGTTTTTTTGCATCAATGTTTTACAACCGGATCAATAATTTCTCCTGCAGCAGCCGGTGTGGCACTGACCACCACTTCTTCTTCAACCAATGGCACAGGTTGCGTTTCCAAAGCAATTTCCAGTACCCGATCAATCCAGCGAACCGGGATAATTTCCAGATGATTTTTTACGTTATCCGGAATGTCCACCAGATCCTTGGCATTTTCTTCCGGGATGATGACGGTCTTGATACCACCCCGATGTGCAGCCAGCAGTTTTTCTTTTAAACCGCCGATCGGCAACACTTCGCCGCGCAACGTGATTTCACCGGTCATGGCGACCGTGGATTTGACCGGTATCCCGGTAAAAATCGACACCAGCGCGGTCGTCATGGCAATCCCGGCCGACGGACCATCTTTGGGAGTAGCCCCTTCCGGCACGTGAATATGCACATCGGTCTTGTCAAACACGTCTGATTTAATACCCAGGCGTTTGGCACGACTCCTGACCACGGTGCGGGCTGCTTCAATTGATTCTTTCATGACATCGCCCAGCGTACCGGTACGAATCACATTACCTTTACCCGGCATCGATACAGCCTCAATTGTCAGCAGATCGCCACCCACTTCGGTCCAGGCCAGACCAACTACCTGACCGACCTGATTTTCTTTGACAGCAGTACCAAAGTCATAACGGCGCACACCCAGATATTTATCCAGATTTTTGCTGGTGACCATCACTTTTTTGTCGTGCTTTTTCAGCAGCAGCATTTTCACGACTTTACGGCAAATCTTCGAGACTTCCCGTTCCAGCGAACGCACACCGGCTTCGCGGGTGTAATAACGAATGATGTCGCGGATCGCCGATTCGGAAATCGCGATTTCATCTTCTTTCAAACCGTTATTTTTGATCTGCTTCGGCAACAAATAGCGCTGCGCGATGCTGCTCTTTTCGTCTTCGGTGTAGCCGGAGAGACGAATAACTTCCATACGGTCCAGCAGCGCGGCCGGTATATTGTAGGAATTGGATGTCGCAACAAACATCACGTCCGACAGATCAAAATCCACTTCCAGATAATGGTCCGAGAAAGTGTGATTTTGTTCCGGATCCAGCACTTCCAGCAGGGCCGAAGAAGGATCACCGCGGAAATCGGCGCCCATCTTGTCCACTTCATCGAGCAGGAACAATGGATTTCTGACGCCAATTTTCGACAGGCTCTGCAAAATCTTGCCAGGCATGGAACCGATATAAGTGCGGCGGTGTCCACGAATTTCAGCTTCGTCACGCACGCCACCCAGTGCCATGCGCACGAATTTGCGGTTAGTCGCGCGTGCAATCGACTGGCCAAGAGAGGTTTTACCAACACCTGGCGGACCGACGAAGCACAGTATCGGCGCTTTCAGTTTATCCACGCGTTGTTGCACGGCCAGATACTCAAGCACCCGCTCTTTGACCTTTTCCAGACCATAATGATCCGCATCCAATACTTTCTCAGCGTTGGCCAGATCATTGGTCACCTTGGATTTTTTTCTCCACGGCAGATTGATCAGGGTATCGATGTAATTGCGCACCACCGTCGCTTCTGCCGACATGGCGGACATCATCTTGAGCTTTTTCAATTCGCTCATGGCCTTGTCTCGGGCTTCCTTGGGCATTTTTGCGGCAATGATTTTTTTGTCGATCTCTTCGAGATCGGCGCCTTCTTCACCTTCACCCAATTCCTTCTGGATCGCCTTGACCTGCTCGTTCAGGTAATACTCACGCTGCGATTTTTCCATCTGGCGTTTGACGCGCCCGCGAATCCGCTTTTCAACCTGCAGAATATCGAGTTCACCTTCAAGTTGACCGAGCAGATGTTCGAGGCGCTTCGAAACACTGAATATTTCCAGAATTTCCTGTTTCTGATCCAGTTTCAAAGGCAGATGTGCCGCAACGGTGTCTGCCAGGCGACCGGCATCATCGATACCGGATAACGAGGCCAGAATTTCGGGCGGGATTTTTTTGTTGAGTTTTACGTACTGGTCAAATTGCTGCACGATGGCACGGCGCATGGCCTCGACCTCGGAGTCATCACTTTCCTCGGTTTCAACAGGAATCAGATTGGCAATAAAGTGGGTATCAAATTCACGAATCTGGGAAATACGCGCACGCTGCACGCCTTCGACCAGTACCTTGACGGTGCCGTCCGGCAGTTTCAGCATTTGCAGAATATTGGCTATACAGCCAATTTCATAAATATCGTCTGGTGAGGGCTCGTCCTTTGCTGCTGCTTTCTGCGCTGCCAGCAAAATACTCTTACCCTGCTCCATTGCCGCTTCCAGCGCCTTGATGGATTTCGGGCGCCCGACAAAAAGAGGGATCACCATGTGAGGAAATACAACTACATCTCGCAATGGCAACAAAGGTAACTGTGTTTGTTCCGGTGTGAATGTCGACGTCATGAGATACCTTTTTAGTTAAAACTAAGCAACATGTTGGCATGGATTGAGAAAACACAAGTGTTACTGCAAATATTAAACCTTTCTGATTTCATAATTCAAAAAGCCACCTGCGAGGTCAACCCGAGGTGGCTTTTTGACCTTAGTACTGACTGCTGCATCCCGGTCGTATGCATTGAAGGTTGGCTGTAAGGTTTGCCGTCCGTTAGTTGGCACTCGATGCTTTGGGTTTATCGTGGTAAATCAAAATTGGTTTCGCCCCCTGCGTAATGGTATTTTCATCAATAACCACTTTGGCAACATTGGGTTCACTTGGCAGATCGTACATTACATCCAGCAAGGCATGCTCCAGAATGGACCGCAGTCCGCGTGCGCCAGCCTTGCGGGCAATCGCTTTCTTGGCGATCGCATGCAGCGCCGATGGCCGGATATCGAGTTCTGCGCCTTCCATTTCCAGCAATTTGGCATACTGCTTGATCAGCGCATTTTTTGGCTCGATCAGGATCTGAATTAACGCATCTTCATCCAGTTCATTCAACGTTGCCACTACCGGCAAACGTCCTAC
>Ga0075019_10001580_pt1 | contig 12965 bp, 11 predicted proteins | sample ColStrG_CSR_2013_FD_71473 | JGI IMG/M metagenome (GOLD analysis project Ga0075019, IMG submission 71473) | Freshwater sediment microbial communities in response to fracking from Pennsylvania, USA - Cold Stream Run_MetaG_CSR_2013 | ecosystem: Environmental > Aquatic > Freshwater > Creek >...
GTTTTTCATAAACACCCATTATTTTTTCTTTCATAATTATTTTCCCCTGCTTGCCAGCCAACCCAGCGCCGACCACTCGGCAAACCATTGCCGGAGATGATTCTGCCACCAGACATTGGAATGGCGTTTGATCTTCAAAGCCGACTGCACGGCACTTTCAAAACTGCGCCCCTTTTGCAGCTCCTGCAGCAGTACAAAAGCCTCACGGTCCAGTCGTTTGAAATAGGGACGGAACTCGTGGCGGTGCACAACGACACAGACATTTTTCCGGCGCAGAACCGGGGCGCCCGCAGCGGCGCGACGACGACGGCCTCCCGCCGCCACGGCATTGCTGGCCTCGGCGCGCCATTCTTCCCGGTTCAACTTGACCAGCCATTCGTCCACGGGATAGGACAGGGACAGCAGACGGAGATGCGGCTGGACGCGGATGCGGGGCATCCGTCCGGCGGCCAGAGTCTCCGGCTGCAACAGCGGTAATTCCGCTTCGTCAAAAGCCTCGATCTTGGCCCATTCCAGCCGGGCCATGTCGGCGGCCGCCCGGCCCCGGGCGTTTTGCAATGAGGCGTGCCGGGTGAGGAAGGCCGGAAACCGATTGCCCAGATTGCGCAGGGTGTGGGAGCGGGAGGGGAATTTTACAAGGTAGGCTTCAATGAGACTGTCGAATTTTGCCGCTCCGAGGATGGCGCGCACCCCGGGATAGTCCTCGATCAGACTGTCCAGAACCCGGAACCAGTACTGTCGTGCGTAGATTTCCAGCCTTTCTGACGAAGTCATTTTTTGATTCGGCTTGACCAGTTGCTGCACGCTTTTTTGCGAAAGCCTTCCGCTGCGTGGCAATGAACTCATGCGGAACCGGTCGTCCAGGGGTCGGCGCACCAGATCAAAAAACTGGCCCTGCAAGGTTTTAAGCCGAGGTGAATCAGGCATGGGACAACTCCGTTTTTTCCGGTTGCCCACACGACTCCAGATAGCGCACGGCCTTGAGCGCCTCGTTGTGTACTTCGTCAAAAGAGGGTATTTTCGCGTCCCATTCCAGCAGGGTCGGAGTCGGTCCGCTGCGGCGTATGGCCTGCTCGTATAATTTCCAGACCGGATCGATCACCGGGTGGTCGTGGGTGTCGATGATGAATCGTTCATAGCGGGAATGACCGGCGATGTGAATTTGTGCCACGCGCTCCGCCGGCACATAATCCACATAGGTGTGCGGGTCAAACCCGTGGTTGACGGAGGAGACATAAATGTTGTTCACGTCCAGCAGAATGCCACAGTCCGCCATCTCCACCACCTCGGTGAGAAATTCCCATTCCGTCATGGTGGAGGCGTTGAATTCCGCATAGCTGCTGACATTTTCCACCGCCACCGGGATCTCCAGATAATCGCGCAACTGCCGGATCTTCCGCGCCGCACAGCGTACGCCCTCCTTGGTGTAGGGCATCGGATAGAGATCGTGCGAGCAGTCGCCATTGACGCTGCCCCAACAGAGATGATCGGAAATCCAGGGAGTCTTGCTGCGGCGGACCAGTTGTTTGAGTTGCTTGAGCTGCGTGCGGTTAAAGGGGTCGGCATTGCCGAGATAGAGGGAAACGCCGTGCTGCACGACCTGGTATTGTTCCATGATGCGGTCCAGCACCTGCAGAGGGCGACCGCCGTCCACCATGTAATTTTCCGAAATGATTTCGAACCAACTCACATCGGGTTTTTCCGCCAGGATATGCCGGTAGTGGGGTACGCGCAGGCCGATGCCCACGCCCAGGCTGGAAAATTGATTGAAGCGATTGGCGCCCATGGCGGCTGGCCGGCAGAGGGGGGAGCCGGTTCGTCCGGCCCCCCACCGGAGCCTGTTCAGGAAGAGGTCTTGTTGCCTTTGCAACCGTTCTTGCTCGAGCAAGAATTTTTGTCGGCATCTTTCTTGGCTTTGCAGCCGTCTTTGCTGGAGCAACTGGTCTTGTTGCCCGCGGTGGTGGTACCATTGCCGTCGGCGGCCAGACCGGGGCTGGCAGCGTAGAAGGCCTGGCCTCCGATGATTCCGGTCAAAGCGGCGATGGCGAAGAGTTGATGGGTTTTGATCATAATGAATTCCTTGGTTGGTGTTGTTTTTTTGTTCCGCCGAACCCGGCGTTACGAAAGATTAGACGCGATAGAGCGCTCTTTATTCCAATATTTTTTATGGGGGTGTTATTTATTCTAATAACCCTCACAGAATCAGGCTTTTGTAGAAGTTTGGGTTGGGTCGTTTTTTTCCCGTCCGTGTCAGCCCGCATCATCTGCAGCCGGAATCTGCGGCCTTAAAGCAACTGGCCCAGGCGATTTTCATCGCCAAACTCCGCCAGTACATAACTGTGCTCCTGGTCCGACCACATGGCAAAGGAAGTTCCGTTTTCCTGCAGAAAAACAGGATGTCCCAGCGGCGGTGGATTGGCCATGCGCTTGCGGTCCATGACCAGATAATGCACCACCCGTTTGTCGTCCAGGTGGAAGCAAACCAGGGTCACTTTGTTGCCATTGACCGAAAATACCTGGCAGCCCACGGTGTCTTTTCCAGCCAGGCTGGATGGAAGGTCAAAGTCCGGCACACCTCCATGCCCTGCCAGCCATTCCCTCAAGTGCCGTACATCCGGATTCGTCTCCCCAAGGGCACCGGGCAGTTCTTTTTTGAGCGCCTCGATGCGGGCCGTCAAAACCGATGCTTCGATCAATCCCGGCTCTGTGAACCGATGCACGACGCCGCCAATCAGTACCGTCACAGCCGCTGCCAGCGCCAGAAATCCATACACCTCGCGCCGCATGCGGGTCCGGCCCGGCACAATTGCCGCCGGGGCGGAAGCCAGTATCGCCGATTTTAAATGTGCCGGGGGCTGGATCGAAGCTATGGCCTGCCCCATCAGATTGTCCAAGGCCTCTTCCTCAGCCAGCCACTGTCCCAGCTCTGCATTGCGGCGCGCCAGTTCCAGGGCAGCACACAATTCCTCATCGGAAACGTCAGCTTGACCGCCGTACCGTGAACTGAGGATGATTTTTGCCTTTTCGCCGTCCATGTCAGTCTTTCTGCTGTCGATGGGAGGCATCAGCACCGGTTTTTATTCCCTCCCAGACACCGGAGGCTTCCATTTTTTTACGCAAAGCCTCCTTGGCCCGCGAAATGCGCGACATCACCGTTCCCATGGGGATGCCCAGAATCTGCGCAATCTCCTTGTAGGAATTCTGCTTCAAATAGAACAAACCCAGAATGGCGCGCTGCTCCTCATCCAGGGAGGCCAGCAAGGCCAGGACCTCGCGCTTGTCTGACTCGCCTTCAATCTCGGGCTCAACCGCCGTTTCCACCGCCTCGGGTGGCAATGCGTCCAGCGGAACGGATCGTTGTTCGCGGTTTTTTTGACGCAAAAACTCCCGGTACAAAGTGGTGAACAGCCAGCTTTTGGCCCGGGCCGCCTCGCGGATTTGGTCGCCCTTTTGCGCAAAAACAGCAAAGGCATGCTGGGTCAGGTCGGAAGCATCGCTGGGGTTGCGGGCCAGACTGAAGGCAAAACGGTACAGATCCTCATAGTGAAGATCGACCAGGGCTTGGAAATCAGGTTTTCCCATGATGGCTTCGGCCCGTCACGACCGCTACCACGCCTAAAAAACAAATTATTGGCAGCATCGCAAGCCTGAATACAGGGAGGGCCGTCGCCCATGACCCCGCTGGAAACGAACGAGGAGGATGTCAGAATAAGATCTGAATTTTACGCTCCCTTAACTGGCTCTCTTTCCATGAGAAATCAAAGATCGCTGTGCAAGATCCGGTTGCGAAAAATTCCCGCAAACAAGGCGGCATACAAGAGCGCGGCCACGGATACTTGCCAGACCGACAGTGGCAGCAGCGAGCCGCCGCCCAGTGATCCCACCGCATCAGGCAACGGCAGGGGCGTCAGGCCACTGAGCACCTGTTCCGGCAAAAAACCCAGCAGTTGCGTCCGGGCCACGGCAAAATAAAATATCCAGCGGGCCACCGTTTCCAAAAACATCACATACGCCAGATAGGACAGCGTGGCCAGGGCGGTCTGGCGGATCAAAAGCCCGGCCAAAGTTCCCAGCAACAGGTAGCCCAGGGCCTGCAGAAAAAAACCGCTCACACAGGTCAGGGGCGGCACACCCAGACCACTACCGCCCAACACCGCCCCTCCCAGACCCAGCACCAGATAAAATGCCGTCGCCGCCAGAGCCAGCGCCGTTACCCAGCCCAGTTTGGCCAGAACCACATCCCGGCGGCCCAGGCCGAAAATCACACTCTGTCGCAAAGTCTTGTGATTGAATTCGAGGGTGATCATGAACACGCCCAGAAAACCGAGCAGGGCCATGTTCGGCCAACTGCCCAGCCAGGCCAGAAAGGCCCAGTTCTTCGGATAGATGAAAAAGTCAGCCGTGGGATTATAGGACCGGCCATTGGCCGTGAAATTCATGTTGGTGCCCACCAGACGGGCCAGCAACAGCAGCAGGGTAAAACTGCCGGCATAAAGCGCAGCCATGACCCGGAAGGTGCTGTTCGGGAAAAACTTTTTCCACTCAATCGACAGCAGTTGCACAGGTTTCATTTGCGTGTGATCTCCAAAAATTCCACTTCCAGACTGCGCGGTTTCACGACCAGATGGTCCAGCACGATTCCCTGCTCAAAAGCCAGACGGTTCAGTTCGGCAGCCTGTCGTCCGGGGCTCAATTCCATGGAAAGCCTTCCGCCCTGCCGCTGTAATTTCCGGACCATGTCATGGCTGGAGAGGAGTTGAAAGAGTTTTTCCAGATCCGCCGCGCCCGCCTCCACCGTGGGTTCGCTGTTGAGGATGGAGCCCACCGCACCGGCGGCCAGGCGACGACCGTTTTTGATGATGGCCACATGGGAACAGATTTTTTCCACCTCATCCAGAATGTGACTGGCCAGAATGATGGTTTTACCCTGGGCGGCGATTTTTTTGATGATGTGACGCACCTCAATCATGCCTTCGGGATCCAGGCCGTTGGTGGGTTCATCCAGAATCAGCACATCCGGATCGCCCACCAGGCATGAAGCCAGGGCCAGACGCTGCTTCATGCCCAGGGAATAGGTCCGATAGGGCGAGTGGCGGCGTTCGTGCAACTGCACCAGTTCCAGCAGGGATTGCAGGGGCGGCTGGGCCACGCCCTTGATGGTGGCAACGATGGACAGGTTCTGTTCCGCGTTGAGGTAGGGATAAAAATTGGGTGTTTCCAGCAGAGCCCCGATCCGTTGCCGGACATTGACCCCCTCCGCTTCGTCAAACCAACGAAAGGAACCACTGGTGGGCCGGATCACATCCAACACGATCCCCAAGAGAGTGGTCTTGCCGCTGCCGTTCGGTCCGAGCAGGCCGAAAACCTGGCCCGCCTCCACGATGATATCCAGGCCGTCGAGGGCGCGCACGGATCCGTAATTCTTGGCCAGATGGTTTACTGCAAGCACGGGCATGAGGATTGACCTTGAAAATGTTATTTCTAATCCGCGCCAGCGGATCTTTGTTCAAAACCTGTTCTAGGGCAGAACAGACCGCAATCAACCGTTATTGCTCAAATTTTGCGTGGGGAAACCCTTTTCCTTCCAACCCCGCCAACCCCCGGCCATGGAAAAAACAGTCGTGTACCCCATTTTCTGAAGGTTCACCGCCGCCAGGGCCGAGCGATACCCCCCGCCACAATACAGTATAATTTCGCGGTTTTTTTCCGGGACCCGACCCTCAATGTCACGCTCCAAAATTCCCCTTCCCACATGTACCGCCCCCGTCACCACGCCCCCGGCCACTTCATGATCCTCCCGGACATCCAAAATCAGGGCTGCACCGTTTTTGATTTTTTGCAGGGTCTCCTCCGCTGATATCTCGCGGATTTGCTGCCGGGCCTCTTCACACAACACTTCGAACGCAGGGGAATGTTTCATAAAATCCGTCTTGTGCTTAAACCATTTTTAACCTTTTGTTTCCGAAACACCGGGGACGGATTGACGGAACGCGGCGATGCTTGCCTCCAGTGTCCCAGGCATGGCTTCGATCCAAAGCCGGTTGCCTTCCATGCTTTGGTTTTTTTCAACCGCCGCCGCCAAGGCCGAAAGCCGGGCCATGCCGAAGCTGGAGGATGTGCCCTTCAACTGGTGGGCCATGCGTTTGAGACTGTCCCAGTCGCGCTTTTTTTCCGCCTCGCGCAACACATCGATCTGTCCGGGGATTTCCCTGACAAAATCGGCCCAGATGGCCAGCACCTCCGGATTGCCGTTGTCGCTGACATTGTTCCATTGCTCCAAATCCAGCAGCGCCACCGAATCCATCGACGTGGCTCCGGTAAATTCCGGGGACACCGCGCGTGCAGCCGCCCGCTGCAGAGCCGCCCGCAGGGATTCGCGGCTGACCGGTTTTTTTAGAAAATCATTCATGCCCGCCTCCTGACAGCGCGGCAGGGTTTCATCGGATACACTGGCCGTCATGGCCACCAGCCACACGTTCCTGGTCTCAGGCCGGCTGCGCAATTGGCGGGCCGTGGCGTAACCGTCCATGCCCGGCATCTGCAGATCCAGCAAAACCACATCCACCGCCCAGCGCTCCAAAAAGGACGCCACCTCCCGGCCTCCCTCCAATTCATTGGCCTGACAACCCATGTCCTCCAACATCCGCAGCAGCAGTTTCCGGCTGATGTCATGGTCGTCCACCACCAGAACCTGCCCGGGCAAATCCCGGGTCGGCTCAGCAACCGGCTTCTCCTCCGGACGGAGAGGCTCTTCCGCCAGTCGGGTCTCCAGCGCCCCGCCGTCAACACTGTCATTTATCCGGTAAAACCACAGATGCCCCCGGTTTTGATCGTCCACCCGGATGGGAATGTACTCCCGTCCCACCACCCTTCCGTCACTGAGCACCAGTTTTTCCAGCACACGGGGCGCCCCGCTTGTGACCAAATTGGACATGCTTCGCAGAAAGGCATCGGGGTCGGTGAAAGTTCGCGACATCTCTCGGGCCACCTGATCCGTCGGAACGGAAACAAAACTCTCCGGTTTCCGGTCGGGTGCAAACAGAGCGCAAAAAGGCTGATTAACCTTCAAGATACGCCGTTGCTCATCTTCCAATACGACGGCTGATCGCATGCTTTCCACCAGGGCATCCAAGCGCTGCAAAACCAGTTTGATCTGGTCGCGTGATTTGGCCCGTTCCAGTTCGGCGGCGGCGCGCAATGCAAAAATCCGGAACACCGACTTCAACCGCTCCTGGCCCGGCAAGGGGCCGGAATTCATCACGCACAAATGTCCGATGGTTTTGCCGGAGGCATCTTTCAATGCCTCCCCCAGATAGGACTCCGCCGCGACCGATTCCAAATGCGCATCACGCGGAAAATATTTCCGCAGCTCCGCAGGAATCACGAATCGTCCTTCAGCCAGTACCCTGCCGCAAGGCGTGCCGGACGTCGGGTAGGCGTCCGCTTTGAGAAAATGATCCTGGTCCCAAAAAGCCAGGATTTCCGCACGGCCCGTCTGCCCTTCCGGCAAATGCGCGATCAAGGCGCTGCGCACGCCGAGAGAGGAGGCCAGATGGCGGGCCAGCAGCTCGAACACATGGCCCCCGGAAGCGCGGGGGGCAGACTCAGCCAGCACCTTCAACCCCTTCTCCAACTCCACCCGTTCCGTCACATCACTTTGCATACCCACGTAATGGGTGATTTCCCCCCGGGCATCAAAGACCGGGGAAATGGCCAGCTGATTCCAAAAAGCCTCCCCGTTTTTGCGGTAATTACGCAACGTGACTGTGCAGTCCCGCTGATTGCGGATGGCGTCGCCGAGCATTTTTGAGGCTGGCTGGTTTTTATCCCGGCCCTGCAAAAAACGGCAATTGTCACCCAGAATCTCCTGCGGCTTATACCCGGTGATCCGGCTGAAGGCCGGATTGACATAAACCACCGGATTGTCGGGCTTCCGCATGTCGGTGATGACAATTCCACTCACACTGTATTGAATCACCCGTTCAAAAAGATAAAGGGATTCCGCCGACTTCTGCAAACGGCTGGACTGATCCGAGCGCAAGCCCAGCAAACGCCAGAAAACCGCCAGCAGCGCCATGGTAGTCACCACCACCAGCGTCGCTACCAGTTGGTATTTTTTTGCGCTGTTCTCGTAATCACGCCCGTCCAAATCCAAACCCAAAAACGCCACGGGCCGGCCCGCCGGTCCCGGAATCGGAATCAAAGCCGACACACACTTGTTGCGCAACGTTCCTTCCACAAAGGCACGTCCATCATCAAATGCCGCCACCGTCTCCATGCTGGCATCCTTATAAAAGTCGCCGGGCCGGGCCGTCGTTTCACCGTCCGCCACGCCATCCGCCACATACACCACACGTCCTTCACGGCGGGTCAACAGGAAAGCATGACGGATGTCCTTTTGCAGACTCAACAACCGGGTCAGATGTTCCTCCACCGCCTGCCAGCCCGGCGAATTTTTATCCGCCACCGCCGCCTGCACCTGCTCCGGAGAAAGCATGGAGGCGGAAACCCGCGTCAGGGAAAGCAGTTGCCGCCTGGTCTCAAGATGACTCCAGTCCTCGGAAACCTTTTGTAGAAAAAAACCGCCCAGCGCCAAAATCACCACCGTCACCACCGCCGTGTAATCCATGCGGTGCCGCATGTGACCGGCCGCAGATCGCAGGAAACTCTCCTCTTCACAGCAGCGCAGGCGCGACCAAAGTCCGAAAAACACAATCCAAACGGCGGATACCGCAAGCACCAGCAGCAACGCCCCAAATCCGCCTTTCAGCGAGGGCAAGAGAAACGGCAGACGGCTCGCAGCCCACATTCCGGAAAAAAAGAAAAAAGACCGGTACTCTTTCCACCCGTGGCGGCGCATCAGCAGGCCCAGAGCCAGGGAACCCGGCAGCAGGTCGGTGGCCCAAATCGCCGCCGGTGCCAATGCCGGAGTCAGCCAAAGCAACAACAGCAGCCCCGCCCAAACCAGAAAACTCCACCGGTGCAGACGCGAGGATTTGGACATCCTCCACAGAAAACCGGCCAGCAGCAAAGCGGATGCCACGACCAGCCCATTGGCAATCCATGTCGAGCGGGCATGAAACGGTGCGGAATACGCTCCCGCAAAATTCACCAGCGACCCCAGACCCACACAAACGGCGTATCCGGCCCAGCCCCGGTAACCTCCATGCTTTTGAATCCTGTTCAGCGCATAAACACAGTACGCCGAAAAAAAACAACCCAGGGCACTCCAGAAAATCAGGTAGTCTGCGGATTCCATCAGGATTCTTCAGTAACTGTGAGACCTGCCAGGAAGTTGCGCGTGCCGGCAATGGACGCGCGCACCGCCTCCTGAAGATCGAGATTTTCCGGCTGCCCCGCCAGCCCTTCCAGGTCCCGCGCCAAAACCAGCAACCCGCCGTCCGCCCCATACTCGGCCAGTTGCCGTATCAAAGCCGTTTGTTCTGCCAGCGGTTGTTCGTGGTATTCTTTCAGTTGATCGGTCAGGCTGTCGATCCAGGCCAGCCACTGCACACAGGTCTCGCGCGCCGCCGGGTCCCGCCACACCGCAATGGTGTCTGCATCGACCAATTCCTCTTCCGCCTCCATTTCCATCTCCTGCGTCTCCGTGACAATCTTCAAAAGCACCCGCTCCAGATCTTCTATGCGCAGCGGCTTGCTCAAATACTCATCCATGCCCGAGGCCAGAAAACGCTCGCGGTCACCCTTCATGGCATTGGCCGTGAGTGCCACGATTTTGGGTTGGCGGTCCGGCGGCCATTCCTGCCGGATCTGGGCGGTGGCCTCCAGGCCATCCATCTCCGGCATTTGCACATCCATCAAAATCACATCGTACGATTCCGTGCGCAGCCGCTCCACCACCTCCAAACCGGTACGCGCACATTCCGCCGCGTAACCCAGGCGGCGCAAAAGATGCAGGGCGACTTTTTGGTTCACCTCATTGTCGTCCGCCACCAGAATGTGCAGGGGAAATTCCGCAGCCACATTTTTATGCCGGAGGGAAATGCTCTTGGTGGTGCGGCGCATGCGCTTGGATCCGGCCATCAGCTGCATCATGGTCTCGCGCAACTCCGGCACCCGCACCGGCTTGTTCAGCATGGCATGAAACGGCACGACTTCGCCCTCCTGCAGCAGGGGTCCCTCACCCATGGAGGTGATCAAAACCACCATCATGCCCGGCTCCGTCTGCCGCCGGGCCATTTCTGCGGCCAGTTGCAGCCCATTCATGGCGGGCATTTGAAAATCCAACAGGGCAAAATCAAAGCGCTCCCCGGATTCCAGGCAACGCAGCGCCTCCTCCGGATCTTGAAACGAACGGCATCGGATGCCCCAGCTTTCCATGTGCAGTTGCAGAATTTTGATGTTGCCCGGATTGTCATCCACGATCATGGCCGTACGCCCCTGGAACCGCGCATGGATGACACGGGAAAGGCCCCCCTCCGGAGCCCGACCGATGCGGAAAGGCAGATGGCAGCGGAACACCGTTCCCACCCCGACCGTGCTTTCCATTTCGATGACTCCCCCCATCAATTCGCAAAGCCGTCGGGTGATGACCAGACCCAAGCCCGTGCCGCCATATTTACGGGTGGTGGAGGCGTCCACCTGCGTGAAAGGCTGGAAGAGACGGGCCTGATCCGCCGCTGCAATGCCAATACCGGTGTCCCGCACTTCAAAAACCAACCGCGCATTTTTTTCATCCGCCTGTTCCAGACGGATTTCCAGACGAACCTCGCCCACCGCAGTGAATTTGACGGCATTGTTCAGAAGATTGAGCAGGATCTGGTTCAACCGCACCGAATCCCCCATCAGATAGCCCGGCACATCGGGATGGATCAGATAGGCAAACTCCAGCCGCTTTTCCACCGCGCGCAACAATACAATATCGGCCGTGGCCCCGACACATTCCTCCAGGTCAAAATTCACCGACTCCAGCTCCATGTGGCCGGATTCTATCTTCGACAGATCCAGCACGTCATTGATCAGTTGCAACAGCAGGTCGCCACTGGAACGGATGGTTTTGATGTATTCCATCTGATCACGGGCCAGACCCATTTCCGTCAGCAGGTCGGCCATGCCGATGATGCCGTTGAGGGGTGTGCGGATCTCATGGCTCATGTTGGCCAAAAAGGAGGATTTCGCCTGGTTGGCATCCTCCGCATTCTTACGGGCCTCCTGCATTTCGCGGTTGGCCGACTCCAAGGCGGCCCGCTGCGCCCGCAAACGCAACACCACCGGCAGCAGCATGAAGGCACCGATGATGAAAACCGCCAGCAGACTGCTGAAAAAAAATGTTGTTTGCAATTGCTGCAGCTTTTTTTGCTGGGCCTCGGCGTTTGTTTGATGCTCCTGCACCGCGGCATCGAACCCCTCAAACAAACGCTCTGCCGGCTGCACCACCAGCGCCCTGTAATCCGCCCTCGTCTCGACACTCCACGGGCGTTGCGAAAGCTCCTGGAATCGATCCGCAAAAGCCCGCAGATTCTGGTCCAACTGCAGGGGCGGACTGAAATAGATGGCCCGCAGTTCCGGACTGAAATTGTCGCGCCCGGCCATGACCTGCGCATGATCGGTCAGGATCCGCTTGAGCGTCGCGCCCAGATTCTCCACCGCCTTCTGGTAGGCGGTGGCATTGCCCGCCATCTCCATCTCCTGACCGCAAACCTGCAATCGCACCGCCATGGACCGTTGATGACCGCTCAAATTCCTTTCCAGTAGCGCATGGTTGCCTCCCACCACCATCCATTGCATGCAGAAAAATTCAACCAGCAGCAGCAACATGAGAAGAAAAAGACCCGCCACCACCCGCAATACCTGGCGGTTGGCAAATTGGGAAATCAGCTTTTTCATGTTCAGTCCGGCCTGATCCGGGCTGACCTGGGCAGTCGCAGAATTGGTGTCCATCGCAACAGATGCCACCTTACGGAACAGGGCCGCAAAAGCGAATCTTTTTCACCGGTCGATCATCCGCCTCCGTGTTCCTGCAAGTCATTGACACCGAATAGCCGGACCTGCAGAGCCTGCCGACGCCCAAGCTCGTCGATGTGGCCCGCTATGTCCACAGTTTGAGCGAAGCAGCGCAGAAAGAACGGCTGGTATTGTTGCGTCAGACCCACGGAGCATTGAGTGACGAAAGCGGACAGGCTTTTGAAATGGCGCTTCTGGGCGCTCCCGTGTGGAATCCTAATGGCTCGGGGCATCCTGCTCGACACTAGGTCGCTATTGACCACTTGCCCGGCAAGATCAATATTGCCACGCCAGTGCCATCCGAAGAACCCCTGTTCCTGTCCTTGACGGCATTGGGCGAACTTTACAAAGGGGCGCTCAAATCCAGCGGTCCTGAAAAAAACCGCGCCCAGTTGGACACCTTTTTGAAAACCGTGGCGGTGTTGCATCCCGACGCGGCAACAGCGATTGGCCTAGCCTCATCTCAGGCGGCTTGACTGCAAGTGGTTTCCAATCGCTCCCCTTCAATTTAAAATGGACCACAACCGCCAAAACAAGGCGGGCTCCTGCGTGACCTGCACCGCGCCGGACGGGTCCACATGCAAAATAATCCGGCCCGTCTCCCAGCGCAGCAGGGCGGGAGCGTGCCACTGCAGCGGCTTATCCAATTCCACATACAATTTCAGATCCTGCGCCCCGGTGCCACGACGAAAATTCCGGGCCAGGCTTTCTCCTGCCGCCAGCGCACCGGCCTCGCAATTTTCCGTGCCGACTCCCAAATCCACTTCCGGAAAAAAATGTCCGGAATTATTGTAAACCACCACCTCCACCCGGCTTTGTTCGTAGGCCTGCTCCGCCAGCACCAGACAAACACCCAGGGCCATCGCCACCAGCCAGCAACGGCGCCGGGAATATTTCACAGACGTCCCCCCGCTCCAGAACGGCGCCGCCACTCCACAGCCGCTGCCGCCCCGAGCAGAATAAGCCACATGGACATGTTTTTGGTCTGGGTCAGCGTCCGC
>Ga0075019_10001581_pt1 | contig 12947 bp, 10 predicted proteins | sample ColStrG_CSR_2013_FD_71473 | JGI IMG/M metagenome (GOLD analysis project Ga0075019, IMG submission 71473) | Freshwater sediment microbial communities in response to fracking from Pennsylvania, USA - Cold Stream Run_MetaG_CSR_2013 | ecosystem: Environmental > Aquatic > Freshwater > Creek >...
TATTTAAACTTTCTTTGATCAAAGTAGTTGGCGTTGTTCCCGCAAATTGTTTGAAGTCCTTGACCATGTGCTGATAATCATTGTAACCTGTGCGGAGCGCAATACTTAGCCAATCCAGATTGGAATGAAGTTCTTTTAATTCATAAGCTTTATAAAAGCGACAAACACGCGCATAATATTTTGGCGTAAGTCCTATCCGTTGTGTAAACCTTTTTTCAAATTGGCGAAAACTAAGACAAGCATCGTTCGCTGTTTTTTTCAAATCAAAATCTCGCGGCCTGTTAAAAATCAAACCCCCGATCTTATCGATCGGCGTGCTTTTACAATCAAGGTTGGATAATTTCTTCCGGAAGTAATTGTTTAAAATTGCGAGCATTTGATCATAGCTTCTCAATTCAGTCAACTGCTCCTGTACTTCTCTTATTTCTTTCCCAATTATTAATTCGGCATCATAATTTTGGTGAATGAGTTCAGTCATAGGTATTCTAAGCAACTTGAACAAACCACCAGGTTGAAACCGCACGTGGATCATTAAATATTCGTACGAGATATATAAATTCTCCCTGCTTTTGGGTTGACCGAAAATTGAAATGGTTGGTCTTTGCTCTCTTGTACCCGACTCTGGATCCTCAGAAATCAGGCTTCCCCGAACAATGAACCGAATCCCTTCCTCAGGATTAACAGGATAGGCTTTAGCGGGGGGAGGTACTTTCTTGTTTTCAAATACTAAGTGTATCGTCAGGTATTCCCGAATGAAATCTCGGAGGTCTAGACTTGGTAAAATGCATTCACAAATCATTGGAGGATCATTATCCTAAAAGCTTTATCTTGTTTCTAAAATGAGGTTCTTAATGGATAGTATAGGCACTTAAGATCAAGATAGCATTTTTTAATAAAAGAAGTTATGAAAAAGCACGTCATCACTACGATAATTTTGCTTCCTATTTTACTTTCAAGTGTTTATGCCCAATCGGGAGCATCGGAAACTACCAAGCGACCAAAAGATTGGTGGCAAGCCGACTTGAAAAAGGACTCTATTCCTGGTATCAGCCTCGATGAAGCCTATAGTTATCTGAAAGGAAGAAAATCGAAACCGGTTATTGTGGCAATTATTGATGACTGTATTGACACAGCACATGAAGATTTAAAAGGTGTTAGCTGGATGAATAAAAAAGAAATAGAGAGCAACGGCATTGACGATGATGATAATGGATATATAGATGATGTGCATGGCTGGTGTTTTGTCTGCAACAAAAATAATGGGTCACAAAACGCAGAATCATCAGATGAAGTGCGCACCTATCTAACATGGCAAAAGCAATTTAAGAATGTTGATACCAGTCAGTTAAAAGGCACATTCAAAATTCAGTATGAAGTGTATCAAGAGGCAAAGAAAATGTTGTTTGGCAGATATCAACTACATCAGATGGCAGCAATTGTTCAAGCTGACTCTGCAAAATTTCTGAGATACGTAAATAGTCTATTGCCAGGTTATCGTGACAAGCGATTGAATGAAGTCCCTTTTTTAACGCTCCCTTCTTCAAACACGTATGATTCAAGTGCCAATCTATTTTTTGCTGACCTGATAAAATTAGTGCAGGCAACGATAACCATTGGTCGTCTGGATGATCGATTACGAAATAATCCAAAATTCTTTAGAATGTACTTTGAGGGTTCGGAAATCACTGAAAGGAATGAATATGACACCACAAAAAATTACCGATCAGTGATAGGAGATGATGACAATGATTTCAGCATCAAATATGGTTCGCCTGTTGTCAACATGAAAGGGCATTCAAATGAGCATGCTACTTTTATCGCAGGAATCATTGCTGCTAACAGGCAAAACAATATTGGTATCAAAGGTATCGCGAATAATGTCTCGTTAATGTCGGTGGTTATTGGAAAAAATGGGCCTGCCAGAGATAAGGATATGGTATTCGCTATTCGCTATGCGGTAGACAATGGAGCATCAGTTATTAATATAAGTATTGGAGGGTCAATTGGTGAACATGTAAGGGAGGTGATGGAGGCATTTGACTATGCAAGCCAACATGGGGTACTGATTGTTCATAGTGCCGGCAATGATGGGGCAAATCTAGATGACACTTTTTATCATTTGGGTCTGGGAACTAATGGCAAGGAACACGATGAATGCATTTGTGTGGGTGCAACAACGGCTTCATTAAGCGAAGGTCTTGTTAGCGGCTTCTCCGATTTTGGCGAAAGAACAGTTGATCTTTTTGCGCCTGGGTCGGCCATTTATTCAACACTTCCAGATAATCAATATGCCAGTGAAAATGGAACAAGCTTCTCAGGCCCAATAGTTGCAGGGGTTGCCGCATTGCTCAAATCGTATTTCTCAACACTTACTGCAAAGCAAATAAAGGAGATAATAATAAAGTCTGCCTATAAGCCAGACTTGCTAGTAATTCCACCCGATAAGCCTGGTACTAAAGTGCCCTTAAGTAAATTGAGTAAAAGTGGCGGGATTGTAAATGCCTACAATGCGGTGAAGGTGGCAGATGAAATAACGAAGAAAAATAAGTAAGCAGTCCATTCTGATAAATGATGCCTTGATTTTGCTTTCATGAACGCACCTTTTTACATGCAACCTATATTTTACAAACCTCACCCGGCGCTAAGTAACCTTGTCAATAATTACATGATAAGTCATGTAAAGACGGACTCGATGCACCCCAGACTTACCTTTCCATTCCCGCCGCTACCTGAGCATTGCATCTTCTTTTATCCGTTCGATAAACCAACGAATGAAATCGTCAAAACGAATGAAAAGCGAAATCACCCTGGATGTCTTATCGTAGGACCCAATACCGACCGGCTTAAACTCACTTTTGGTTACAACCATTTAGTGATAAAAATCGGTTTTCAACCAGGTGGGCTTTACAGATTATTGGGTATTCCCATGGAGGAGATGCTCGTCTATAAGGAATTTGATGGGCAAGATATTTTTGGAGGCGACATCCCGGATACCATTGACCAACTGCGCAATGCTGATGACAATGTTGAAAGAATAGACATTGTAGAAAAGTTCCTATTCGCCAGAATTGCAAAATTGATGAGACCTGCGGCGATGGACGAAGTGCTTCCAGAAATTCTAAAATATGGAGGGCTCATGAAAATAGATCAATTGGCGCAAAAGGCCTGCATGAGCAATCGGCAATTTGAAAGAGTGTTTAAAGAACGAATAGGTTTATCTCCCAAGTTTTTTAGCCGCCTTGTGCGCTTTACTAAGGCCTGGCTCATGAAAGAACATCGTCCTGTAACTTCCTGGACCGAGGTTGCCTATTCGTGCGGCTATTTTGATCAGATGCATTTGATTCGAGATTTTCAAGAATTTGCTGGCACCAGCCCTTCAATTATTGCTACGGAATTGGCGAAACAACCCTTTTCATTGGGGAATAAGATTTTCTATTGAGGCCGAAAATGTCGCATTTTTACTATTTCTGAGATTAGATTCTCACTTAGTTTAAATCAAAATTCTAAGTGAAGAGCATCCTACCCTTTTACCTGTTTACTTTTTTGTCATCATTTCTGATGGCTCAAAACAATTCTAAGGATTCAATTGCTGTCCGATCCGTAATTCAGCAATATGAAAACGCATGGAATAAAAATGATATAGATGCGATCTGCAAATTGTTTACGGTAGACGGTTCATGGATAAATCCCGGTGGGTTGTATTGGAAGAACCAGGCTGAAGTTAGCAAAGCCCATCACGCATTCGCCCAAGTGCTTAGCTATATGATACCCGTTGAAATGACTATTCAAAATATTCAATTTATCAAAGACGGCGTAGCACTTGTTTTTGTTTTGGAGTTAATTCATATCAATCACAACTTAAGTTTTCCGAACGGTAAGAAATCATTTCCAGGTGATATTATTAAGGATCAAGTGTCATTGGTGCTAGTCAAGAATTCTGATCAATGGCAAATTAAGGCAGGCCATATTACAACAATCGAGCCGGCGGCTGAAGCAATCAATCCTGTAAAATGAAAATTTTAAAAACACTCATAAATTAATTCAAGATGAAATATGCTTTTCTTTCAATGGTATTGCTTTTCTGTTCACGTTTTCTGGTAGCGCAACCCACGGTTGCTGAAAAGGAGGTCGCAGATGCCGTGAAAAGACTTAATGATATATGGAACAGGCATGATATGGATGCCTACTGCGATTTATTCACAGAGGACGGCACGTGGGTCAATATCGTAGGCATGTTTTGGCAAAATAGGGCTGACCTATGTAAAGCTCACAAAGTAATCAAGGAAGCTTCACTAAAATATTGGACGGCAAAAATGGATCTTGTAAAAGTTAGAATAATTGCACCCAATGTGGCCATCGCCTATATCTATGAAACGATTCATGTTGAAGAAGATTATAGTTTACCTGATGGCCAGAAATTTTCAAAGGGAGACGTAAGTTATGACCAGATTTCTTTGGTCTATTTAAAAACGAACAATGAATGGAAAATTACAGCCGGTCACAATACTGTAATCGATCAAAAAATGAAGGACTTTAATCCGATAAAATAGAAACTATTTCACATATATAGGTACCATGATTGCTCCCATGATTTCTGAGCGCAAAATGGCCAGAGAAATATTTCCGTGCTGCAAAATTCTGATCCCGATAGGATCACATAACCCCTCTTCTAGCATCTGAAAGGACACTTTAGAACCGAGGGTTACAGGATAGGTGCAATTGTGTGTGATTTCTCAACCACTCTATATATAGCGTTCCCAAGCCGGACTTCCTTTTTAAAATTTATGCTTATAGGATCTCATATTTTGATTTGTATGGAAGCATTTTTCTTCATTCTCATTATTCATAATTATGCACAAACTATCCAAGATATTTTCTAGGGCCTACCTCGGCCATCATTTCGCCATAGATGCAAAAATGCAAGGTTTATCATCCTTGTCACAATCACTCACATTTCAGGTTCTCGACAGGATTCCTATTGGCAGCACCAAGTGATTTAATACACACTACCCCAATTGCGACCAATAGCACGATGACACCAGGTGTTGCAAACATCCACCACTGCAGTTGGATATGGTAGGAAAAATTGGCGAGCCAATCATTTACGACATAATACGTAACCGGTATTGCTAGTACGAATGATACCAAGATCAACTTTATATATTCCTTCGAGAACAAAAGCAGCAACCCTGCCACACTGGCCCCCAATACTTTTCGGATGGCAATCTCCTTCCCTTTTCTATTCACTACGAAGGTGATGAGCCCGAAAAGGCCCAGGCAGCCAATCAAGAGAAACGTAATTGAAAACAACTCAAACAGTTTGGCATACTTCTCTTCCTGAGCGTAAAAGGCATTGATATTGTCGTCCATGAACTGATAATCAAAAACAAATTCAGGGTAAGTCGCTTTCCAAATCTTTTCAATCTGGGCCAGCTTGTCAGTCAGCGATGCTTCACCCCCCCGTCCTGCAAGTTTGATACTCAACTCACGGTAACTCCCGGGTCTCATTTCCATGGCTATATTGTCGATGCCTTCTTTCAATGAATTAGAGGAAAAATCATCGACAACACCGAGCACTGTATATTTCTCCTTATCAATATTAAGAGAACTTCCAACTGCCTCTGCCGGCTCGCCTAGCTGTAGGTTTCTCATTAGTGTTTTGTTGATCACCAAGTAACGGGCAGAGTCAGTCTGCTGAAAGTTTCGTCCCGCCAGCAATTTGATCTTGTATAGATTCAGGAAGGCCGTGTCGATCGACTGGAATTCATAAATCTTAATATCGGCATGGGTCGTGGCATCCGTCCTTCTGATATCGCGATAAGAGCGGTTCCGATTTATGCCCCCGGGCAATGTGTAGCTGCAACTCGCTGCCGAGACGAATGATTGATTGCGAAATTGTTGCACGACGCTTTCACGTTTGACAGGATCATTGTCCGGTATTCGGACCGTGACAACAGCATCATGGGCGAATCCAACATGCGCGTCCGTGGGCAGTGATGGTGAACAATCTTTTTCTGCGGCCTCCCCTTTCTTCCGATGCCGCACCCATCTTTGAGTTTACAAACCATTTGTCACTGAGGCGATGCAACACTGCGTGAACGGCACTGATGCTAATGTCGCGACCGGCTTGTTGCTGCAGTTCTTGCGCGATGGATACGCCATAGCCCTCATCGTTGAGTAAAGCAACAATTAACAATACTAGTTCTACCAGTTCGCCAAGGTAGATTCGAGACATATAATATTAGATCAACTTTTGTAGATCAAATATATTGCCAAATTTGTAGAGAGTGGTTTCTTACTGTTATATAACGGTTCTGCGATCGCAAAATGATATTTCTCAGATAAATTAAGTCACCCCTGAGATGTATGAATGGTCATTATCGATCGAGCATCGTCCAGTTTCGGACGAGACCGAAATTCAGCCCCCTGGAGTCTTCACGAGCGTTTAATACAATCGGCTAATCATTCCACACAACTCGGCAATCAATTTTTTCACTGTTTAATTTAACTTACATTTAATGTTGTTCGTCTATCGATTGTCTCTTGGATTGGTAAATTCAAACTCCAATATGCGATAGTGATTTACATCATTTCCTTTTCCATTCTGACTTCTGTCAATGCACAAACCGCAGGCGTTTCAGTTTGGCCGACTGCAATACCCGAGGAAGTTGGATTATCTTCTGGGGAACTAAATGGGTTGTTTGAATATGTGCGTCTTCACCATACCCGGGTTCATAACGTTCAAGTATTGAGGCATGGAAAACTTGCCTTGGATGCCTACTTCTTTCCATTCAATTCCGAATCCAGGCATGATATTGCTTCCGTCACTAAAGCATAACCTCCTCCGTGGTAGGAATTGTCATCGACAAAAAATACATCCCTGATATTAATAGTCTTGATACGGTTATTGATTGCGTTCATGCGCAGTAGCTCTGATCTTGTCCGTGGAGGCTATAATTAAGAAGTACAATCTGGTTGTACTCCTTAGTCCAGAGAATGTTCACCGTGATTTCTGCCGTGATTTTTGAAATCACAAATGCCAAGGAAATATTTAGCTGTGGCAAAATTTTGATCCCACGGAGGTCATAATCTCGTTGATACACTTCTATCAAATCGCCCTCGATATGATCCACCAACTTCGGATGACAATGCCAGTGGAAGAAGCGAAGAAAAAAGTCGAGGTGGTTTTAATTTCCGTTCCTTCATTGGCTACTCCGCCTTTATCACTCAGACCTCAAGCTATTCACAGGATTTGCAATTGCGGCCTTGATGGATTGATAACTTACTGTTACCAGAGTAATAATCAGTACACTCAAACCAGTAGCCGCAAAAATCCACCAGGAAATTTCTGTTCGATAATTAAACCTAACCAACCAGTTGTTCATAAAATAATAAGCAATTGGCGAGGCTATGAAAAAGGAGATGACAACCAGCAAAACGAAATCTCTTGAAAGCATTTGCCATAGCTTGAAGACGGACGCACCTAATACTTTTTTTATTCCAATTTCTTTAGTGCGTTGTTCGGCAGAAAAAGAGGCTAAGCCCAGAATTCCTAATAAACTGATGAATGTAGCCAATACTGCAAAGAAACTTGCAAGTTTCCCGATCATCTCTTCGTTAGAAAATTTTTGCGCATACCTTAGGTCGACAAAACTATAATCGAAAGGGGAGGCAGGATTGTGTTTTTCGAATACCTCCTCTACCTTACGCAGTGCTTCGCCCGTACTCATTTGCAATGCGAGCCTTATATTGATGGTGTTCACCGCATTATAACCCAGAATGTAGAAAGTAGGCTTGACTGGTTCAAACGGTGATTCTTTGATCATGTCTTTGATCACCCCGATAATTGTAAAGTCTTTCCCATTATATTTAACTAGTTCCCCCAAAGGATTTTTGAAATTCATAAGTTTCTCAGCAGACTCGTTTATGATCATCGAGGAGGTATCACTTGCCATTTCTCTTGAAAAATCCCTTCCATCGCCAACTTTCCAACCAATTGTTTTTCCATACTCATGGGTTACCCGGTTCGACATAAGTAACGGTCGCGTATCCGGTGTTTTCCCTTGCCAGATGACGTTTGTAGTTCCACCAAATTGAACGGTGACCGACCCCGAGGATTCAGATGCTTCATGCACAGCACCGGTTTTAAGCAAATCATTCCGCAACGCATCGAAATGTCCAATTAATTGCGGTGTATTCATGCTTACTTCAATCACGCCGCCGCGATTGTAACCAACGGGTCGACCCTTTGCAAATTCAATCTGCCTGAAGATAACTACGAATCCAATGATCATAGTTATGGAAACCGTAAACTGAAGTACTACCAAAAACTTGCGTGGAATCGAAGCAAATCTACTGACTCGAAAAGTGCCTTTTAGTACTTTGACAGGCAAAAAGGAAGATAAATACAATGCAGGATAGCTACCAGCCAACAATCCCGTAACTAAACTAAATGACAATCCGAATAACCAAAACAAAGGATTAGTCCAGAGTATGGTCATCTTTTTGTCAGCAACTTGATTGAACAAGGGCAAAACCAATTGAACCAAGGCTAATGACAAGAGAAATCCATTGAACACGATCAAGAACGACTCGGTGAGGAATTGAAATACAAGTTGGCCACGTACCGATCCTATACTTTTTCGGATGCCCACCTCCCTTGCTCTCTTCTCGCTCCGCGCAGTAGCCAAGTTCATAAAATTGATACAGGCTAGGATCAAAACGAAAACGCCAATACAACCAAAGAGCCACACGTATTCAATTAAACCGCCAACATTTTTGCCATCTTTAAAATCGGAATACAAATGCCATTTGCTCATTGGGTGGAGAAAAAATTCTGGCTTGTAAACAGGCGGATCTGATCTTTTCATCCTGATGTCCTTGATTTTGGCCGACACGTCTTCAGCATTTGCTCCGTCCTTAAGTTGGACAAAAATGTTGTAGGAGTTGTTGTCCCACTGGTCTCTATCATTCTTCGCGCCGCTATCATTGGCCAGTAGGAAATTCCAGGGAGCAAGAAAGTAAACGTCTTTGAACGTACTGCCGATTGGAAAGTCTTGATACACACCTGTAACTTTCAAGTTTTCTTTATTGTTAAGCGTAATGATTTTATTCAGCGCAGATTCGGTGCCGAAAAAATTCCTTGCCAATGTTTCTGAAAGAAGAATAGAATTTGGATCATTTAGGTTGCTTGATCCAGAAAGAATTTTGACCGACATCATTTTGATGAACGAAGGCTCAACATAATTTCCGGTTTTAACAAACGTCTTTGTATCAATAGATAAAACGTTTTCTCGACCTGTAGATATACTCACCGATTCAAAGTCAAGGTATTTTTCACGCAGTTCTTCAGCAAGTGGAACAGGTAATACTTTGTAAGACGACTTCTCAACATCAAATTTTACAAACTGCCATACTTGAGCGACACTTTCATAATTTTTAAAATTCTTATTGAACGTTAGTTCATCCCAGATCCATAATCCGATTAGCATTGCTACGGCCATCCCGACCGAAAGCCCGCCAACGTTGATGAAAGAGTAACCTTTGTTCTTTATGAGGTTTCTCCATGCAATTTTGAAATAACTTTTCAGCATACCGTAGTTGTTTAAATTTTTATGCCCTTCAATTGGTTTGATAATACTTGGACGGAAGAGCAATAACACATCGATAATAAATTTTAAATCAGCTTGCCTTTTTCCTTTCTTCATTAATCTTTGTCGATACACTTCTATCAAATCACCTTCGATATGGTCAACCAACTTCGGGTGGCAGTACCATCGGAAGGAGCGAAGAAAAAATTTGGGAGGGTTTTCTTTCATTAATCCATTTTTAATGAATCAACCGGATTGCGCTTTGCTGCCCGAAATGTTTGAGAACAAATGGTAAGTAAGCCCAATAAAAGGAGGATTGATGTACCCAGTAGTACTGTGCCGATTCCAAACTCTACCCGGTTGGGGAAGTATTGAAGCCAAAAATTATTGACGAAATAACTGAAAGGCGCACCAATACAAATCGATAGGGCTAACATTTTCAAAAACTCGCTGGACAACAGAATCGCAATGGACCGATCTTCTGCCCCAAGCACTTTGCGAATGCCTACTTCCTTTGTTCTTCGTTCTGCGGTGTAGGTTGCCATGCCAAGCAATCCAAGGCAGGAAATCAATATCGCAAGAAAAGCGATAAACCCAAGAATAGAAACTAAGTCAAATACCCCTTTGTGTGTGGATGCAAGTTGTTCGTCGAAAAATTCGTATTTGAAGGGATGAATAGGATCAATCTTCTTCCATTTAGCTTCCAGCTTCGCTAGTGTTCCAATTGCATCCGATGAATGGATTTTCACATTCAGGTATTGAAATTGAAAAGGTTGGTTAGCCAACACCAAGGGATGAATCTCTTGCGTGTTAATCAGCAAGTTATAGCGGAAGTCTTTTACAACACCTACTACTTTCCATTGCCCTTCGAATACCTCCCCGATAATTTCGCCAGGATATTGATAACCCATTTTTTTTGTTGCAGCCTCGTTTACAACAATCGACCGATCGGTTGAGTCCCTTGAAACGGGAAGGTTTTTACCTGCAATAATCTTAAGCCCAAGATTGGGAATAAAATTATCGTTTACGTTCAAGATGTATGCATCAACAAAATCACCTTCCTTGCTATTGATTTTCTTTAATTGAAAACCATTACTTCTCCCGGTTGCGGGTACAATGTCTGTTGCTGAAATGTCTAACACTTCTGGCAAGCCGCTTAATTCATTAGAAAGTTTTTGATAATCGGTTCCTTGCAATTCAATATTGACAACGTTTTTTGAATCGAAACCATAGTCAAACTGAATGAAATGTTTGAACTGATTAAAGATTAAAATGGCAGTTGTTATAAAGAATAAGGAAATCACAAACTGCGATACACTTAATGCTTTTCGCAAACCAAGCTTTCCAGGTTTGATGCTACCCAGGTGCATGAGTGCCAGAATGGGTTGAAAGGTGGACAAGTGAAAGGCCGGGTAAGCTCCAGCAATGAACCCAATGAGTAAAGCAAAGGCTGTGAAGACAAAATAAACAGAAACAGAAGAAGGTAATTCAAAATTCAAATATTGATTTACCCAAAGATTCTTGAAGGCAGGCTTGATCATTGTGAGCAAACCAATCGCCATCACCAAGGCGAGGATGGCTGTAATAATTGACTCACACAGAAATTGAAAAATCAACGATTTCCTTCCAGCACCTGTCACTTTACGCACCCCAATTTCTTTTGCGCGAGTCAACGCGCGCGCCACAGAAAGATTAGTATAGTTAAGGCAGGCGGTAATCATAATTACCGATGCGAGAATGATTAGAAAATAGTAGCCCAGCATAGGCATGCGGTTATTGGTATCGTTACCGGCAAGACCTAATTGCACATCTCCCAATTTCTGAGGCTCTAGTTTAAATCCTTTGACTTGTTCCGCTTTCAAGTTGATGCATTTTCGAGCGACGAGATCGTTGAGCGATGCTTGTAAATCATCGATGTGCTTACCCGGCTTTAGCAGTACATAGGTATATGTTCTATAATACCATTCCCAATTATTACTAAAATCTTCGAGCTTTCTCTCCGCATATAACAGTTGCCGGGTAGAAGAAGAAGTCAATACATCAAATTGAAGATGCGACGTATATTTTTTTTCGTCGATGACACCGGTAATGGTAAAGCTACCCCATTTTACAGGTGGTGTACCGACGCCATCAAACCTCTGGGGAAAGGACAACTGCCGATCGGCAAACTCAATCGTCTTACCCAAAGGATCCTCATTATTGAATAGTTGATGAGCCAAAGCCGAGCTGATGACCATAGAATTAGGCTCTGACAATGCAGTACTTTTATTTCCAGATTCCAATTCAAAATCAAAAACATGAAAGAAAGAAGGATCGGCAAAGTAGCCGCGCATCTCCACAATGCGTTGATGATAAGTTGCATCTCCACCTACACCTGGTGTCAGGCAAACAGTCTCTTCAACAATGGGATATTCTGTTTTTAACGCAAGCGCCAAAGGGTAAGGAGAAGTAGCGTAAGGTTGCCTTGAGGGCGGTGTCGAAGAGAGAATGCGATAAATTCTGTCTTTCTTTTCGTGAAACTGATCATAGCGATTTTGGTCAGCGAGCATAAGAATGATGAGCATGCAGATGGACATGGCAACGGCCAATCCAAACACATTAATAAAAGAGAACGCTTTGTACTTCAGGATATTCCTAATACTGACTTTGAAATAGTTTTTTAACATACCATAGTTGTTTAAGTTCTGATGTCCTTCAAGGGGCTTGATAATACTTGGTCTGAAGAGTAGAACCACATCGATGATGAACTTTACATCTGCTTTTCTCTTCCCTACCTTTTTAATTCGTTGATCATACACTTCCAACAAATCTCCTTCGATATGATCAAGCAACCTCCGGTGACAATACCATCGGAAGAATCGGAGAAATATTCTTGGAGGGTTTTCTTTCACGCCCTTGAAATTTCCAATACCACTTTTGGAATGGCATTCCAAAGTTCTTCGCGCGTACTTTTCGAGTAGGCAATCGCCTTTTTACCAAGTGCGGTGATTTCAAAATATCTGCGAGGCCTACCCTGCCGCTCTTCGGTGGGCTCCCCGTTTGAGGACTTGATATAACCTTTATCTTCCAATCGAATAAGTGAGGAATGCATCGCACCCATACTCACGTCCCGCTCCAACCGAGTTTCAATTTCATTCTTGATAGACACCCCGTAAGCCTCCTTATTTAAGATGCCGATGGTCAATAAGACGATCTCTTCAAACTCGCCGAGGTAGCACCACCATTGCCAATGATCACCTTTCCATCCACCACCCTTGGCGCACCTGTGATAGTATATGGCTTTTCCCGATCAACGGTTAGTACCTCCCAAACTTTTTTACCGGTTGCTGCATCAATGGCGATCAGTCTTCCATCCAA
>Ga0075019_10001583_pt1 | contig 12939 bp, 9 predicted proteins | sample ColStrG_CSR_2013_FD_71473 | JGI IMG/M metagenome (GOLD analysis project Ga0075019, IMG submission 71473) | Freshwater sediment microbial communities in response to fracking from Pennsylvania, USA - Cold Stream Run_MetaG_CSR_2013 | ecosystem: Environmental > Aquatic > Freshwater > Creek >...
CATCATGGCTCCGCCATCCACCGAGACCCCGGATTCGTTGACGTCGCGGCCTCCAGCGAGCGCGGACTTCAGGTACCAATCGCTGCTCGAGGTGCCGTCAATGAACTGGATGTAAAACGTTCCGGGCGGAACATTTTTCCATTCGAAGCTGCCGTCGGCGGCTACGTGAGTCAGGTGGGAAAATCCATCGCCCATACCGAAAGTGCCGAGGGCGCTGTCGTCGCCATCGGCCGATTGCAAGGCCAGAAAAATCTGCGTGGGATCGAAGCGGGCAACCGTGTTTTTGCTCTCGAAGCGCAAGCGTCCGCGGATCGATCCGCCCGGCTGCGGCGACAGGCGCAAGCCTTCGACGCTGCTGCCGGCGACTTGCAGCGACTGCTTCGCCATCATCGGCATGGGTCCATTTTCCACGCTAGCCATGAGCGTGTACGCGCCGGGCGCGACATCGCGAATCTCAAAACTGCCATCCTTGTGCATCTCCGCGCCGTTCAGGACCATATTGAAATCGCGCGACTGCAGCATGATCACCGCCGTCGACCGCGGTGGCAGATTGACCACCGATCCGCGAATACTGAGCGTCGGGCCGGGAGTCAGCGAGAAGTTCACAGGAAACTCATCGCCTGGGTGCAGTGGAATGGGAGACGCCTGGCTGCGATCCGGTGTGCCGGGATAGTAGGTCGTCTGATAGGAGAGCGTCGGCTTGTCCGGCTTCGAGTCGCCGGTTTTGGATTCTCGTTGCGGCGCCGCTGCCCCGGAGTTCTCGATCAGATTCTTGAAGTCGGGCGGCGGGGTGACGGAGACGAAGTAGTTCCCTGCCGGTAAACTCGCAATGCGATATTCTCCCAGATCGTTAGTACGCTCGGAGCCTACCTGCTCGAAACGGTTATGCCCAGCGCCGAACGTCTGGCGCATTACCGAGACCTGCGCATTGAGCAGTGGATCCCCGTCCTCATCGGTGACTCGGCCGCGAACCACGGCTGCCGCCTGCAATCGAATCTGGAGACCCTTTAATTCCTGTCCCTCACCTAGCGTCAGCACGCGACCTTCGGAGCGCGGGTGGCGCTTTTCGAATTCCAAGAATCCGGTGCGCTCGGCAAACAAACGATAACGTCCGGGCAGGATGCCTTCAATCCGGAAAGCGCCGTCTGTGCCGCTGATCGCTGTGTAGTCACCCGCGGTGGTTTGATCTTCAGCGATTAGTTCGATCAAGGCTTTCTTTACCGGTTCGCTGCCGGGGTCCTTGGTGACGATACCCTCGATGGCGGCGCGCGGCTTCTGATTGCTGGCAGGCACCTGACAGACAGCTCTCGCCACCAGCAGAACGGTCAGCAGAAATGTCGAGATCAGCTTCATGGTGTTGCGGGGAGGAACGGGCGAACTACTCTTCTGCTGTGGGGGTCGAACTGGGTTTATTTTAACCCCGAAAGTCCTTGCATACCGGCAGAAATCTGTGCACCGAGTGCGACGCCTCTAAGCTGAGGCGAAGGCAGATCGCTCTAAACCATAGACACCACAGAAGATCACAAGGGGGCTTGACAAATTGCAGCCTTCGCGCGATTATTTGATCGTCATCTATTTAGACATGTATCTAATTTGATGACTGCCAAACATGACGCCTTCGTCCAACAACGCCTTCAAAGCTCTGGCAGACCCCACGCGCAGGGAAATTCTGCGGCTGCTTCGGAGTGGGGAGATGACGGCCGGGGATTTGGCGCAGCGATTCGATATGACCAAGCCGACCATGTCCCATCATTTCTCTGTATTGAAGGAGGCCGATCTGCTCACCAGCCGGCGTGAGGGCCAGCAGATCTGGTACGGACTGAATACGACCGTGGTGCAGGACTTGATGGCGTGGGCCATGGATTTGATCAAGGGTGGCGAGGAAAGCTCTGCGGATCGAAAAGGCTCTGCAGGTGGATCTTCGGAAGAGAAAACACAATGACGATGAATCAGAGATATTACGGTGGCGCGGCCGCAGTCATTGTGGCCGTTCTGATCGGGACGGCGGTGGCCTATCCCCATCTTCCCAATGTCATTCCCATCCACTGGGACGCGTACGGACGGGTCAACGGCTGGGGGCCGAAGTGGTCGCTGTTTCTCTACGGCCCAGGGCTGATGCTGTTCATTGTGCTGATGTTCCGGGCGCTACCCTGGCTATCCCCAGAGAAGTTCGAGGTGGATTCGTTCCGCACGACCTACCTCTACATCATGATCGTGACGATCGCGATGCTGGCTTACATCCAGATTCTGATTTTGTTGGGCTCGCTCGGAATGGCTGTGGACATGAGTCGCACGATCGAGGGCGGAATCTGCTTGCTGATCGCACTGCTGGGAAATGTGATGGGAAAGGTGCGGCGGAATTTCTTCGTGGGAATCCGCACACCCTGGACCATCGCCAACGAACGGGTGTGGAACGTGACGCATCGCGTGGCCGCCAAGACGTTATTCGCCGGAGGACTGCTGGGGCTGATTGCAGTTTTGCTGCGGGCTCCGTTTTGGGCTCCGATCACGCTCATCATGCTCGCGGCATTGGCTCCGGCGGCATATTCCCTGATCTTCTACAAACAGTTGGAGCGTCGAGGAGAACTTTAGGTCCAGGATCGGACCCGTAAATGAAAGACTGCCGTTTTGCGCAAGGAGGCGCGAACTCAATGAAGTGGATTCTGAGGTTAACAATGGTCGTTTTCACAATGGTTTCTTGCGCCGTTGCGCAAGACATTACAGGCGACTGGACCGGGGCGCTGGATACCGGCATGGGAACACTGCATCTCGTGCTGCACGTCACCAAGGGCCCGGACGGAGCGCTCAAAGCCACACTCGACAGCGTAGATCAGAATGCCAACGGTATTCCCGTCAGTTCGATCACGCTGAAAGATTCCAAGCTCAGCCTGGGAGTCGATGCGGTACACGGCACCTATGAAGGGAAAGTTTCTGCCGACGCCAAAACAATTTCCGGCACGTGGTCGCAAGGTCAGTCGTTGCCGCTGGAGTTCAAACGAGGCGGTGCCGCTGCACCGGCCAAGCCCGAGCCGAAGCCCGCCAAGCCTTCTGACATCGACGGCGCATGGATGGGAACGCTCGATACTGGGTCGATCAAGCTGCGCGTCGTATTCCACATCCTGAATACGGCGGACGGACTGACGGCCACCTTGGACAGCCCCGATCAGGGCATGAAGGGCATGTCGACCTCGGCAGTGACGCGTACGGGGTCGTCGCTGAAGATTGAAGCCGACAAGATTGGCGGGGTCTTTGAAGGCAAGATCGCGGCGGACCTGTCTTCGATCGACGGTAAGTGGACGCAGGGCGGCGGAACAATGCCACTGGTGCTCAAACGGCTCAAAGATGCAGCAGAGTTGGAGCAAAGGCGGCCGCAGACGCCGGTGAAGCCATATCCGTACCGCGAAGAAGACGTGAGCTATGAGAACAAGGAGCAGAATGTCACGCTGGCTGCGACGCTGACCATTCCGCAGGGCAAGGGCCCCTTCCCAGGTGTGGTGCTGATTACCGGATCGGGGCCGCAGGATCGCGACGAGACACTGCTGGGACACAAGCCCTTTCTGATTCTGTCGGACTACCTCACGCGGCACGGCATCGCCGTGCTGCGTGCGGATGATCGCGGCGTGGGTAAATCGACGGGAGTCTTCTCCAAAGCCACAACCGCGGATTTCTCGACCGACGCCGAGGCAGGGGTCGCTTATTTGAAAACCCGAGCCGAGGTCGATCCCCACAAAATTGGACTGATCGGGCACAGTGAGGGCGGAGTCATCGCGCCCATGGTCGCGGCACGCAACAAGGATGTGGCGTTCATCGTGATGATGGCGGGAACAGGCGTGCCGGGAGATCAGGTGATCGTGGCGCAGCTGAAAGCCATCGACATCGCGAGCGGAAAGAGCGAGCAGGACGCCGAGAAGGAGGCCGGCAAGCAACAGGAGATCGTCAAGCTGATCGAAACTGAGAAGGACGACACCCTGCTTCAGAAAGAGCTTCGCGAGAAGATGGCTGGCGACGTGCCGGAAGCGCAAATTGGCATGGAGATCAGCCAACTGACCTCTACCTGGTTCCGCTATTTTTTGACCTACGATCCAGCTCCGGCTTTGCGCAAGGTGACGTGCCCGGTGCTTGCGATCAATGGCTCGCTCGATAAACAGGTGCTACCGGACCAGAATCTGCCTCCGATTCGCAAGGCGCTGGAAGAAGCCGGCAACAAGCATTTCGAAATCGATGAATTGCCCGGGCTGAACCACCTTTTCCAGACGGCCAAGACGGGGTCTCCTGCGGAATATGCCCAGATTGAAGAGACCATGTCTCCCGTTGCTCTCGACAAAATGGCTGTCTGGATTAACCAGCGGTAACTGCCGGTCGCTTTCTCAGTTGCATCTGCAAAAAATGCGTTCCTCCGCGGCTTAGCAATGCCCGCCTCGCCTTATAATTTGGATTGCCTGCGCAAAACGCACTCAGCGCAGTCCTCCCGGTCCAAGTCCCCCCGAAACAAGCCTGTAGGATTGGTGTGGGCGTAGCAGGGTAGGTTCATCACCAAGCGGAAGAACACGAAAAGAACGAGAATAACGAGAACGATGAGCGATCCACGAATTGTTGTCATCGGGGGCGGACCGACCGGTCTGGGAGCGGGCTACCGCCTACACGAGCTCGGCTATGAGAACTGGGCGCTTTATGAAAGGTCCGCGGCAGTAGGTGGACACGCCGCATCGCATGTCGACAGCAAGGGCTTCGTATGGGATGAGGGCGGGCACGTCATCTTCTCTCACTACCCGTACTTCGATCGCATCATTGACGAGGCGCTCGGCCACGAAGTTCACGAGTGTGTGCGAGAGAGCTGGATCGTTTGGGGCGATAACTCGTGGGTGCCATATCCGTTTCAAAACAACCTGCGGTATTTGCCGAAAGAAGTTCAGTTGAGCTGCCTGCTCGGAGCGGCGAAGGCGTCGGGCAATGGCAATGCCGTTGAAAGCGGTAACTTCCGCGACTGGATACTCGCGACCTTCGGCGAGGGCATCGCCGATGCCTTCATGTTTCCGTACAACCAGAAAGTTTGGACCGCGCCGCTGGACCGGATGTCGAAATCCTGGATCGCCGAGCGAGTATCGGTGGTGGACTTCAAACGATTGCTCGAAAATGTCCTCTACGAGCGGGACGACGTGAGTTGGGGCCCGAACAACAAGTTCAAGTTTCCTCTGCACGGGGGCACCGGGGAAATTTACCGCCGCATGGCGAGCAAGTTTCCGGAACATGTGCAGACCGGCAAGAAGCTGGTGGAAGTGGATTCCGACCGCCGCACCGTTTCATTCGCCGATGGCACTGGCGATACCTATGACGTTCTAATCTCGACGATCCCGCTCGATCTGCTGGTACGGATGTTGAGGCCGGCGCGGCCGGAGTTTCTCGATGCCGCGCAGCACCTTGAGCACAACAACCTGCTGGTGATGGGCCTGGGCCTGGAGAAGCCGTTGCCAACCACCAAGTGCTGGATCTACTTCACCGACGCGGAGATGCCCTGCTACCGCGCGACTTATTTTTCGCACTACTCCCCATTCAATGTGCCGAATGGCGATACCAGCCGTTACGGATCGCTAATGTGCGAGGCGTCGATCCCCTGCGGGCAGGCGGTCGACCCTGAAAAAATGATTGATGAGGTTACGACCGGGCTCATCCGTGCCGGGATGCTTGAGGAAGGCGACCGCACCCGGGTAATCTCGCGATATCACCGGTTCGTCGATTATTCTTATCCTATCCCGACCTTGGAGCGTGACGCCGCGCTGGCAGTTTTGCAGCCTGCGCTTCTCGAGCAGAAGATCTATTCACGCGGGCGGTTCGGGGCGTGGCGCTACGAGATCGGGAACATGGACCACTCGGTCATGATGGGCGTGGAAGCAATCGATCACGCCGTAAGCGGCAAAGCGGAATCGGTATTTCACAGTTCGTGACGGGAGAAGCTTTTGCAAACGACCACCGGCAGCCGGGCGCCAACAGTCAGCGTCATCATCCCGTCTTACAACACGGCTCCCCTGATTGCGACCTGCCTCGACTCGGTTTTCGCTCAGGCCTATCGCGATTTCGAAGTCATTGTCGTCAACGATGGCTCGCCGGATACCCCGCAGCTTGAAAAAGTCCTGCAGCCTTACCGGGAGAAAATCGTCTACATCATCCAGCCCAACAAGCGGGCGGCGGGCGCGCGCAACACCGCGATTGGCAGAGCGCGGGGAACTTTCCTGGCCTTCCTGGACAGCGACGACTCGTGGCTGCCCGAGCATCTGGAATGGCAGATGAAAATGTTCGAGCAGGACCCAGCGCTCGACATGGCCTATGCGGATGCGGAACTGATATCCGATGCGCCACGGCGTAAGAACTTCATGGAGATTTGCCCGTCGCAAGGGCAGCCTAGCTTTGAGGCGTTGCTGTTCGAGCGCTGCCAGATCCCGATCTCAACCGTGGTGGTGCGCAAGACAGCGATCATCAAAGCGGGTTTGTTCGACGAGAATCTGCCCCGTTGTGATGACTACGATATGTGGCTGCGGACAGCATTTTTCGGGGCCAGAATCGGTTACCAGCGCAGAGTGCAGGCCCGGCTTTACTTGGGCCGCCCGGATTCCCTGGGCCAGTCGGACGCGAAAATGACGGAAGCCTACTGGAAAATTCTGGAAAAGGCCGCTCAGATTCTTCCTCTGACCGAGGCGCAGGGGAAGTTAGTACGCGAGCGAGCCGCCGAAATACACGCAAGATATTTGCTGGAAGAGGGCAAGGTGCAGCTTCGCGAACGGCAACCGGAGAAAGCGCGCCATTTGTTCGAAGAAGCGAACCAGCACCTGCGCAGGCTCAAGCTGAGCGTTGCGATTCGCGGACTAAAATTGGCACCGCAGTCCGCCAGTGCGTTGATCGCCATGTGGAACCGGTGCCGTAATGCCTTGATCGCACGATGACACCAAAGCGCCGCGCAGGGCTCGATGCAGTGGGAATAATTGCGAAATGATGAATCGTCTAAAAGCAGCAGCCAAGCGCGCCTTCGATCTGCACCGGCCGGCGCGCGAATTGCTCATATTGCCTGACGATACGTTTCTGGTTTCGTACCCGAAATCGGGCAACACGTGGACGAGGCTCCTCATCGCGAATCTTCTGTCACCAGACGAACCTGCCGATTTTCGCTCGATCAACCAGATGGTTCCCGACCCGTTCGCCGACTCCAAGCGGCATTTCGCGCGAATGCCGCGGCCTCGCGTAATTAAAAGCCACCTCGTGTTCGATCCCCGCTACCCTCGAGTGATCTATATGGTGCGGGACCCGCGAGATGTGGTCATTTCCGAATATCACTACCAGCGCAAAACGCGAAGGATCGACGACCAGTACCCGCTGGACGAGTACGTTCCGCGCTTCCTTCAGGGTGAGACTTATCCGGAGAACGGGTCTTGGGGCGAAAACGTGGCCAGTTGGCTGCTTGCGCGCGAAGGCGATCCCAGATTTCACCTGGTGCGGTACGAGAACTTGCTCTCTGACACCATTGGAGAACTTTCGGGGATCGCCGTGTTTCTGGGCATTTCGGCCGCTCCCGAGCGTTTGTCCGAGGTCGTGCGACTGAGCTCGGTTGACCGCATGAGGACGCTCGAGCAGCAGCAGAGCAACGCCTCCTCCCTGATGAAGGGAAGCCGGAAGGATCTACCTTTCGTCCGAGCTGCAAAGTCCGGTGGTTGGAGGTCTGAGCTCCCTGAATCCCTGGTGGCGAAGATAGAGGCGGCTTGGGGCCCTATGATGCGTCACTTAGACTACGAACTTGTCTTCCCACAGAGCCCGGGCAGAACGGGCTCCCCTGATTTCGTTTTGGGTAAGATCTCTAAATGAGTTACAGGATCAACGCGCTAATCAGGTACGCTCTGGGAATCGACATTGCCGGACGCAGCCTCGCCGTGCGGCCGAATGACACCTTTCTCGTTTCCTATCCTCGATCCGGGAATACCTGGACGCGTTTTCTGATTGCGAATCTGCTCTATCCCAACGATGCGGTTTCTTTTGCCAACATTGAACGCCTGATCCCGGATTGTGAAGCGCATTCCAACCTGTATCTGACGCGTTTGCGCAGCCCGCGCGTCATCAAGAGCCACGAATATTTTGACCATCGCTACTGTAGAGTCATCTACATCGTCCGCGACCCCCGGGATGTCGCACTTTCCTACTACAACTTTCAGAGAAAGTATCGCCAAATTCCGGATGAGTACCCGCTTACCCAATACGTGAGCGACTTCGTTGCGGGCCGCATCAATTCGGCTGACTGGGGTACGTGGGCCGAAAACGTCGGCACCTGGTTGGTCCGGGAGGGACAACCAGGCTTTCTGTTGCTGCGCTATGAAGACATGATGGCCGATCCGACCCGAGCGTTGGCCAAGGTCGCTCACTTTTTCAATCTGGAACCGGCCGCTGACCTTCTCGCCACGGCGGTGGAGCGCAGTTCAGCCCCGCGCTTACGGGAACTGGAGCGCTCCCAGGGTTCGAAGTGGGTCACGACGAGAGGCAAGCGCGAGGATATTCCGTTCATCGGGACTGCTGCTTCCGGGGGATGGAAGTCGCGCCTTCCTGCGCAATCTGTGGCGGAGATCGAATCCGCATGGGGCCATCTGATGAAAAATCTCGGCTATGAACTGACCGTGTCCAGCGTGGCCGAAGCCGAGGTTCGGTGACCCGCCGTTAGGCTGGACTCATGCGCAAAATCGAAAAACTGGAAATCATCAAGAACGTGAGCTCGAGCTGGTTCGCTCTGGGCATCAATGTTCTGGTCGGAATTTTTCTTTCTCCTTTCATTCTGCACCGGCTGGGCGACGCTGCCTTCGGCATGTGGGTGCTGATTTTTTCGCTCACCGGCTATTACGGAATTTTTGATTTCGGCATTCGCTCGTCCATCATCCGCTACGTTTCCAAGTTCACGGCTACGCGGGACGTCGAAGAGGTGAACGGCCTGATCAACACGGCCATGTTCACCTATTCCTGCGTCGGGGCATTCAGCCTGCTTATTACCCTCGTCGGATGCGTTTACATCGACCGGCTCTTCAAGATTCCCGCCGACTTTCATTCCACGGCGCGCTGGCTTTTGCTCATCGTCGGCAGTTCGGTTGCGGTGAGCTTTCCGCTCGGGGTTTTCGGTGGGATGCTCGAGGGATTGCAGAAGTTCTACATCCTGAACTGGACGAACATTCTTTTTTCCAGCGTGATTCGGGCGGCGCTGATCGTGTTCTATCTGGGCCGCGGGTACGGCCTGCTTACCCTCGCTCTGATCACGGTGGGTCTGCCGATCGTGGGGTCCGGAGTGCGCGGCGCTGTAGCTTTGCGATCGTTGCCGATTAAGTTTTCCCCAAAATATGTAACTCGCGCGACGTTTCGCAAAATGGCGAACTACAGCGCCGTAACCTTCATTACCATCATCGCCTGGCGGCTTCGCTTCAAGACTGACGCCGTGGTGATCGGCACTTTCCTTTCCTCGGCGGCAATCACCTACTTTTATGCGGGCTCGCGTCTGGTGGACTATGCAGGCGAGGTGGTGAGCAGCCTGGCACAGATTTTCGTTCCCATGTCGAGCCAGTCGGATGCCGCGGGCAACATGGATCGTCTGCGCAAGATCTTTGTGGTGGGAAACCGGGCGTGTGCGTTGGTGATGTTTCCCATGACCGCGGCTTTCGTGATTCTGGGTCGGTCGATCATTGAAGCCTGGGTTGGAAAGAGATATGTCGATCTGGGCTATCCCGTGCTGGTGACTCTGATCCTGCCGTACACCCTGATGACTATGCAAGGCGCGTCGGGCAGGATTCTGGTCGGCATGAGCAAGCACGGCAAACTGGCTGCGGTGGCGATGGCCGAAGGAATTTCGAACCTGCTGTTGAGCATTCTGCTGGTGCGGCCCTATGGAGTTCTGGGCGACGCCGTTGGAACCGCAATCCCGATGTTGGGAACGTATCTGCTGTTCTTGCCGCGCCATTTGTGCTCGCGGCTCGGCATTCGAGTCGGGACTTTCCTGCGTGAGGCGTACTTGCTGCCGGTACTGCTGACGGCTCCTACCGTTCTGGTTGCTCTGCTGATGAAACGCTGGTTTGTGCCGCACACGTATCGCCAGCTGGCAGTTCATCTGCTTGCGGGGAGCATTGTCTACGGAGCCGGACTCGCTTGGGCGTACCGAAGCGGTAAGATCCTGCGTGTCGGCGAACTGCAGGCTCTGATAGAGCTGCCGGCGGACGCGGAGATGCTGGCGACGGGAATCGAAATCGAAACCCTGCCCGAGGATGTGTAGCGCGTATCTGGAGAGCACTTGCGAGAAACGGAGTTGCAGATTCTCGTTACCGGCGTCAGCGCGGATAGCTTATTACAACCTTCCGCGCCGAGGCTGGACTCCGGGGAGATCCATCTCTGGGAATTCCCCCTCTCGGCCTCGGAGTCGCGGTTTGCCGACTACGCTGAGTTGCTCTCTACCGAGGAACGCACGCGGGCATCCCGCTTCCACTTTGAGAGGGACGCGCGTCGCTTCACAATTGCGCGCGGGATTGTGCGCGCGATCCTCGGGGCCTATGCGCTTTCGCCTGCCAGCGAACTCACCTTTGCTTGCGCGAAACACGGCAAACCGGCGTTAGCCAATTCTGCTTCGAACCTTGGTTTCAACGTTTCCCATTCGAGCGAGATGGGGCTGATCGGCATTGCGCTTGGGCGGGAAATCGGAGTCGACATCGAGGCCATTCGCCCGGACGTGGAGACTGACAAACTCGCCGAGCGATTTTTTTCTGCCCGCGAACGCGAGTCGATTCGCAGTCTGCCTGAGGAGCAAAGAGTTTCTGCCTTTTTTCGCTGCTGGAGCTGCAAGGAAGCCTTCCTTAAGGCCCAGGGTGTGGGGCTCTCGCGCAGCCTGGGATCATTTGACGTGGAAGTGAATCCGAAACGACCCGCGAGTCTGCTGGCGACTCGGCCGGAAGCATCCGAAGCAAAAGAGTGGGCCCTGCATGAGGTTGAGACGATGCCGGGATATGCGGCGGCGGTCTCGGCTCAAGGATCCGTCACCGCGATACGGATCCTGCGCTGCCGTCCATGAGGTTAATTGTGCGCAAGAAATTGCAACGTGCAAGAACTTGCACAGAACCACTTCCTGGCTGTGCAACACCTTGCACAGCAAAAATGCAAGAACTGGTTTTCCTCAATTGAAACCGAAGTTTTTCCTTTATCCCTATCAATTTACAGTACAATCAAAGAAATTTCGCTCGGCATGGCACTTGCGAGTGGGTAAGGTTCAATCCTTTGTGTTGTATATTGGACTGAATCGGGTCATGGACCCGCAGTGATGTTGGGTCGTTTTGGCTTGTCCCCCCAAAAACTTAGACACTCGAAAGTTGTCAGTGATTCCCTCTGCGAGACATTGACTTACATGCAGTAAATCCAAAATCGACGAACCGGGAGGTTCACGCGCTTGTCTGCTTCAACTAGTCATTTGATTGCCCCGCACGGCGGCGAACTCATCAACCTGATTGTTCCCTCCGAAAAAGCCGCAGAACTGAAAGCCCACTCGCGTGAGTGGCCATCGTGGGATCTAACCCCGCGCCAAATTTGCGATCTCGAACTGCTGATGAGCGGAGGCTTCTCTCCGCTGCACGGCTTCATGACGAAAGCCGATTACGAAGGCGTGTGCCACAACATGCGCCTGGCCAGCGGCGCCCTCTGGCCGATGCCGATCACGCTCGACGTGACCGAAGAATTCGCCAAGAAGCTCACGCCCGGCAGCAGCAAAGTCGCGCTGCGAGATGCCGAAGGCGTGATGCTTGCAGTCCTGCACGTGGAAGAACTGTGGCAACCGGACCGCCAGGCCGAAGCGAAAGCTGTGTTCAACACGACCAGCAAGGCTCATCCCGGCGCCGATTACACGACTAACAAGTCGAATCCGTGGTATGTGGGCGGACGAATCGAAGGCCTGCAGGCGCCTTCGCACTACGACTTCCGCACACTGCGCTTCACTCCGGCAGAGTTGCGCGCTGAATTCGCGCGTCTGGGATGGCGTCGTGTGGTGGCCTTCCAGACCCGCAATCCTATGCACCGCGCTCACGTGGAACTCACCTTCCGAGCGGCGAAACAGGTTGAAGCGAATCTGCTGATCCACCCTGTGGTCGGCATGACCAAGCCCGGTGACGTGGACTACTACACCCGCGTCCGCTGCTATCAACTGCTCAGCTCGAAGTATCCGCAAGGAACGCAGAAGCTGTCGCTGCTGCCTCTGGCGATGCGCATGGGCGGACCACGCGAAGCGATCTGGCACGCGTTGATCCGCAAAAACCACGGCTGCACCCACCTCATCGTGGGCCGCGACCATGCCGGTCCGGGCAGCGATCCGGAGACCAAGAAGCCGTTCTACGGTCCGTACGAAGCGCAGGAAGTCTTCAAGAAGCACGAAGCCGATATCGGCGTCACCATGGTGCCCTTCAGCATGATGGTCTACCTCGAAGGGGAAGACCGCTATGTTCCGGATGATGAGGTCAAGAAGGGCGATCGCGTGCTGAACATTTCCGGCACGGAACTGCGGCAGCGCCTCAATGAAGGGCGCGATATTCCGGGATGGTTCACCTATCCGGAAGTCGTGCACGAACTTCGCCGCAGCTTCCCGCCACGGGCGCAGCAGGGCGTGACGATCTTCTTCACCGGGCTTTCGGGCTCGGGCAAGTCGACGATCGCCAACGTGCTGCTGACGAAGTTTCTGGAAGTCGGCGGGCGTCCTGTGACCTTGCTCGACGGCGACCTGGTTCGCAAGCACCTTTCTTCCGAACTCGGATTCTCCAAAGAGCATCGCGACATCAACATCCGCCGCATCGGTTACGTCGCTTCGGAAATCACGAAAAACGGCGGCATCGCGATTTGCGCGCCGATCGCGCCTTATGACGCGACCCGCAAACATGTGCGCCAAATGATCGAGCCCTACGG
>Ga0075019_10001584_pt1 | contig 12936 bp, 9 predicted proteins | sample ColStrG_CSR_2013_FD_71473 | JGI IMG/M metagenome (GOLD analysis project Ga0075019, IMG submission 71473) | Freshwater sediment microbial communities in response to fracking from Pennsylvania, USA - Cold Stream Run_MetaG_CSR_2013 | ecosystem: Environmental > Aquatic > Freshwater > Creek >...
GTAGCCAGGTTCTCACAAAAACCTCTTGCAGCGCCCGCCTTCACTGTGCAGAATGGTGGTGCGTCGTCTTGAGTGACTGGCTGCCCCACCCCGGTGGATCGGGCAGAGATGGCCGGTTATGTCCCCCACTCGTACAAAGCCTTGCGCATTCTCGCCGTCGGCGGACAAGTGGCTCATCTGCCGCTGACTCGCCGGTTGTAGACGGCGTGGGTCCCTACCCAGAACCACACCATCACGTTTTCGTGTTCGACAGCAAGCGCCCGGTAAGGCAAGCCGACCCGAGCGGACCAAAAGCGTTCGAGCTTCTTGAAATGCAGAGACGGGTGCTTCGGGTCGCGTCGCAGCAGTTGGTAAGACTCGTCGGCCAAGCGTCTATCGTCAGGAAGCTGCCGATCGCAAGCGCAAAACCTCGGATTAGCCCGGTGCCTCACCGATCTGTGCAACGTCCAGCCCGTAGATCTTCGAGGGCGTCGTCCCCGAACGCGCGTCCAGCCGTCCCGCCGCGACGTCATCTTCCATTTGCCGGTCCAGGCCTTGGCGTCGAATTCGGCAAACCATGTCCGGAATGCGTCGAGCTCGGGCGGCGTCAGCCGCAGAGCGGCCTCCTCGATCTCATTCACACTGCTCATGACCCTCAGCGTACAGGACCCGTGGCCGCGCACAACTGGCCCACTTCCCCGCGGTCCCCACTAACGCTGCGAGCGGATCGTCGGCACTCGTATATTGGTCCCAAACGGGGATCTGGTAAGGATGACCGACGCGGTCAACTACCCAATCACGCAACGCAAACGACGTATCAAATCAAAAACGCCGGCGGAACGGCGGCAGCGGCCATGGGATGCGATGCAGCGTCGATCCCGGCGCGTTCTAGTCGCGGCGCCGGCGCGCTGCATCGCCATTTTCAAGGAACCCAAGCGGACTTCGGGACCGCGCCGCCACGGAACATCGGCGGGTCGGGCGTTACGTAGCCAAGTGATGAACCTTAACTTGCCGCTGCGCAAACGGCGCTTCAGAGCAAATCGGAAAGTGTGGCTGCGGTTCTTCCGAATCACTGCATGTCCAAGATGGTCCGGCACGGGGCGAGATCCTCAAAATGCAGCGCGACCGCGTCTAATACAGTTGCCACGAAGTTCTTCCCAGGTGTCGCCTTCAGGAAGAATTGCATGGCCCAACGCCCGCGCGTAAAAGCCGCCTTCCTCTGCGTCGCGAATCTGGAGAGGCATCCCGGCCCCGAGCCGCCGGATCAGCGCATTTCCGCTCTGGCGCGCATCAAAGGCCAGCTTATTTCTTTCCGGGTTTGACGCTTGGGCTGTCGTCGGCCTTCAGGTCCCCCATCGCGTATTGGATGCCGGCCAGTACGTGCTGCAGCATGGGAGCGATCGCGTAGACCCTCTCGCTATGGCCGTGCGCTTCGATGAAGACGCGGCCCTTGCCCTCGCGGCGGATCCAGCTCAGCCCGTAATCTCCATCGGTCCGCTTCGTGGCTGCCGGCTCTTTGGCTTTGTCCGCGTCGCTCATCTTCGAATAATCGATGCTGGTCAGCACGTGGACGTTCTCCCGTGAAAACGAATCCTGGGCGAAGGTATAGGTTTCGTCGTGAATCTCGAACTCCTGGCCGTGGAACATCGCGGTCAGCGGGCTTTTCGGGTCGTCGATCTTGACGGTGATCAACTGCGGATCCAGCCAGTGAAATTTGAAGAAGCCGCCGACCATTTTGTTGAAATCGGGCCAGGTGCCCACGGGACCGGCGGGGGCCGGCGGGGATGCGGCCGAGGTCGTGGACGCGTCGGGCGCCCCGGGAGCGCCCCGGCCGCGGCCGCCGCTGGTGTGATACGAATCGGTGGCCGCATGGATTCCCGCGAGTCCTTTGCCTCCCCTCACGAAGGCCAACAGCGCCGCCTTTCTGGCCTCCGTGACCGCCTGGTCGTTCGGATCATCGAGGAATGCGCCGGTGGTGCTGGCCAGAAAGATCAGATCGTATTGCTTCAGATTGTCCGCGGTAATGACGGCCGGGTCGTAGGAGATGGTCGTGCTCCAGGCGCCGGTCTTGCGGCCTAGGGCTTCCACCGTGGCCGCCGCCAGCGGAATCGACGAGTGCACGAACCCCGCGGCCTTACACAGCACCAGCACCTTGCGCGGCTGTTTGGGCTTGGCTGGCGCCTTGTCCGGCAGCGCTGCCGTCATGGCCTCGACGTCTTCCGGTTTCGGTGTTTGATTTTGCGGGCCGCCGCGCCCAAATCCTCCACGGCCCTGCTGTCCGCCGGGAGCACCGGCCCGCCCCGGCTGCGGCGGGGCCTGTTGAGCGTTCCCTACGCCCGGTGCGCTCAGGAACAACGCCGCCACACACGCCCCGGCCAGATACCGGGCTGCTGAATTCCTAGGTGCCATTCTCTCTCCTTTGCTGCCTTGCGCAGAAGTCCCACCGAATTGTATAACGATTCGTGGCGCCGGGTCGGCAGCGTGGGCCAAGGCCGGTTCGAGGGTCGGACGGCGAAATGGTTACCGCCTGGCCGCGTACTGTTTATACAACTCGGCGACGTTGCCCGTTTCCACATCGCCCGGGTGGATTACGACGCGCCACTCGAAGGTCAGCTTCTGCGCTTTCGGCAGTTTCCAGTGGCTCTCTTCCTGATCCGGGTCGAATGCCTGCCGGCCGAACGGGTTCAGCGAGAACAGACCGTAATCGCGCGCGTGCCAGTAGGTGGGATGCCGCGGGTTCGAAGGGTGATCGAACATCGCCACGCCCAGCTTTTCACCGTCCACCTCGGCCGCGTAATCCACCCAGTTCGAGCGCTTGCCCCATACCTTGGCCATGCCGGTGCGGCCGTCGGCGTCGACAATTTTGAGGCCCCTCTTCTCGGTGAAGTTGTCGAGCAGGCGAATGGCGAAGGCACCTTCCTTGGTGTCGCCGAAGGTCAAGTCTTCCGAAGCCGTAAGAGTAATCCGGAAGTCGATCGTCCGTAGTTTCGGGTCCGGGTAGAACACCATGTCGCGGTCCTCCACCAGCAGCACCTTCCCGCTTTTGTCGCGCCACTCCATCACGGCCTTCAGGGTACTGCTGGCCATGCTTGTCTTGAGCGCCGCCGTGCGCACTACAATGCGGCCGATGCGCCCCTTGGTGTACGACGGATCGTTCTCCCAGAACTTGACTCCGTTGACGTCGTCATAGGAGAACCACAGACCACGGTGATGCAGGTGATCGCGGCTTTCTCCCGGCAGGTTCTCCATCGGGAAACCGCGGGTTACGACCTTGCCCGAGGCCGAGCGGATGGGCGCCAGGAACGGCTTGTTGGCATCGTTGCCGTAGTGGAACGTGGTGAACGGTTTGCCATCGAGGTTCACAACAATCTCTTCCGGCTTGGACGGAACTTGCGCCACCAGGCAGGCGCCGGCAGCCAACCAAAGAACCACGGAAATTCGCATTTCTGCTCCTGACTCGGTTGAAGTGTTCTGAGTGTACCTGTGATTCAGACAGTAGATTAGCGCATTCCTGGCGGCGGGGACCCACCTCAAATCCTGTGCGCTTCTTCACGGTCGGTTGTATAATGGCGCGAGTACCAGGAGGCAGTTCAGCATGGCAACGAAGAAGACACCACCACTGGCGAAGAAACCGGCCGCGCCATCGAAGCCGGCCGCCGCCCCCGCGTCGACGGGCGGACCCACGCTGGCGGAACTCGCCGCGAAAGTGGCGGCTCTCGAAGCACGGGTCAAGAAGCTGGAAGATATCGTGGGCCCCGGCGGAACGGAAGTCACGCGCTCGTAGCCGGCGGAAGGACGGGCCGGGTGCGCGGGATTGGTGTCGTGGTGATCAGCCGCAATGAAGGCGCTTTCTTGCGGCGAACCGTGGATAACCTCGAAGACACCTTGCCCGGTTCGTCGTCCGTAGTGGTGGTGGACGACGGCTCCACGGATGGCTCAGCCGATTTCCTAGCGGAGCGGAACGGCCGCGCGCGGCTGGTTCGCGCCCGCAATCTCGGCGTGGCGCGCGCGCGCAACCTGGGCGCCAGCAGGTGCCGCGGCGACGTCGTGGTCTTTGCCGACGCTCACATCGCGCTGCAGGCGGACTGGTGGCGGCCGCTGGTGGAGATCGTGCAGCAGCCCGGAGTGGGGGCAGCGGCGCCGGCCATCGTGAACCTGGGTTCGGCCCCGCGAATCGGCTACGGCATGCAGTTCAAGGGACCAAGCCTGGACGTGCGCTGGTTCCACCGCAAGCCCAAGGCTCCATGCGCCGCGCCCATCCTTCCGGGCTGCTGTTTCGCGATGCGGCGCGAGGTTTTCCAAGCGGCGGGCGGTTGGGATGAGGGACAGTTGCAGCGGGGCAATGTCGATACCGAGGGTTGCGTGCGCCTCTGGCTGCTCGGATACGAATTGATCGTGACTCCGGAAACGGTAGTGGGCCATCTGTTCCGCAAGCGGTCGCCGTATCCGGTAGGTTGGGCCGAGTATCTGCACAACCGGATGCGGCTGGCGTGGATCCACCTGAACCCCGAGCGCGCCGGGAAAGTGGTGGCGGCGTTGCGCCATTCTCCGCGCTTCGGCGAGGCTCTGTGGCTGCTGCTGGATGGCGGCGTGGCGGCCCGCCGGCGCGAGATGCTGGCCGCGCGCGTCCGCGATGACGATTGGTTATTCGAACGATTCGGAATGAGATGGTAAGCCAATGGCTGAGAAGACCGAGAAGACACCGAAGACCGTGCCGGCGCCTACCGACACCCACAAGGACCGCTCGGTGTGGTACTACCAGCGGAGCAGTTTTCCATTGCGCGACGCCATGCCCACCGAGTTGGAGAAAGCCTGGGCGGAACTCGACAAATCCCGCGTGCCGGAACACCACTGGGAGGAAGCCGGTCCCCACAACATCGCGGGCCGGTTCACCTCGCTGGTGGTGCACCCGGACGCGCCGAACACGCTGCACGCCGGCGCGGCCGGGGGAGGCGTCTGGCGCAGCACAGATGGCGGGGCTAACTGGAAACCCGCCTGGCCGCTGTCGGCCAGCCACAATATCGGCGCACTGGCGATTCACCCGAACGATGTGAACGGGCTCATTGCCGCGACTGGAGAGGCCAATCTTTCCGCCGATGGCTACCCGGGGAGCGGCTTTTACTGTTCCTCCGACGGCGGCGATACCTGGATTCCCTTTTTTCAAACTCCCGATGGGAAACCGGTTTCCGAAGAGGAGCAGCAACAGATTCCGCGGCGCGTGGGCACGATCGCGTTTTCTCCTTTCGAGTTCATCCGATCGGCGATGGGCAGCGTCTCGCTGGATGAGCGGATGCAGGCCGGGCTGTACCTGATCGACCCTAACACGGGGTTTGCGCCTTGCACGTTCTGGGGCAAGCGCAGCTACAACTGCCACTCGGTGGTGTACCATCCCAAGGTCAACGGCCTGCTGTTCGCGGCCATCGAGACGCGCGGCACTTTGAACGGCATCTGGCGAAGCGCGGACAATGGCGTCAACTGGACGCAGTTGACGAACGGCCTGCCGCCGACCGAACAATTCCGCAGGACCAGTCTCGCCATCGCTCCCTCCCAGCCCGATACCATGTACGCGCTGGCGGCCGACCGCGCCCGCAACGTGCTCGGCATCTTCCGCAGCGACGACCAAGGGAAATCCTGGCGGCCGATCGGCAACGCCGCTCAGTTTCCCGACGAGAATTTCATGTCGTACAACAATACGATCGTGGTTCATCCCCGGCACCCGGATTTTGTCATCTGGGGCGGCGTGAACCTACACCGCACCACGGACGGGGGGAAGACCTGGCGACAGATCTCGTTCCGCTTTCCGAACAGTCCGGCGCACGTGCATGAAGACCAGCACGCGCTGGTGATGCCGGACGGCGACCTGGTCTACTCCGCCAACGATGGCGGCATCGCCAAGAGCGTCAACGGAGGAGACACCTGGACCAGCATCTCGCAAGGCCTGATGACCGCCATGTTTTACGACATCGATGTGGCCCCCACCAACAGCCAAATCTTCGGGGGCGGCGCCCAGGATGCCGGCACCCTGGTGGCGGGCGTCAGCACCCAGGGCAAGGAATTTCTTCAGGCGTTTCCGGGCGATGGCGGCTGGCTGCTGTTCGACCCGAACGACGAACAGCATGTCTTCGGCTCGGCGCAGAACCTGACCATCCGCCGGCACCGCAAGGGCGAGCCGTGGTTCCCCTGGACCGACGTCTCTCCGCAATCCGACGATCTCACCGACGAGGAGCGGACCCAGCGGGCCATTGCCGTGCTGGCCATCGAACCCGGCACAGTCCAGGGAACCCGCAAAGTATGGGCCGGATCGAGCCGCCTCTGGCTTACGGCCGACGACGGAGAGACTTGGGCGCCGGCATCGGATTTCTTCGACGGGTCGGCCATCTCGGCCATCGAGGTTGCGGGCGCCGATCCCAAAGTGATGTACGTGGGCACCTCGATTGGCGGGATCTTCCGCAGCGCGGATGGCGGAAAGACGTGGTCTCAAGAGTTGGGCAGCATGGATATTCCGCCGCGTCTGATCACGCGGATCGTGACTCATCCGAAGGACGCCAAGACGGTGGTAGTGGCAGTGGCCTCCACGGGTATGCCCGGCGTGACCCTGGCATCGGACAGCCCCGCGGCGGGGAGTTTCTCCCCACTGGTGGCTCACGCGCAGGTTGCATTTCAAAAGACCTATTCGAACATCTTCCAGTCCGCCGACGGGGGGGCCAACTGGACAGACCTCGATCTCGGCCAGTTGCCGAACGTGGTGTTCAACGCGGTGGAATACGAAACCCGCGATCCGTTCCGCCTGTTTGCGGCTGGAGACGCCGGCGTCTACGTTAAGCTCCCCAACCGCTGGATGGCGATTCACGGCAATCTGCCGGCGGTGGTGATCTCGGACCTGGTTTACCACCATAGCGACCAGATTCTGTTGGCCGCCACGTACGGCCGGGGCATCTGGCGCTTCCACACGGACAAACTGAAGATACCGGAGTGACCCAGGATTCCTGCCGACGCCGCACGGTCACGCCTTCGAGGAGGCCCGGATGGGCCGGAAGCGCGCGCTGAAGTGGCGCAGGAACGGCGGCGCTTCGACAATCTCCAGGCCCCGCAGGCGTTGCTTGTGCCCGTTGACTTCGAGGATGGCTTCCACCACATAGTCGATGTGACTCTGGGTGTAGACGCGGCGGGGAATTGCCAGGCGCAGCAATTCATGGCGGGCGGCGGCGCCGAACATCAGGGAGCCGATTTCCACGGAGCGAATGCCGGCGTGGCGGTAGAGTTCCACCGCCAACGCCTGGCCGGGGAACTGGTGGCGCGGGATGTGGGGCAGCATACGCGCGGCATCGATGTAGATGGCGTGGCCGCCCGGCGGTTCCACGATCGGCACCCCGCGGTCGGCGATGTGACGGCCCAGGTATCCGGTGGAGGCGATGCGGTAGCGCAGGTAGTCCGGGTCCAGAATCTCGTCCAAGCCCACGGCAATGGCCTCCAGATCGCGCCCCGCCAGGCCGCCATAGGTGGGAAAGCCCTCGGTGAGAATCAGCAGGTTGGTTTCCTGTTGGAAGACGCGGTCGTCATTGCTGCACAGCAGGCCGCCGATGTTGGCGAAGGCGTCCTTCTTGGCCGAGAAGGTGCAACCATCGGCCAGGGAAAACATTTTCTGGGCAATCTGTTTTGGGGACCAATCCGCGAACCCCGGCTCGCGCGCGCGGATGAACCAGGCGTTTTCGGCGAACCGGCAGGCGTCCAGGTACAAGGGGATGCCGTGGCGCGCGCAAACCTGCTTCACCGCGGCGATGTTGGCCATCGAAACCGGCTGGCCGCCGCCGGAGTTGTTGGTGACGGTGAGCATGACCAGCGGGATGTGGTCCGCGCCCGTTTCCCGGATGAGGGTTTCGAGCGCGGCGACATCCATGTTGCCTTTGAAATCGACGCGGGCTTGCGTGTCCGCGGCCTCGGGAATGGGCAGATCCACAGCCTTGGCGCCATGGAATTCGATGTTGGCGCGGGTGGTATCGAAGTGCGTATTCGAAGGGACGACGTGGCCCGGTTTGCACAGGACCGTGAAAAGAATACGCTCCGCGGCGCGGCCCTGGTGGGCGGGCACCATGTGGCGGAAGCCGGTTAGGCCGTCGACCACGCGCTTGAGGCGGAAGAAACTCTCGCTGCCGGCGTACGACTCGTCGCCGCGCATGATTGCGGCCCACTGTTCGGTGGACATGGCCGAGGTGCCGGAGTCCGTGAGCAGATCGATGAGGATGTTGCGGGCGTCGATCAGGAACAGGTTGTAGCCGGCCTGCTCGAGGCAACTCTCCCGTTCTTCGGGCGTGGTTTGGCGCAGCGGCTCCACGCTCTTGATGCGGAATGGCTCAATGACGGTCTTCAATGTCGATCCTTATCTGACCACTTCTGGTCACCTGCCGCAAGCGACGCCTTGGTTTCCGAGTCGTGTTTGGCCGGTATCGACACGGCACAGTCGTTGCGTGTTTACTGAAGGCAGACTGTACTTACTCGTGCTGAATGCAAAGGCACACGGCCACAACTGGCGTGTTCTGTATGGGATACGTTGAAAAGGAAGGACTTGAATTGGCTCGGCAAGGTGGCCACTTTCAAACGGATTCTCCCGTGGCTGACTGGGTGCGGACCGCCATTTACGGCCACTGAACGCTACTTGGTCTCCTCGGACGAAAATCCGGCTACCCTGTTGTCCAGGTTAAATCGAAACAACGTTCAAACCCGGGATCAGTTGAAAGTGCCGGATATTTGCTGTTCCCACTCCATAACCGAGTTCCAGCGCACTCACGCCGATCAGCAGATCCGATAGCGGAATGCGGATGCCCCGCGCTTGGCTCTGGCCGTCGATCTGTCCCGCACGGAGCGCGATCTGGATCGTCACTGGCTGGATGGGAACACCGGTCAGTAACTCGTCAAGGAAGCGTTGCCGCCTGTCCCGGCGTTCAGTTGTGTCAGAGCGGGCGACACCGTGAGCGAGTTCGAGAACCGTCACCACGGAAATGGCAATCCCCTCGTCGCGAGTTTCTCGCGCCACTGCTTCGAGAAGTTGGCGGGCGTTCATGCCTTGGCGTTCGGCGGCGACGGCGGCCGTCGAGTCGAGCATCAATCCCAAACGGGTGGCTCCAACGGTTCCCGATGTGCTGCGATAGCGGCTTCGACATCCTTCGCGAAGTCAGAATCGATCGTCGCCGTGGACTCGGCTGGCATCAGAGCGATGCACTCGGAGATCGTCCGCCGCGGTGGAGCGGCCGCGCGGATGACGGCAAGCGGTTGTGCGTCGCGTTCGATCACGACTTCGGCACCGGCCTGCACACGTTGCAGAATGGCGGCAAGATCACGCACCGCATCGGCTTCGCTGACGTGCAAGGGCTCCATGGCTGCCATTATAGCGGGTCGGCCCTCATCTCAGCGTCACCGCTCGGCACTTTGTATGTAACCTTTTCCGGATCCGCCGGTATGATAGCTGACGGCGCAACCACGCGGCTCTAGAAGGCAATCGGCACGGCCGCGCGTTCCGTCCGGCAAGGAGGATTCGATGAGAATGGTACTGACGAGCGCGGCCTGGATCGGTTTGGCCGTATCCACCGGAAGCGTTCCCTTACTCGCTCAGTTGCAGGACAACAGCGAAAAACAATTGACTTGCGCCAACGCCGGTTACGACAGCGAGCGTGCGCGCCACTGCGAAATCCGCGAGCAGAATTTATCCTCGATTGGCCGTCTGAGCATCGATGCGGGCCAGAACGGTGGCGCGACCGTCAAGGGCTGGCTGCGAGGCGATGTGCTGGTTCGCACGCGCGTCGAGGCTTCAGGCGAGACCGAAGCCGCCGCGGCGATCATGGCGAGCCGGGTCTTGATCGACAGCTCGGGTGGGCAGGTGCGAGCCACCGGGCCGGAACCGGTCAGCAACTCGTGGTGGAGCGTCAGCTACGAGATCTTCGTCCCGCAGGTTACCGATCTGAGTCTGAAGACCAACAACGGCGGAATCACCATCGCCGATGTACGGGGCCAAATCCACTTCGATGCGAACAACGGCGGCGTGCACTTGAGGCGGGTTGTCGGTGATGTGAGCGGCGCGACCGTGAACGGCGGAATTCAGGTCGAGCTGACTGGCTCCATATGGGATGGACGGCAAATGGAACTCAGCACTCATAACGGCGGCGTTACCGTCACAATGCCGTCCCATTACTCCGCCAACATACAGGCGGAGACCGGAATGGGCCGCATTCAGTCGGATTTTCCAATGCCTCAGGACGCTAACGCTAACGGCAGATCTCGGCGGCTGGACTTTAGTATAGGTTCCGGTGGTCCGCCGATTCACATTACCACAGGGAACGGCTCCATCAGGCTGAAGCACGCAGAAATGCAGTGAGTTGGGCCTGCCGCAAGCACACCTTACCAGATCAACTTCAACCCAAACTGAATCTGGCGCGCGGTGGTAGTCGTGCTGGTGATCAGGCCGGCCGAGCCGCTGTAGGCATTGCCCGCGTATACGATGGCGTTGGGCGTGCCCAGGTTCGTGTGGTTAAGGACGTTGAAAAACTCCGCGCGGAACTGAGCGGTGATCCGCTCGGTCACGGCCGTGTTCTTCAGCAGGGAGAGATCCAAGTCTGCCAGGCCCGGACCGTTGTATGTCGCCCGGCCCAGATTCCCGAACGTGCCGGCGGTGGGCAGGGTGAAGGCATTCGGGTCGAACCATTGGGTCTGGCGGCCTAACACCACCGGCCCGGAGAAGTTCGGGTTTAGCGACGGCCGGTCGGGGTTGCGGGTGTCGCCATCGCCCGACCGGTTGGCGCCAATCTGCGGCGTGAACGGAAAGCCGCTGAGCAGCGTGGCGATGGCATTGAACTGCCAGCCGCCCCAGCGTTTGCCGCGGCCAATCGCCGGTTCGTAGTGGAGCGAGACGCTGGACTGGTGGGCGACGTTGAGCGCCGAAGGGCCCCAATCGCGGCGCAGATCGTTGCGGTCCAGAATCATCTGCGCCTGGTTGTTAGCCTGGGCGCCGGTGAGTCCGGAGTTCATATCCAAGTTCTTCGACCACGTAAAGTTGGCACGGAATTGCAGGCCCCGGCTAAGGCGGCGCGTGACCTCGGCCTCGAGGGCGTTGTAGCTGCTGTTGCCCTCGGTGTACCAGAAGAAGCCGCCCGAAAGATACGGGTTGGGGCGCGTGCCCACCGGGATGTACTGCGCGCCCTGCGCCACCCGGCCCTGGCTTGCCACCGCCGCGGTGCCGCCGGACTGGCAGCCGCCGGCGCTGGCGCAGATCTGCGGCGGAATGCTGTTGGGGTCCACGCTCAACAGCCCGTGATATCCGAACGACCCGACGTAGGCCACCCGCATGGCCATGGTCGAGCTCAACTGCTGCTCCACGGTCAAGTTCCACTCCTGCACGGTCGGCGTCTTGGCGTCGGCCTGCACGCCCTGCGGAGCGTAAGTAGTGCAGGGCGTAGGCACACCCGGCCCGCAGGAAGGCGGCACGGGGGCGCCGGGCATCAGCGGCTCATTCGCGAACAGCGAGGAGTTGGCGAACGAGAGCGAGCCGTTGTACGGCGGCAGCGAATTCACCAGAAAGCTGAGCGCGTCGATCATCGAATAGTAGGTGCCGAACCCGGCGCGGACCGCCGTCTTCCCGTTGCCGAACGCGTCCCATGCCAGCGCGACTCGGGGGCCGAACATCCGCTTGCTGTTGTTCGTGGTGTAGACCGAATCGCCCACGTGCGGCGCGGTGAGCAGCACGCTCTGTCCATCCGTGATGTAGTTGGCCGCCCTTCCCGACACCTCATTCCACCCCGTGGTGAATTCGTGGCGGAGGCCGAGTTGCAGCGTGAGGTTGCGGCGCAGCTTGATGGTGTCCTGCACGTACCAGGCGCCGAACAGGCTCCGCCATCCCAACTCAGTGGGGTTGGGAACCACCTGGAAAGTGGTCACGGTGCCTTGCAGGAACGTAGTCAGGCTGGCGAAACTGGCCTGGCCGAGGCGGCGCGACGCCGTGTTCTCGTTGTCACGCAGGCGCTGAAACCATACGCCCGCGCTGATCTGGTGGATGCCGTGGCTCACCAGCACGCTGTCGGAGTACGTGAACAGATTGCGGCGATTCCAGACGTTGGCGGCGTTGTTCGGCCCAGCCGCAGTGATGGCGGCGACGCCCGTGGTGGTGGCGCCTCCCCCGATCACGATCCCGCCCGGTCCGCCGCCAGTGACGAACGACAGGGACGGGTCGAACGAAGCCAGCGGGGAAGAGCCGTAGTCGAAGGCCGCGCGCGAGTAGCCGGCGGTGAACCGGTTGAGCACGTTGGGCGTCACGATGTGCGTTTCCTGCAAGCTCGCTACCTGGCCGCGGATCGACACAGCGGATCCGAAGAGCGGATCGGCCTGCGGGATGAGGCTGTTGCCATCGTCCATGGTGTAGGCCGCCGAAAGCGTGTCGCGCGCGCTCGCCGTGTAGTCGGCGCGCACGGTGCCGAAGTCCTCGCGGATCGACTGGCGCGGGTTGTTATACGACAGCGCGGTGCCGGTGGGCAGGCCGTTGGCCAACAGCTCCGGACCGTTCGGCTGGGGCCAGAACGACATGTAGGGCAGGATGCGCGGGTTCAGGTTCGCCACCTGGGTGTAGACGCCGGCGGCATTCGGCACGCGGCCCAGGCGCGCCTGATCGTCGGGCACCACGGATACGTTACTCACGGCCAGGCGCTGCCGGAAGCCCTCGTAGTTGCCGAAGAGAAACAGGCGGTCCTTCTTCAAAGGACCGCCCAGCGCGCCTCCGAACTGGTTGCGGCGGAACGGCGGCGCGGAGGACTGGTCGAAGAAGTTGCGCGCGTCGAGGGCGCTGTTGCGCAGGAACTCGAACATGGCCCCGTGCACCTGGTTGCCGCCGCTCTGCGTGACCACGCTGACCTGCGCGCCGGCGCGCAGGTCAGCGTGGTCACGCAGAGCGGCGGCAACCAGGTGCACGGGGCCATGTTC
>Ga0075019_10001590_pt1 | contig 12912 bp, 14 predicted proteins | sample ColStrG_CSR_2013_FD_71473 | JGI IMG/M metagenome (GOLD analysis project Ga0075019, IMG submission 71473) | Freshwater sediment microbial communities in response to fracking from Pennsylvania, USA - Cold Stream Run_MetaG_CSR_2013 | ecosystem: Environmental > Aquatic > Freshwater > Creek >...
CCCATGACTTGTCGTCGCTGTCCTTAGTAACCGAACGAAGGGCCTCGATAATCGTCTCAGAGAAGCCTTCTCCGCGCAATCGATCGAAAGTCCATCCGTCGCAATCTTCGACAACATCATGCAGTACACCAACGATCTGTTCGTCGGCCGTGTTAAGCGTCAGCATCACGCGAAGCGGATGAAAAACGTATGGGGCACCACCTTTATCATTTTGGCCGGCGTGAGCCTCCGCTGCAATTGCGATTGCGCGTTCAATAGTTGCCATGTCAACTCCTATTCAGGTCGCTTGTTCCTTACTCGAGCAGCATCAGAACCCCAGGTCATTGGCCATCCGCTCGGCCGTCTCGCGTGTAAGCCCCGGATTGCTGGCCATTGCGCTGACGATTGGATCGATTGGCCCGGTTTGCTCGGGCTGATTCGACTGCCCGGGATTGGACGAAGTGTCGCCTTTGGCTTTCAGTAAAGCCTCCAGGCGGCCGCGGCTTGAGGGCGACACCTTGCCGCGCTTGGCCATTGCCCGATCGTGCTGCTGCTGTGCGTCTTCGCCACGCAAACAATCCTCGCTAATCACGCTCTTTCTCCCATTCCCCAGGAGAGACCGGCACGTTGCCGGCTCTGGGAGGTGATTGCACGTTGCGCCCAGAACCAACCAACTTTGCGCACCCGTTTCCACCACGTCGAAGAAATCATTTGTCCTTCTCCTCGATTTCGGGTGGCCGCCCCGATTTCGTCCGAAAATATCCGAAGGACACCGTGGCTACCTGCGTGCTGATTTCACCTTCGCTACGCCGCGGTAGGGTCTTGGCACCGGGCTGACGGGGCCCAATCGCTGCTGCCGGTCCGGGTTCGCCACGAGACAGCGACTTCGCCGCAATCGGCGGTCGCGGAACGGGCGTAAAGGTCGAAGCGCCGCCTCGAAAGATCGAGTGGCCGGGACCCAAAGTAACCCACGTAGATTTAGCCATTAGGCTGCTCCTATTCCCCAGATGGGACCGGCGCGTGGCCGGCTCGGGGAGGAGCCTGGACAACGCTTAGATGGATGTCGCCCCATCAAGGTCTGAAATCGGCGGCGGGAATCTTCCTCCCCACGACCTCAATTTTACTTCTGCTTGTTTGCAAATGGAAGTGTGGAATAGAATCGTCTTCAAGCATGAATCCGCCAGGGTCCAATATCCCGTTCACGATCAAGGAAACTGCGAGGGTCGGGATTATGGGTGGTCCGGGTCCAAATTTCAGCGAGTTGTTTTGTTCATGGAAATAGCGAGATCGAATGCCCGGCTTGCGACCGACGCGTTGGCGCTGTCATGTCCCCAACGGCAGCCGACGTGCGGCCCAACCAAGACAGGATTTCTGCTCAGCAACAAATGGTCTAGTCGGAGCAGGGTCGACGAAGAGCGGCGGGGAGCCGCTACCCAATGAGCCTGGAGGTAGGCCGCCTGGGGAGCGGCTAGTGAAGAAGGAATCCGGCTCGTCGCTCTTGGACGCCATCTGGGCGAGCGATAAACAATTCCGACAGCAATTGTGCCAAGTGCGCGATCGATGGCCTAATTCTGCGATCTACAGTCCCGCATGCGCCAGAAGTTCGGACGCGGAAATGTTTATTGCCCCCGCAATCTTGGTCAAGTTCAGGACCGTAACATTTAATTCTCCGCGCTCGATTCGCCCTTAAAGCTACGGTCCATTTCGACCAAAAACGCCAGCCTTTTCTGTGAAAAGCCGTACGCAATGCGCGCACGCCGGATTGTTTTCCCAAGTGCGACAAGGGCGGATTGTCTTCGGTTGCGGTGCGAAAAAGTTGGCACCCCGCATCCTTGCCGCTTGGTGGATTACGATTTGCGGGGCATTTCCATATTAAAGAGATGCGTTGGTAGTTGAACGTACCCCGAGGTTTTTGGGCAGTACGAGTGAACGCGTTCATTTGCACGACGACATAGAGAAAAACATGAAACTCGGTGACCATTTCTGTATTGCCATCCTTGGCGCGTTTCAGCTTATGCCACTCGCGGTTGGAGCCCAGGACAGCAGCTCAACGATTCAGCGCCTGGATGACTGGGAAATGCGGCAACAGCAACAGCAAATTGAAGCTCAACAACTGCAAATGCAGCAGCAAATAGAGCAGCAACGCCAGGAGTTGGAGCAGCAGAGACTCGATATGCAACGCGAAGCGGAAAGACAAAGGCAGGCCGCCCTCGACCAACAAAGGGAAACCCAATCAATACGGATGGAGCAGGATTTTCAAAGAATTGAACTTGAAATGAAACAGCGAGAGCTCAAAGAGGAAAATGATAGGCAACGAAGAAATGCCGAGCGTGCAAATAGGTCGCGAAAATCAGTAGTTGGGTTAACCAACTGCTCGGATCCCGGAGTTAAGGTGTATGCCGATTTTATGAGAAACGGTGGGTATGTTGTTCACTGCAGTGAAAAGCCAGAGCCCACAGCCAGTCCTCGCCTCGGAGAGATGAGGCCCGTCGATGTGCACGTTGATCAAGCGTGCTTTGATTCGTGCAAGCGTGGAAAGTTTTCAGATTTTGAATGTCGAGAATCTTGCCGGCAATAGTTAAATGAAAGTAAAGAATGGATTTCGAGATATTCAAACTATAGAAGGTGCAAATATGCGATTCGCATTGCATAGAATCCTATTTATTTTTTTCTCTGCAGCGCTATCGTTGTTGCTTGGCGTCGCAACAGCCGCCTCGATTGCCATTCAAAATGGTCCGTCACACGAGGTGCTTATTGAAGGCGTAATTACTAATGATGACCCGGCCAAACTATTTGCAAGGATCGACGAACTTTTTCATCGCTTTCCCAATGACGCATTTCACTTCATTAGCATCAATAGTCCAGGGGGAAATGTCGAGGCTGCCATTAAAATGGGGGCGATACTGCATGCGGACTCACGTGCCTACATTACCGTCGCGACGGACCAGCGCTGTTACAGCGCCTGCGTGCTTGTGGTGGCCGGAACTATGCGACGAAATCTTCACGGGCAAATTGGCATCCACCGACTGTATTCGGATTCGGTTGAGCCAAGTTCCTACGAAGAGATCCGCGCGAATCGTCAGGCAATCGCAAAAGCAGTTCGACAGTTTCTTAGCGATGTGAACATTTCGCCGACACTGTATGAGGCGATGGATTTAATCCCTGCCAACCAACTAAAGATCCTGACGCAGAGAGAATACGAGTCCTTCGGTCTAATTGAAACAGATCCAGTTCTTGATGAACTATCGAGTGCTGCAGGTGCCCGTAACCTCGGCATTACACGCGAGCAATACAACGAACGCTATTCTCGCGTTGAACAAATATGTATGAAAGAGCCACTTGTCAACGACAAAACTCGAACGGAGCAGTGCATTCGAGATGTGATGAGCGGCACGCGATCGAATTAATGTAGTTTTTTCCCGGCGTTGACTATCGAAAGCAGGATCATGTACAGCCGAATTATTCCGCGCGAACTTCACCGAAATGAAGGTTTTCTTGGCCTTCCTTCCGACACGCATAGGCTCGTCTACGTTGTGCTTTGGGACATCGCGGACGATTTCGGCAACCTTGGAGGGAATGCACCAGACCTTTTGAGGCTGACCAGAGGTCTTTCGCAAGTTCAATCCGAAGAACAATTGGCCAAAATCATTGCTGACCTTAGCGCAGTCGGTTTGGCGCGACTCTACGACTCTGCCGGCTCACGCTACTTGCACATTTGCCATTTTCGAAATCGTCGCACTTACATTAAGCGACGTACCCCACTATCGCCCTGGTGCGATCCGACCGCGCCAACTGGGCCTTACAAGGCCGGAGCGAGGAGGCGCTATCAATCAGACGATTGCGGCGCTGGAGCGACGAGGCCTGACTCTGCTAGGGCCAATTCAGCCAACACGCAGCCTGATTCAGATTTGATGTCTGGGGAGTGTTCGGATTGGATTTCGGCCAACTTAACTGGTTGGTCACCAAACGCGACCAGGTTGCCCAAGGACTGGACTTTGCCGAACGCTTGGAGGCACTGGGCTGTCAATTACTCGCAAGGCAGCGGTCAGTTAATTACGCATGGGACGGCGCTAAGGATTGCCGACGGATTCCGGGACTATTGGCATTCTGTACCGGGCCCAATGGGACGGAGGGTCGACTGGATGGCAGCCTGGCGGTCCTGGGTCCGCCGAGCCCATCCAGGGCGGGCACTGCCTCAGGGCAATGTCCAGGCGGAGCCCGATATTGCGAGAGCCAGTGTCTGAGTGGGAAGTTAAATCGATGGCGTGGTCGCCCTGAGGCGATAAACGTGCCGCTTGCTTACCCCAATCTTCTTTGCTGCCTCTGCCACTGTCAGTTCCAGGTTCAGGACACATTCCCGATCGGCCTGGCTGAGGGTAGACGGACGTCCAAATCGGACACCGCGAACGCGCGCTGCCGCTAACCCGGCATTGACGCGCTCCAGCGTAATCTCCCGCTCCATTTGGTTTAGGGCTCCCAGGATGTTCAGCATCCCACGGCCCATTGCGGTACTGGTGTCGATTTTCTCTGTGACGGACTGGAATCCGACACCTCGAGCCTGCAGATCGGCCACCAGGGCCGTCAAATCGCTCAGGGAGCGTGTCGCGCGGCTGAGGCTATAGACCACCAGCACATCACCCTGTTTGAGGGTCCTGAGGGCTTTACGCCAGCCTGGGCGATCCGTAGTCGCGCCACTGACCCCTTGGTCCGTAAATAGCTTTTCGCAACCGGCCTTCTTGAGTGCATCTATCTGCAGGTCGAGTTTTTGATCAGGGGTGCTGACACGGGCGTAGCCGTACGTGGTCATTTTGCACTCCATTTATGTCGCGGACTTAGGTCGTCTCTCCAGGCACATTGTGCCCTAATCTAGTGTTAAGGTCAACAAATTAGACTTGATCGTGCAATTGCCGGACCCCGGCAAGACGCACGACTCGAGACGTCGAATAAGGGGCTGGATCCGGACAACAGAGGAGCCACGCTAGGAAAGTGTGCTGCCGACCCCCAAAGGCATTCCTAAAATTCATTTCTACAAGTCGATGTTCTTGGCGGCGTCTGCTAAGCGTGCTGACCGCACTTCCTCGTCGTACTGCTTTTCGGCCCTTTCAAACGCTGCCCTAAGGTTCCCCAACTCATCAAGCCAGGGGCCGTTCTTAAAGCACTTCAACGAGAACACGTAGAACTGTGGCGTTAGATAGCTAAAGCTCCCGTGGCGACCGTCGTCCATGTCTATTGTGTCCTTCAACACACACACGTCGTTCTGGACAACCAGCAAATCCGAAAAATCGTATCCCTCGCCATCAGGACCGGAGCCGCAACTATTGTTGGCAACCACGATTTGCAGCACATTCCCCTCATATCTGAAATTCCATTGACGTTCGATCTTCCTAATGTTCCAAGGGTTCCTGACCTCCCACGACAATTCCTCATCCTTGTCATGCGGGAAAAAGTCTCCTCGCAGCGAATGCTTATTGAGTAGCCAAGCGACGTTCTCTCCAACCTTCTTCGATTTGAGAAGATCAATTGCCTGCTTAATCTTGGACTCGGCCTCTTCGCTCATCGCAATGTTCCCCTCCCTAGAAAACCAGACGCGCAGCACCGCAATTCGCTATCGAGAGAAGACTCCAAAAGAAACAACGCGCGGAAACGTTCAATCCCTTTTCTCGAGACTTCAACGCTATTGCCGCATGTAATCAGGAAGGCGATACGAATGTGATCCTGACAACACAACCTCAACGCCAACGCGACAAGTTCGCTCTGACTACAAGGACAAAGTTTCGGAATTGCGATGCGAGGCTCAATCGACCTTCGATCTCTTCCCGATATACCTGAATTTTAGAACTGTCGAATGAGCCACCAACGAAAAACCGCCCCGTGTCCGCGAACTCCATGACAGTGCCCAGTGTCATTTTCGACGGGTGACTGTACTTGTGATAGAACTTCTGCGCCAGTACAAGCGCGTCTACACCTTCCCTCCTTACTCCTAGCGCATCAGATCGCTTTCGCAGATCAGTCACCGCGTAGCTAGTCGAATAGCAATCGCCATCAAAACTGTCCAATATTTCGTGGTCGCTATTCGAGCAAAGCAGCGCAAGGGCGATCGTCTCGACAACCTGACGGCTAAGATTCCCAGCAGGCACCGCGTGACCCGATAGAAGAAGCTTCATGGACTGCGTATGCAAGCTGATCGCAGTAAACATCAAGGCGGAGACAATCGACTGCCTTTTATCTCCGGTAAGCGCACGGTCAAATTCGTCCCATTCCAAAAACGCAGGTGCCATTAGGCGAACAAAAGTTTCGATAGCATCGGGAAATGCAGCGTTAAATTCACCGCGCACGTCTACGTCAGATTTGCCTCTCAATTCACGACGAATCAAATCCACTGCGTCGTTCAAAGTTGCCATAGAAAAAGACACTCCAATCCGTGGCCTCGCCGGCAATCGCTTCGCGCCATTAGAGCCCGCTCATTTGGCAATACGTCGGAGCCGCGCAGGATCGCCCGACCTTGGACAGCCAGTCAAACCGTAATGCAAGAATTCCCCCTTTTCGGGAGGTCAACATTGAAAGGATAGCGGTCAACCACTAGGAAAGCATCAGAAAGCGGGCCGGTCAATTCATGCCACCGCGCCGTCAATGCGCGCCGGCGCCTGCACGGGAAGCGCGTTCTGGAATCTACCGCGCTCGCGCGATCTTTTCCGCCCTAGGCTCTTCGGCTCGGCCAGAAACGCGAAATCCCATGCAAAGAGGTCCTCTGCGTCTCTCGCTATAAGACCTACCTCCACGTACGGCGACGGATTAGCGCAAGATTACGATGCGATTCAGACGCACCAGTGATTTCGGCTATTGGGCGGAACCCGGACAACTACGGGTCAAAACCGGGAAGCGTGCCATCGACCCAGGCCGGGCGCGCTAGTCTTCAAGAATCAATAAATAACACTGTGCGAAAGCAGTCATCTAATCGCGTCCGTGCATTCGTGAGGAACACTTCCACACGCACGCGCAATAGATCCGTATTGGCGGCAGCCGGCGCCGACCGTCCCTATGATTTGCTCGCTGACCTTCATGATGGTGTGTATGCGATTACCCTTGTCTTCAATAGTAGGCGGAACTATCCGAAGAATCGGTGTACCTTCGCAAATTCGGCGTCGTCGTCTCCGAAAATTTGGGGAAGAAGACGCCGCGACGCACCAATCAAGGAGTATTTCAGCGTCAATTCCTCTTGCGAAGGCTCCCCGATTTGATTCGCGCCTTGAGTCTTGTTAAGAGTCAAAGCAATTGATGCGCCTTGGGGACAAATTACAAAGGTCTTTAGACCCTTCTCTACAGCTTTCTTCAATACTTCATTGATATGTGGATCTCGAAAACCGTAGCCAATAATCATCAGGCGCGCGTTTTGATTACTCAGTCGCCTCTCGAATTCTTCGGCATACCACGTAAGTACTGGATGACGCGATATTTGACCGGGTTTTTGTCCCCCCATAATGAGGAGGCGTTTACCCTCTGCGTCGTGCCAGTTTGACGAACCATGGAGCTTGAAAATTGGTTGGGAATAGGGATTCAGCGCGAGATTTTCAGGACTCATTGGTACCCAAGTTGAACGCGAAAACGAAGCGTGCGCGTACGCATCGCTACATGGAACCCTCGAAAGCCCCGCGTAATCAATTCCCGCCCACCTGTTGTTGGAGCGGAGCGATACTTCTGAAAAATAGAAATGCTCCAACAGAAGATCCTGGTTGAGCGAGAAGATCGCGTCAAACCTTGCCAAAAACTTGCTTACCGATTTCGCGGCATCATTGGAAAACTCAAACGGGTGTACAGACCCCTCACGACGAAAGAATCCCTGATTCATATCGTCAAACATGCGGGAGACAGCATCCTGCACTGCACGAAGATCTTCTTCCGAGCCATGAGGGTTTTGCGTGAAGGCTGCCTGCGCCTCACTGATAACCCCCTCAAACCCATCGCCCCAGTCGTGATGCCTCCAAAGTGAATCGTGGAGCCATCCAGAGGTCTGAATTTCTCGGCATCCAAGCAAATACTCAAATGCCTCGTCAGCGAGCCACCCGCCCCAGTTCCGGCTAAATCCGGCGCCAATCAGCAAATAATTTGACATGCGTGAAATGCACTAGTCTGAGTCGAACCCGCATGGCGGGAAATAAAGAACCTGCCGTCGGACGCGTCGTTTGCGAATTCCGGTAATCGACATATTTGAAATATAGCTCGTAAGGTCCCCTCTGGTCGGCTCCGGTCCAACTGCACTGCGCAATCCGAACCTTCCGGGAGGTCGTATCGGCAGCATAACGGCCAACCGGCTAGCGCGCACCGGCACGCGGGGAGGTCTATCCCAGGCGGCCCAGCCGCCCGTCTGAACCGGCGCCCGGCCAGGAGGTCGGGCAGGAATCCACAGCGGTCGGGTGATCCATTTCGGCCTAGGCTTTTCGAGCCGGCCAGCGACTCGAAATTCCGTACAAAAAGGTCCCTCTACCCCCCCCCGCCTAGGACGCACATCGAAAAATCATGGGCAAATCGAGCAGAAAAATCGGGCTCTAAATTTTTGTGGTGGGAATTTTTTCGTCAAATGGGGGACCAGAACTGGTGCGTCTCCGAATTCGGCGGCGATTGCTGCGACCAACCGGAATCTTCTCTGAGGTGGGTTTCACAACGATGTTCAGTCACGCATGGCGACACCGCCACCGAATCGGCATCGCGGTGCGGCCTGATGGTTTCATGCGAGAAGAACAGTAGACACACAACACGACGATCTTCCCGAACTTCCCGAAGGTTCCCTGTTTCGGGAAGTTCGAGAATGGATATGGTCCGAAGTTCCCGGCCACCCTATAGGGGCCGGGAGTTTCGGGAATCCGGGAACCTCGGAAGATCGGATTAGGGGCACCATAGCCAATCATCTTGTAAGACCAAACATTTCCGACCTACGAGACCGTTGATGGTCGTCATGGTGCGTTCTTTGCGGTGCTTCTCATCGACAACCAGTCGGCCGCGGCAGCCCTCGATGGCAGCGCCTACCGTCACGCATGGCCTGATGGCTGGGGCGCCGGCCATTCCATAGGTCGTGGATTGCCGCAGCAGTTCACCCACCACGTCCCATACGATGCGTTGATTGGCCCCAGCAGGTTTGGCGACTTCCCGCGGCTTCTGGGTCGGCTGATCCGTAGGCTCCATGACCAACGACGTAATGCGGTCGCCTTCGTCATCGGTCCCTAGCTCAATCTCCCGGAAGCGGAAGTACATCGGCGGCAGCTCACACCCTTCCTTGGCCTTGGCATTGGTCATGGTAATAGTCGCACCAGAACGCTCAATCTTGAACCGGAAATCGGCATTGGCTCGGATCTGGTATGCCCCACGCTCGCGGTCCTTTTCGCTGTGCCCGACATGGTGGACGAACACCAGTGCCCTATAAGGCCCCGCCGCAGCCCGCGCATGGCCCAGTACGCGGGCCGCGTCGCTGTTGCTCTGTTCGTCGGCATCACCCAAATTTGTGCTGTACGTGTCGATCAGGACGAAGCCCACGGCGCGGCCCAGTGCATTTTCAGCCTCGCTGATTGCCACAGCAACATCCTCCGAGTCTGTGCTCAGGTCTACTGGGCTCGGCATGACGTATAGATTGACCAGCGCCGGGGCGATTCCACGTTCCGCGGCCCACACCCGGAGGCGCTTGGCATATCCCGCTTGCCCCTCGCCCAGAATTACGAGAACTCCGGTACCACGTACTCGACGGCCACACCAGTCGCGCGATGAACCGACGTGGGCAGCCAGATCGGTGGTAATGAAAGACTTCATCGTGCCGGAGTCACCGAAGAACACCGACACGGCACCCGGCTCCGCTATACCCTTGACGGTGTAGCTGCTGGTAAGCGGCGCGTCGCAAGCCTGCGCAAACGTGTACCCGCGCGGATGATTCTCAAGAATGGTTGCCTTTGCAGCAGCAGTCGCCCGCAAGCTTTCAAGATTCTCGCGGCTTTTTCGCTCCTTACGGTCGCGTTCCGCAATTGCTTCCATCCACAATTCTTGCTCAGCCTCGACTTCCCATGCCTTGGCCGGTTCCAGCGCCGCACGCAGAACATCGGCTACGTCGCAGCCATTTGCGAAATCGTGCTTTTGCGCTTCCACCAGAACGGCGTGTGCCCACTTATCCTTCGAGTCATATCCGCGAGCGACCGCAGTGAGCAATTTACCGACGAGATTTATCGGAGATGCAAGTCGCGGATCGTCGATAGGGAAATCATGCCCAGTAGTCACAGCCGCCCCAACACGATATGCGTCGCAACGAATCGCGTTGCTCCCACCTGGGAATCGACCCACGGTCGGGCGGACAGTTCGGCAGATGAGAAGGCCACGCGCCAGGAATCAGACAGAGGACTTCATGGACCGGGGACGAGCGGCGCCTTTGGTCGCACTGAATCTTGTAATTGCACTTCGATCTTGGGGGTTTGATTCCTCTTTGGGACTTCCACCCCCGTTGGTGGATGCGGCTTTCGCGGTTTGGGCAGGAATAGTCACCTTCCCGTCACCAGAAATTTGCCTTTTGTGCCGAGCAGCTGCGAGTTGGGGTGGTTCAGTGCGCGCTTGGTTCCCGGCTGGAAGCCCTTCGACGAATGCTATGAGATCGGCGCGACGCCACCGGACACATTTCGGTCCCAACACGATCGCGGCTGGCAGATCGTCCCGTTTGTAGTGCAACGCTCGAATGCTGACTCCAAGTAGCCTTGCGGTTTGGCGTGCGGTCAGGAGTTCCGGGGAAATCTCGGCATCACGGCGTTGGGCGCGGCGGGCGGCGGATGGGAAGCTCGGGGTTTCATGCACGATTGCGCTCCGTCTTGTTGACGTGCGCATCTTTGCCTATCGACTCTGGTAATCCAAAGTGGACTACCAGATTTATTTCTGCCGGGCCGGGATCAGTCTACGGATTGTTTCCACAGCAGCAACAGGCAAACGACGGCGCGCTGCAATTATTCGGGCGCGACCAGCCGCAGCCTGTTTCTGGTCGAGAGTGTCGTTAATTTTGATCCACTCTTCTCGCTCTTTTTTCCCGTAGATCGTAGTTGCCTCGGCGCCCTTTGCGGCAAGTTTGCTGACACGCTCGAAATGTTCGTCGCCAGCTCGTTTACTTTCTTGCGTGGCGTCGTCAGTCCAATATGTCTTCCGTAGAAATGCGTTGCGCTGGTCCTCCGACCCCTCTCCGCTTCGGTATTGTTCTAAGGTCAACTGTCGAGATTCCGATGGCCGGGTCGAGCCGGTCTTCTTCTTCATGCGCGCCCCCAACGCCCCTGTCTGATCGCCGCGCCAAGCTGGCAGGGAACCAGCCTTTCGCCCCGTCGGGCTAGGCGCAGCGAAGTCCTTACATCAAGCTACTTTCATCATCGGCAGAACCTGAGCGCGGTCTGCATTCGCGGCGACGGGAAGTTTGCACGTCGCGCAGTAATCTGCCCATGCGCGAAGCAAGGCTGCCCTCTCAGCGGCGAACGATGCATGGTTGTACGCAGCCCTAACCTTATCTGCTTCCTTGTGTGCCAAGCAGGCCTCAATTACGTCCGAACGGGCGATGCCAGTCTCGTTGGCCCAAGTCGAAAAGCTCGATCGACACACGCCATGTACAGTGGTGCGTGCCCGCATCTTCATGCGGTCCAGTAGTACTAGCATCGCCATGTTGGACAGGCGTCGCCTCGGGTCACGCGGGGAAGGGAAAACGAAGAGTCCTCCGATTGCGCGCATTACCTTCAAAATTTCCAGTGCAGGGGTGCTTAGGTAAACAACATGCTCTTGTTTGCCCTTCATCCGTGATGCCGGAATACGCCACACACCAGACTCCTCGTCGATTTCCTCCCAAGTGGAACCAAGTATCTCGCCAGTGCGCGCCGCGGTAAGCAGGCCAAATTCAAGCGCCCGCGCCGCCGTGCACTTCTCCGCTCGCAGTTGGTTCATAAAGTCCGGTACATGATTGAAAGGCAGAGCGCGGTAGTGCCCTTCTTTGCGCCCGCGCGGCTCTTCGCTCAATTTGCCGCGGATAATCCGAGCCGGATTGGCGGTGCAAATTCCATGGAAAACGGCATCGTCGAACACCTTGTCGAGACGTTGGCGCACTTTGTCGGCGGTTTCCGGGATTCGCTTTTTCAGTATGGCCATTGCCTTGAATAGCGCGATAGGCTCGATGGTGTCGATCGGAGCATTCCAAAGTGCGGCCGGTACGTTGTTTTCGAGGCTGGCGATCCAGAGGGCCGCGTGCTTCGAGGTAAATCTTGGTTCGACAGCGCGCTCATGGTATTCGCGTGCTACGCGGCAAAGAGTCGCTCGCTCGGCCTTTCGCTCCGCCTTCTTGGCTGCCTCCCTTTCCGCGGCAGCCTTGCGCTCCGCGCGCTTTTCTTCCAGGGGGTCACCGCCAGCTGCGAGAACCTCACGGGCACGCCGCGCACGTTCGCGGGCAAGGTGAACGGATTCGCCGGCAGCGGCAGCGGAGTCGCGGTGTGCGGTGCCAAATCCCATGTCCCGTCGCCGGCCATTGGGAGCCGTGAAGCGGAATATCCAATTTGAGTTGGTCCCACGAACGCGGAGTATCAACCCGCCGCCGTCGTTGTGGTCGCCATCCGTCGCGCAGTGAACCTCGCGCGGGCTGAGCGTATGAAGTGGCATCTTTGCCCCTCGAAAAATCACCGGCCAATCACCGAATTTCGCTTGCATCGGGATGCACAAGGGCAACACGACGATGCGCGAAGTGAAGTTTCGATAAAGCAACTTTTCCTGTCAATTCAGTGACTTATCGTCACAAAATTGCACAAACTTGCACGCACAGGAAAATAGTACTGGCGTCCCCAAGGGGATTCGAACCCCTGTTACAACCGTGAAAGGGTCGTGTCCTAGGCCTCTAGACGATGGGGACCATGACGAACCAAGTTCCTGCGTACCCCGCCAGACGCCAAAAGC
>Ga0075019_10001593_pt1 | contig 12910 bp, 11 predicted proteins | sample ColStrG_CSR_2013_FD_71473 | JGI IMG/M metagenome (GOLD analysis project Ga0075019, IMG submission 71473) | Freshwater sediment microbial communities in response to fracking from Pennsylvania, USA - Cold Stream Run_MetaG_CSR_2013 | ecosystem: Environmental > Aquatic > Freshwater > Creek >...
TCCTTCGCCACCACGAAATTGACGTCTGCGTGTGCGGCGGCGAAGAGTTGGCCTCGCGCACTGTTGCCAGCGCTCATCAGTGCCGGGTGCGGCTGCTGGATCGGCTTGGGCTCGGAATAGAGCCCGGGCGACTTGAAGTACGGACCGTCGTAATCGAATTCCCCCTTGCGAGTCCACAGCTGCTTGCACAGCGAAATCCAGTCGTCGGCGACGTCGTAGCGGACGTCGTGCTCTTTTTGAGGAATTCCGAACATCGCAATCTCGCGCTCGTTCCAGCCGGCGACGATGTTGAGGCCGAAGCGGCCCTTTGAGATGTGATCGATGGTCGCGACCTCCTTAGCCGCGCGCACTGGATGAACCGTCGGCACATGGAAGGTGGCGAAGATCGAGATGCGTTCGGTGACTGCGGAAAGTCCCGCTGCCCACGTGAACGTCTCGAAGTTCCGGTGGTTGAAGTTGACCTTCCCGCCCATTCCCTTCCATCGGGCGACCGGAATCACAGCTTCAAATCCAAGGCGGTCCGCGGTCTTCGCAATGCGCACGGATTCGTCCCATTCGACCTTGATCGTATCGGTGCGATCGGTCATCGAGCAGCCGCTACTGACGTTGAGACCAAACAGGCCCAGCTTCAGCTTGTTCTCGCTGTTCAGGATCGGATTCGTACTGTTCTTGTGCGAGTCACTCATGATGTTCCCCTCAAGTAATGATCCCAATGTCCGCGGAACCCTGGCGGCCCCGGATTGCCTGAAACCTGGTCGATGCTTCGTTCGTCAGTCGCTAGCCTGCTCTCGGATGCGGGAGGTGATCGATCAGCGTGCGTGTAAAACCGCCGTCCACGACCAAGGTCTGGCCCGTGACATAGCTTGCCGCCTCCGACAGCAGGAACGCGACCGCGTCCCCGATGTCCGACGGTTGGCCGATGCGCTGCAGCGGCACCATGGCAACGCGCGCCGCGTAGAGTTCGGGATCAGCGTAGACGACTTCGGCCATGGCCGTCCGCACCATGCCCGGGGCGACCGCGTTCACGCGCACGCCGAGCGGGCCCCACTCGACGGCGGCCTGGGCGGTAAAGGCTTCGACGCCCGCCTTGGCGGCGCTGTAAAGGCCGGTAATCATCTGCGGCGTGGTTGCGGCGATGGATGAGATGCTCACGATGGCGCCGCCGTTAGTGAAGCGTCTGAGTGCGGCCTGTGAGGCGAGCACGACTGCACGCAGATTCACCCGGTAGACGTCGTCCAGCTGATCGGCAGTGGCCGTGGCCAGCGGCGCGCGCCGGTGTATCCCTGCGTTGTTGACGAGCGCCGTCAGCCCACCGAGGGCGCTCGCCGACTCGGTAACGATGCGTTCGGGATCAGCGCCGATGTCGCCTGGGATCGGGACACCGTCGATCGCTGCGGCCAGCGCGCGTGCCCGCTCGCCGTCGAGATCATTGACCGCGACCCGCCAGCCCTGTGCAGCCAGTACCCGAGCGATGCCCTCGCCGATGCCGGAGCCAGCGCCGGTGACGAGCACGAGGCGCGCGGCGCGGGTCAACGTGCGGTCCATCCGCCGTCGATCCGCAGGCTGTCGCCGGTGATGAACGAGGCGGCATCGGAGGCGAGGAACAGCACCGCTCCGACCACATCTTCAGGCTGGCCAAGGCGGCCCATCGGAATGCTGTCCAGCACAGAGCGGCGGAAGGTGTCATCGGCGAGCATCGGCCGCGTGAGTTCGGTTTCGATGAACGTCGGTGCGATTGAGTTGACCCGGATGCCGACCGGAGCCAGTTCGACCGCCATCGCCTTCGTCAGGCCTTCGACCGCGTGCTTGGTCATGCAGTACACGGTGCGCCGGGGCGCGCCCACATGGCCCATCTGTGACGACATCTGGATGATCACGCCGCCAGCGCCGCGTCGGACCATCGCCCGCGCCGCGGCCTGGGATACCCGGTACACGGCCCTGATGTTCAGCGCGATCATCTCATCGAGGGTCGCTTCGTCCACATCCACCATCGGCAGCGGGCGGTTCATTCCGGCGTTATTGAACAGTACGTCGAGTCGCTCCAGCTGTTCGATCCGACGGAGACAGTCGTTCCGGGTAACGTCGCCCACCCAGGGCTCGATGCGTCCTCCCGAATCGGCAACGAGACGCTCGAGGTCCGATGGCGTCCGAGCGACCGCGATGGTTCTCGCTCCCGCGGCCGCGAACGCGAGCGCGGCGGCGCGACCGAGTCCGCGACCGGCACCGGTGACGAGGCAGACCCGCCCGCTGAACTGGGCGTTGGCAGGAGTTGCTTCTGGCACCGGCCGATTCCGCTCAGCGCGTGCTGCTGCGGGCCGCGCCATAGCGGCGGACCCGGATGTCGGCCTGTTCCTTGTGGCCCATGAATCCCTCGAGCGCGCACAGGCGCGAGCAGACCTCGCCGACCATCGCCGAGGCCTCGGCAGTCAGGACCCGTTGGTACGTGCACGTCTTCAGAAACTTGCCGACCCAGAGGCCGCCCGTGTACCGAGCCGCTTTTCGGGTTGGCAGCGTATGGTTCGTCCCAATGACCTTGTCGCCATAGGAGACATTCGTCTCGGGGCCGAGGAAAAGTGCACCGTAGTTGCGCATGCGCTCCAGAAAATAGTTCGGATCGCGGGTCATGACCTGGACGTGTTCCGAGGCGATTCCGTCGGCAACCTCCACCATCTCCGCCTCCGTGTCACACACGATCACCTGACCATAGTCGCGCCAGGCCTGACCGGCGACTTCGCCCGTGGCAAGGATCGTGAGCTGGCGTTCGACTTCGCGCATCGTGTCGATGGCCAGGCGCTCCGAATTGGTCAGCAAAATGGCCGGCGACGTGGGTCCGTGCTCGGCCTGTCCCAATAGGTCTGCCGCGCACAATTCACCATCGACCGAGTCGTCGGCGATCACCAGGGTTTCGGTCGGTCCGGCGAAGAGGTCGATGCCGACCCGACCGTAGAGCTGGCGCTTGGCCTCGGCGACATAGGCGTTGCCCGGCCCGACGATCATGTCCACCGGCCGGATGGTCGCCGTGCCTAGCGCCATGGCGCCGACCGCCTGTACGCCACCCAGGACGTAGATTTCATCGGCGCCCGCCATGTCCATCGCCACGACGATCGCCGGCGCCGGACGTCCGTTGAACGGCGGTGCCGCGGCGATCACTCTGGGCACGCCGGCAACCTTGGCAGTGACGACGCTCATGTGCGCGCTGGCAACCAGCGGGTATTTTCCGCCGGGCACATAACAGCCGACGGAGCTGATTGGAATGTTCTTGTGGCCGAGGATGACACCGGGCAGCGTCTCGACCTCTACGTCCCGCATGGAGGCCCGCTGGATTTCGGCGAACCGGCGAACTTGTGCCTGAGCGAAGCGGATGTCTTCGATGGCCTGCGCCGGCAGTTCGGCATAGCAAGCGTCGATCTCGGCGCGAGTGAGGCGCAGCTCTTTTGGCGTCCAGCGGTCCAGTCGCGTCGAATATTCGCGCACCGCCGCGTCACCGCGCGCGGCAATCTCGGCAAGCATGGTCTCGACGGTCACGCGAACTTTCGCGTCTTCCGCATCGACCGTGGCAGCGGCCATGCCATTTTTCAGATATCGAACCACGGACTACCCCTCGATGACCGACTCCCGTTCGCCGCCATGGCGTCAAGGAAGTATCTGTTGTGCGTCGCAAAATCGCGGCCCTAGCACGGTGTGCGGGGCCAGTCGGCCATAGTAGGCCGGGCGCGACGACGCCTCAATGTTGTCTTGGAGTCAGCAGTGGGTTCCGGAGGAGGCCGGCGTGCGGGCCGGCCAGAGCGACGATGCGCGCCGGCTGTACCGGTCGCGCATCGCCGCGTCGGGCGGTGATCAGCCCTTCTTCATCTTCGCCTTGGCAGCGTCGCAGTCCTTGGCCGACATCTCGAGGAAGCCCTGACCCTTGCACGAGTTCTGGCCCTTGCAGGCATTGTGCGCGGTCTTGCAGGCGGACGTGCCCTTGCAGCTGTTGACGCCATCACAGTGCATCTTGGCCTCTTCGGCCGATGCGGTGCTGATCGACACGGCGCCGAACAACAGGGCAGCGGCGGCGGCCACGGCGACGCCGGACAGATTCTTGGTATTGCTCATGTCATGGATCCTTTTCGGAAGAAATTGTGGTGATTCATTTTGCTGCGGTGCGGCGCCTCCCGGCGTTTGCCCCTTGCGAGTACAGACCGGGGCTCGGCGATGTTTATTTCGTAAAGATCACGGCCGATGGCCTGGAGGTGCACATCGCCGACGGCAGGCCGACGAACTGACCCGGATTCACTCCGCGAACCGGTCTGGTCACGCACGGAGGAACTGCAGGCCATGGATGGCGCGGAACGCTCCGGATGAACGCCGGCGTGGATGAGGTTTTGCGGCAGCCATCGGGTAGAGAGAACTCCCCAACAAGGCATCCTAGCTTCCGGCGAGCGGACTCGAAGCGGCGCTGTCGGCTGACGCCGGGGAGGATCGCGGAATCCAGATGGTGCTCACCGGGAAATCTAAAGCGGGTTGTCGGCGTCATGCCGGCCGCTGATGCCGACGAAGATCGCCGGCCGTTGACAACTGTGATTCATGTAGGTACCTTTATAGCACAAGGTACCTTCCCCCATGAGCATCGACCAGAAATTCAACCCGATTCGCAAGGGACTCCTCGAGTTCCTGGTGCTGCGAATCGTGAGCGGCACGACGGTCTACGTCGCCGACATTCTGAAGCGGCTCGCGGACACGGAGTTCGCGACGCAGGAAGGCACGCTCTACCCCCTGCTCAGCAAGCTGCGGCGCGAAGGCCTCGTCGACTACGACTGGCAGGAATCCGATGCCGGTCCGCCTCGAAAGTATTACCGGCTGACGCCTGCCGGGCGGACCCAACTTGCCGAGCTGGACGAATATTGGGACCGAATCAACCGGACGATTTCCGGACTGGGGAGCTGAGTCATGCGTCAGGTCGTCACAGTGAGCCTCAATGGGCGCGCGTATCAGCTTGAGGATGATGCTCACGAGGCGCTCGCTGCGTACCTCGACAGCGCCGCGCGCGCACTGAAGGGAAATCCGGATTACGACGAGATCGTGGCAGACCTCGAGCAGGCGATCGCGGACAAGTGCGACCGGCATCTGAATGCTCACAAGACGGTCATCGTCCGTGCCGAGATCATCGCGATCCTGGCCGAAATGGGACCGGTCGACTCCGAATCCGCGACCGGTGGTCCTGGAACCGGCCCCTCGCCGCACGCAACGGGGTCCTCCTCGAGCGAGGAACCGCTACCGCCCGGCGGTTCCGCCAGTTCGGCCCACAAGCGGCTCTACCAAATCAGCGACGGCGCGATGATCAGTGGCGTATGCAACGGGCTCGCGGCCTACTTCGCCCTGGATGTCACGGTGGTTCGCCTCATCTTCGTTTTGCTCGCGCTCGTCACTGGTGGCGTCGCCCTCTTCGCCTATCTCGTGCTGATGTTCGTCGTGCCCTACGCCAATACGTCCGAGGAACATGCCGCGGCGCACGGCCTGCCCTTCAATGCGCGCGTGCTAGTCGAGCGGGCCAAGCGCAACGCGGCCGATTTCGCTAACAATGCCGACTGGCGCAGATCGCGTGCGCAGTGGCGCAACGACTGGCGCCAGGCGCGAGCCCAGTGGCGCAGCGACTGGCGTCGCACACGCGATGAATGGCGCAGCCAACGGCAGGCGGGCTATTCCGCCCCGTACGCCCCGCCGCCTTCGGCAGGACCGACCCGTCCCGCGCCGTATGCCGCGCACGTATTGACCGGCATCCTGAGCGCCGTGCTCGGGCTATTGCTGGCCGTGTTTTCGATCGTCTGGATCATCGTGTTCCTGTCGCTGGTGACGACCGGCGCAATACTCGGCTGGCCCCTGCCCTTCGACTTCCCGTTCTGGATCGTGATTGTCGTGCTGTTCCTCATCTGGGTCCTGGTGGCCGCGCCCCTACGGGCGCTGCGGCGGGCAGCCTACGGTTCGGCCGGAGGATTTCACGGCCCCTGGGTTGCCACCTGGGATGGCATTGCCGGCCTTGTCGTGCTTGCCGTGGTTGCGTGGCTCGCCTACCACCACATCCCGGGGCTTCGCGACTTTTTCGACCATCTGGGCGGCGTGTGGAATCAGGGCGGCGAGCGCACTTAACGGCGCGGCCGGCACGGCTGAAGGCATCTGGTCTAGACTCACGGGACCATGAAGCTTCAGGACAAGGTCACGCTGGTGACCGGCGGCAATTCGGGCATCGGCCGGGCCATCGCGCTTCGAGCTGCAGCCGAAGGTGCCCGATTGGCAATCACCGGACGTGACGCCGAAAAGGGCGTGCAGGTGCTCGGTGAGCTGCGCGCCGCGGGTGCCGAGGCGATGTTTGTCGCTGCGGACCTTGGTCGAGAATCCGATGCGGTCGCGCTGATTGCGCGCGTCGTCGATCATTTCGGCGGAATCGATGTGGTCGTCAATAACGCCGGCGCCGGCGCGCGCCGCGCGGGTGTTGTCCTGGATGACGGTCCCGGCGAACGGTTGCGCAAGGTCCTGGACGCCAACCTGCATGCGGCCTACCACGTGGCGGCGCACGCGATGCCGGTGCTGCGGAAACGCGGCAATGCCAGCATCGTGAATATCTCCTCGACCGCGGCATTACACGGCACCTGGGGCAACTACGGTATCGCGAAGGCTGCCGTCGAGGCGCTGACTCGTGCGCTCGCCGTACAGGGCGCGCCGGACGGCGTGCGCGCGAACGGCGTCTCACCGGGATGGATTGCCACCGACGTGACTACCGGACACCCAGACGTTGACCGCACGGCCTCTCTGTTCGGACGCATGGGTCGCGGCGACGAAATCGCGCGAGCGGTCGTGTTCCTCGCATCGGACGACGCGAGCTTCATCACGGGCCAGACGCTCATCGTCGATGGCGGCTTGACCGTCACCGACTATCCCTCGCAGCCGTGGCTCGATGCAGTTGGCGCATGGAAACTGTTCCCAGGCCCATGAGTGAGGCATCCGTGCACCATGCCGAGCCGACACCCGGCGTCGCCCACGACCTAGACGATGGCTACCGCGCTGCACTGCCCGAGCGCAGGCGCGTCGTTGTCGCTGCGCTGCGCGCGGCGCTGCCTGCTGACGTCGTCATATCTGAAGACAGTGCCCTGACCGCCTACGAGTGCGATGGGCTGTCGACATTCCGCCAGGTGCCAATTGCCGTGCTTTTGCCGCGAACCGAGGAGGAGGTGCGTACGGCGCTCGCTTTGTGCGCGCACCTCTGCGTCCCCGTAGTCGCCCGGGGCGCGGGCACGGGACTCTCGGGCGGTGCCATGCCGCATGGTGCGGGTGTCGTCCTTTCGCTCGCGCGACTGAACAGAATACTGTCGATCGATGCAACGGCCGGCACCGCACGGGTGCAGCCGGGCGTGCGCAATCTCGCGATCTCGCAGGCCGTATCACCGCTCGGGCTGTACTACGCGCCGGACCCTTCCTCGCAGATCGCCTGCACCATCGGCGGCAACGTCGCCGAGAACTCCGGCGGGGTCCATTGCCTGAAATACGGCCTGACTCTGCATAACGTGCTGCGCGTGCGCGGTCTGACGATCGATGGATCCGTGCTCGAATGTGGCAGCGAGGCGCTCGACACGCCCGGGCTCGACCTGCTGTCCCTCGTGATCGGTTCTGAGGGGCTGCTGCTGATTGTCACCGAGGTGACGGTGCGCCTGCTGCCGACGCCGGCCATCGCTCGCGTGGTGATGGCTTCCTTCGACGATGCGGAGAAGGCGTGCGATGCCGTCGCGCGCATCATCGCCGCCGGAATCATCCCCGCAGGCCTTGAAATGATGGATCAACGCGCGACGCTCGCGGTGGAGCCCTTCTGTAAGGCCGGATACGACCTTTCCGCCGCAGCGATTCTGCTGGCCGAGGCGGACGGCACGGCGGCCGAGGTCGACGATCAGATCTTGCGAATCGAGACCATTGTGCGCGCCGCCGGCGCGACGGCCACCTCGGTGTCCACATCGGAAGCCGAACGTCTCAAGCTCTGGTCCGGACGCAAGAATGCATTCCCCGCCGCGGGAAGGATTTCCCCGGATTATTACTGCATGGACGGGACGATTCCCCGCCGCCATGTCGGCCGCGTCCTTGCCGCGATAGCAGGGATGGAGGCCCGCCACGGTCTGCGTTGCATGAACGTGTTCCACGCCGGTGACGGCAACCTGCATCCGCTGATTCTGTTCGATGCGAATGTGCCCGGCGAGTGGGAGCGAGCCGAGCGCTTCGGTGCCGAAATTGTCGAACTCTGCGTCAGCCTCGGGGGCACGATCACCGGTGAACATGGCGTCGGCATCGAGAAAATCAATTCGATGTGCGTTCAGTTCAGTGCAGCGGAGCGCGATGCCTTCTTTGCCGTGAAGCGGGCATTCGATCCGCCGGGGCTGCTGAACCCCGGCAAGCTGATCCCAACGCTGCACCGCTGCGCGGAATACGGCCGCCTGCGCGTGCACGCGGGGAATGTGCCGTTTCCCGATCTGGCGAGGTTCTAGCGGGTGGACGAGCTGCTCGTGCCGTATTGCGAGGCGATACGCGAAGCCGTTAGCGCAGGCACGGCGCTTCGCATTCGCGGGGGCGGCACGAAGGACTTTTTGGGCAGGCACCCCGACGGCGCGGTGCTCGATATGCGACCCCTTGCCGGAATCGTCGATTACGAGCCCACCGAGCTCGTCGTTACCGCTCGTGGCGGGACGTCTCTGGCTGCGGTGGAGCGGGAGCTGACTGCACAGGGTCAGTTCTTCGCATTCGAGCCGCCGCGATTCGGTGGGGATCCGACGATCGGCGGGATGGTTGCCGCGGGTCTGTCGGGGCCGCGCAGAGCGTCTTCCGGCGCACTGCGCGACTATGTGCTGGGCGCAACTGTCGTCGATGGCACGTCGCGGGTGCTTCGATTTGGCGGAAGCGTGATGAAGAATGTGGCCGGATTCGACGTGTCGAGGCTGATGGCGGGATCGTGCGGGATCCTCGGCGTGATCGTCGATGTGTCACTGCGCGTCATGCCGCGGCCGGAAGTTGAGCACACGCTGACTTTCGACCTCGGTGCCGCGGAAGCAATTGCGGCCTTTAATCGCTGGTCGCGACTCCCGTTTCCGCTTTCCGGGACGACGTGGTTTGACGGTCGGGCGAGTGTGCGTCTGTCGGGCGCAGAGGCTGCCGTGCGCACGGCGTGCCGCACGCTCGGTGGCACGGCGCTCGGATGCGACGAAGCGCGAGCACACTGGACGTCCGTCCGCGATCATACTCACGTCTTTCTCGCGCCTCGTGTCCCGCTCTGGCGGTTGTCGGTGCCATCGACCGCGCCGACGCTTCCCCTGTCCGGCAGCCTGCTCATCGAGTGGAATGGCGCGCTGCGCTGGCTGCGCAGCGATGCCCCCGCGCAGGATGTCCATGCGGCGGTGCGTGCCGTCGGTGGCAGCGCCTCACTGTGGCACGCAGCCGACGACGCCGGTGCGACGATTGCCCTCGACCCGACCTCCCTCGCGATTCATCGGCGATTGAAGCAATCATTCGATCCGAGCGGCATCCTGAATCCCGGCCGGCTGATCGACGGACTCTGAGGGTCGCCATGGAAACCCGACTTGCCAATTGGATCCGGGAGACGTCCGACGGCCGCGAGGCTGATGCCATTCTGCGTTCGTGCGTGCACTGTGGCTTCTGTACGGCCACCTGTCCGACCTACCAGATCCTCGGCGACGAGCTCGACGGGCCGCGCGGGCGGATTTACCAGATCAAACAGGTGCTGGAAGGCGCCGAGCCTACGAGGTCGATTCAGGTTCATCTGGACCGGTGCCTGAGCTGCCGCAGCTGCGAGACCACCTGTCCGTCAGACGTCCACTACGGGCGACTGCTCGAGATCGGCCGGCGGGTAGTCGATCAGCGCGTTTCCCGACCGGTCGTCGAGCGATTAGCTCGCGGGATGCTGCGGTACACCTTGTCGCGGCGGCGAGTCTTTGCGGCGCTGTTGGCGGCCGGCCGTGCGTTTCGCCGGCTCCTTCCGCCGGCACTCAGGGCCAAGGTGCTCGTGCGGCGGCTGGCGGGGCCATGGCCGCTGCGCACCCATGCGCGGCGCGTCATCTTCATCAACAGCTGCACGCAGGCTTCGCTGCTACCGGCGGTGGACGCCGCTGCGGCGCAGGTGCTCGACGCGCTTGGGGTCGAAGTCATCGTGCTGCCGGCGAGCGGCTGCTGCGGCGCCGTCGCCGGACATACCGGTGACCACTCCGGGGCCCTGGCAGCGGCGCGCCGCAATATTCTCGCCTGGTGGCCTGAGATCGAGACGGGAGCGGAAGCCATCGTCGCGACCGCCTCGGCCTGTGGTCTGCAGGTCAAAGACTACGCACGGGCGCTCGCCGATGATCCGACGTTTGCGATCAAAGCACGGCGAGTGAGCGAGCTTGCGGTCGACCTGTCTGAGTGGTTGGCACCTCAAGTCGAGGCGCTGTCGTCCGGGCTGTCCGCTCAAGGGCCGGAACGGGTGGTATTCCATGCTCCCTGCACGCTACAGCACGGTCAGCGGTTGGGTGCCATTCCCGAGCAGATCCTGCGTGGATTTGGCGCCCAGCTGATCCCTGTTCGCGATGCTCACCTGTGTTGTGGCTCGGCCGGCACGTATTCTCTGTTGCAGGCGGGGCTTGCCACGGAACTGCGCGATCGAAAGCTTGAGGCGCTGCTTGAGGGTCAGCCCGTGGTCATTCTGTCAGCGAACGTGGGTTGTCTTGCACACCTGGAATCGGGGACGAAAGTGCCAGTACGTCACTGGATCGAGTGGATCGCCGCGCGAATCAGCCGGCCTGCAGTCTAAGCGCCATCGAGGTTGGCTCGTGGCGCTGGTGGCAGATGTTTCAGCAAAGAACGACACCGCCGCCGTCGACTCTGGCATCGCGCGCGACGCGTAAATCGACCTCCGAGGCTGCCAGCGGATGGCGCACCACCCGCCGGTCTAGCCCCGCTTCCGTTACCCGCCGGTGTAGGTGCCGGCCTTGAAGATGAGACCGTCCTGGACTTGCCAGTACGCCGTCTTGCTCTCGATCTTGCCGTCGACGGGGTTCTTGCGCTCGTAGTTGATCCAGCCATTCGGCTTGGACTTGGCGGCGTCGGTCATCTCCTTGATGAATTTCTTGCCGCTCGGGTCCGCCTGATCGATCCGGTTCAGGCCGACGATTCCGGGGGTGATCGGATGAGCGAGACAGGTGCCCGTGAGGTCGTGGACGTCGACGTAGTCCTCACCCTTGGCGAACTCACCGTCCTTCTTGTTGAGCTCCGCGAGGGCTTTCTCCTTGCCGTTGGCCTTGTAGAACTCGACCGCCTTCTTTACCTGGGCGACGACCTCATCCTTGGTCGGCGCCGCGGCGCTGGCCAAGCCAAGCGGCAATGCCGCAAGCACGACGGTCAGGAACAAAGTGCGTAATTTAATTAACATGGTTACTCCTTGACATGGAACTCGGGTTCGAGTGCTGTGATCGCGCTCAGAACCGATAATTGAGGCCGGTCGACACGCCCATCACGTGACAGCCACCCCAGGTGGTCGGTCCCGAGCTGCTGTTGTCGATGTAGACGGTGTTGGTACCATCGTGACAATCGGTCGTCACGCCCCGGCCACCGGCGCCGAGATCGTAATGCGCATTGCCGTGGTTGATCGTGTCGGCCGCGTCGATGTACCAGGTTAGGCTCTTGTCGAGCCGCTGGCGCCACGCGATCGTGTACATATCCGCCGTGTTCGCCGGGGCGAGCGGGTTGTAGTTGTGCTGGCCACCCGGATCGCCCGGGGTCTTTCCTGCGTGTGCCCAGCCGATGCTGAGGCTGCCCGCACTCGTTACATCCTGCGTGAGTGCCAGCCACGACCCATTCCGCTGCCTCTCGTTCTGAAAGACGAGCGCCGCCGGAAGGTCGCGCGTCATCCGTTCCCAGATTGCGCTTGCGGTAAGGCCGAAGCTGAACTTGTACTGCGCGCCAATCTTGTACGCAGCCTCGTCGCCGATGTCGGTAAGGTAGGCCGGCGATGACGCCGCTTGCATCCATGCCGGCAAAGCAGTGTACGTCGCAAAGTCGAGCAGCCCGGAGTTCGTCGACAGCAGATAGCCGTAGTACGGATGATTCGAACCGATGCCGTCGCTGTTGCGATTGACGTTCTTGTGGATCTCGTAGGCTGCGGTCGCGTAGAAGCTGCCTGTCTCGATCTTGATGTCGGCGCTGAACGCGTTATCGAAGCCGCCGTCGTCGCAATTCAGGAGCAGGTTGCCGCTTCCGGGGATGTTGCCGCCGTTACAATCTGGCGAACCCGCGGACTGGATCACGTCGTTCTGGGTTCGGTTCTGTCCCGGAGAGAACAGAATGTCGACGTTCACGAGGTTCGCGAACTTCGGTGATTCGTACCAGATCGCATGCTCGAGGCGCGTGCCGAACTCCACCCGGTTGTCGCCCCCGGTATTGCCCATGATCACGGCGTAGTCGCCGAGCATTCCTGAGAACGGGTTCAGGCGATCCGTCGACTTCTTGTAGGGCGCGTAGGTTGTACCTACCTTGAGTTTGCCCCAGTCCTTATTGGCGAGCCCGACGAAGCTGTCACCGTAGCCGATACCAGCCTTCGTCACGTTCGACTGAGCGGTCGAGCTCGTCGCGAGACCGGGTGCTGCGGTAATCGCCGGCTGCGTCTCGATCTGGTAGACGAATTCCGTATCGCTCTTGCCGATCTTGTGTGCTCCGCGATAGCCGATCACTGACTTGTTGGTCGAGATCGACGGCATCCAGCCAAGGCGTCCCACCGGGCCCGCCTTTGGGTTCGCACCCGCAACATAGCCTGAGTTAGGGTTCGCCGGATCGATGAGACTATAGGAATACGCCACAAGCCCGTTGATGCCCTTCGTCGTGTTGTCCAGCGACACATCGAGGGTGCCGTAGA
>Ga0075019_10001595_pt1 | contig 12902 bp, 13 predicted proteins | sample ColStrG_CSR_2013_FD_71473 | JGI IMG/M metagenome (GOLD analysis project Ga0075019, IMG submission 71473) | Freshwater sediment microbial communities in response to fracking from Pennsylvania, USA - Cold Stream Run_MetaG_CSR_2013 | ecosystem: Environmental > Aquatic > Freshwater > Creek >...
TCATGCCGGCGGGCCAGGGTCATCATCGCCTGCAGCGCGTACAGCCCTTTCTGCGAAATCTTCAATGGACAAACCTCCCGCCCCGCCTAGATTGTGCCCCATTTCCCTGTTTCTGCATAGACAAACTAAGATAACCGTCGCAGGAACATTGCAGGGAAAACCGGGGTTGGTAGATGAGGAAGGCAGCAGATTCTCGGAGGAGAAAGACGAAGCTAGAGGCTGATCACTGGCCCCTGGCCACTGACCCCTGATCTTTGGTGCCATCGAAGGGACTCGAACCCCCACACCGTTGCCGGTACATGGACCTGAACCATGCGCGTCTGCCAATTCCGCCACGATGGCAAGTGGACTTGCATTGCAGCGGCGGCCCGAAAGCCGCCGTATCAGGAAGACCTGCATCTCTATTCTACAGACACTCAAACTGCTGTCAAACGAGATGCCGGTCTTTCCTCTGTGTCCTCTGTGGTGAATGATTGTTGATCGTCCGGAGCGCTACTCCAGCGTCGCGTTCATCGTAATCTTCGCGTTCAGCACCTTCGACACCGGGCAGCCCTTCTCCGCCGCCTCGGCATACTTCTGAAACGTCGCTGCATCCGCGCCCGGCACCTTGCCCACTACATCGATGTGGCTCGATGTAATCGTCCATCCCGAATCCAATTTTTCCATCGTCAAAGTCACGTTGGTCGAAATGCTCTCCGGCGTCAGATTCGCCCCACCCAGCTGCGCCGACAGCGCCATCGAAAAGCATCCTGCATGCGCCGCCGCAATCAATTCCTCGGGATTCGTCCCCGGCCCATTCTCAAATCGCGACGTAAACGAATATTGCGTATTGTTCAGCACTCCGCCCGGAGCCGAAATCGTTCCCTTGCCGTCCTTCAATCCACCCTTCCAAACTGCGCTAGCCTTGCGTTGCATGCAATTCTCCTTACAAAGTTGTTGAGATGAATTCCCGCCTGTAATTGTAGACGGAGAAGAAAGAAATGTGTGGAAGATGGGATTGAGATCTTACTGACAGCTGACGGCTGAAAGCTGAAAGCTGCTTCAGTAAAAATCCGAGCAGCTCAGATAAAACCCGCACTGCGGACATTTCAACTTGCACCGGCTCTCGCGCAATTTCGCCGAGCAGTTCGGACAGTATTGCCCCGGATCGGTGGACTGTACTCCCGCCCCATGTCCGCGCTCGCTGGCGGGCAATGTCTGCTGGCCGAGTTTCACCGGCCTGATCTCAGGCATCCTACGCTGCGAGCTCATTCGCAGCCACGATCGTTGGGCTCCAGCAATCCGCTACCAGCAGCCATGCCCCCAGACGTCGCCATACCTTCACGTACTTTCCGTGCTCTGGAACTTTCTTTCCATCCGCATGGCGCACCACCGCCGTGAACCGGCCCAACTCCATCGCCATATCGCCGGAATGGTCGATGCGCGTGGTCTCCAGCCGCAGATCGCTGTAGCCGGCCTCGCCCAGTTGGCGCAGCAAACGTTCTACCGCTTTCTGCCCGTGGGCAGACTCCAGGCGCGGCGCTATCAGCACGCCATCATGCGAAAAAAGTGCAGCCGCCTGATCGTAATTTCCTGTGTTGAAGGAAGTTGCAAAATCCTGGGTTGCATCGCGGAGTTGAGACTCCACGTCCCGCAGTGGGCGCAGATCCACTTGGGTATTCGAATAAGGCCGGTACATCCACTACCTCCTGGGGGAAGGCAAACCGGCAACCTCGCTGTGGCCGCATTGGAGGTCTACCGGCTAACTTTGTGGCATTCTAGCGCAATTTCAGCTGTGAATCTTGAAAAGTTTTCCGCAGCCGAAATCCCCACGCCCGCTTACCGATCAAACGGAGCTGGCCGGCTCGGCATCTTCTCCATCACCGCCGGCCCAGGCTGTCTCGGCGGTTCCAATCTCAACCCGGGATTTTCCCGCTGCGCAATCTGCTGTTTGACTCGCTCCATCAGCTTTTTCAGCTTGCGCGATTCGTGGTCCCTGTCCGCCTGCTCGCACATTTTCTGGAAATCTTGCGGTGAATAACTGATGCGATTTGTCATGGGGGGCTGGTCCTCTCTCCAAAGACGGCATTTGAAGAAGGCCCAGTCTACCCGATGGCCGCAAATTTTCCCATCCCCCGGATTCATTTATTCCATGCTAGGGGTATCCCCGGCTCCCCCCAAAGAGGGAAGGCCCAACTCAGCCCATTTTGGACACCTAGGTCTTCTCGGGAATGCCCTTCACATATAACCGATGCTGGGGCGGGTGCCGCGCCGCTCGCGGCAGGGTTGCGGCAACTTCCTGACTCCGGAGCCCGGCTCGTTCGAGACCGCACCTGAGCCTTCGACCTCCACGCCCATCAGCACGTAGACGTCTTCGAAAATCCGACGTGGCGCGATACTGATCACCCCTTCGGTGGACTCCACCAGGTAATCTCCTTTTCGTCCCACATGCTGGCGGCCCAGGGGATCGATGAAGCTCAGAGGTGAGTTGAGTTGTTTGGCTTTTACCAGGAAGCGCGTGCGATAGGTTTTCCATTCTTCACATTTCATGGCGCGATTTCTCGTTACCCTGTCGCCGCGACTCCAGAATTCTGATCTCGCTCGGCGGGCGCGGCTGAAAATTGTTCGCCGATTTCTGTATGAGAGCGAGGCTGACTCTACGAGCGAAACCCGCCGCGGTCAATCCAATATTTTTGGTGCACATGAGGAAAAATCCGGCGAGGGTTGGTTCCATTTCAGAACCCATCAAGAAAGTCTGAAACGTCCGCAGCCAAGCCGCCCAGCAGTGAGGCCTTTCCCCGCCGCCGCAACTCGCAGGAAAACTTTTCAGCCGTTGAGAGGCCGCATTCTCCACAGCCCATACACAGGAAATGCAGAATGTCGTTCAGCGGTTTAGGGCGACAGGCGCCCTTTTTGCGGAGTGCTCTGCGAACCACCCCAACAACCTCTCCTCGAACTCCCCCGGGGCAGTGCTGATTGCGCCACAGTGGTCCGCTCCGGGAACCTCCCAAAGCTCAGTCTTCTGATTGCGCGCATGAATGAGCCGCGAGTGCCGTACTGGAATGTTGCCATCTACTTGCCCATGAATCAGGAGCACCGGAACCGCGGATGCAACGACGGCATCTTCGGGAGAAACTTGCCCCATATCCAGCTTGTACTTCCACCAGGCGCGCAGCAGCCCAATCTCAACCACCGGCCGCAGTAACGTTCGTCCGACCCAAGGACCGGCATGAAACGGCTGACCCATCCGGTCGTACGCGATCTCGCGGAAACTGGCGAACGGCGACTCGACCACAACCGCGCAAAAATTCAAACCTGTCCCCAGCGACTGCAGCAACTGCGCCGCTCCCATCGACTCTCCAAAACCAAAAATGCAGCGCGGATGATCGTGCGCATTCAGAAAACTAAACCACTGATGAATGTCCTCGCGCTCGCGCAAACCATACGTGGCCAGTTCGCCTCCACTAGCGCCGTGGGCGCGCGCATCCGGCATGAGCACCGTGAATCCATGTGCCAGAAGCAGTTGCGCATACCCCCTCATCCCCACTCGGTTGTCCCCAAGCCCGTGCAGAACGATGACGCTGTCTCCATTGCTCCGCCGCGGACGAACGGTCCATGCACGAAGGAGGACGCCATCAGCAGTTGTAATCGATTCGTCCTGAAGTTCAGCCCCGACCGAGCTTGCGGTCTCACGCATCGCCGCGATCTCAAAGTCGGTAAGTGGTCGCCGAGCCGGACGGAGAGTCCCATCGGCGACATACATTCCTCCAACAGTGCACAACGTGGCGTACAAGATCAGAGCCAGTAAAAGTAGCGGCGATCGTTTGCTCAAAGTCATGCGCTGATGAACGATACGGAGCGCCGACTCCCTCGGTTCCCCTTAAGAGCCTGTACAAAGACCTTCCTTCGTGAACCTTCGTGTCCTTTGTGGTTGAAGCTCTCAGCCCCAAGCAAAAAAAGGCCCTTGCCATCCGCAAGGGCCTCTGCGTCGAGTTCAACCCAGCAACTTACCGGTGCGCCATCTCGTGCACTTCTTTTCCCGCCTTCAGCGCCGCATAGCGGTGATTTACTTCATCCCAGTTGATCACGTTCCACCATGCCGCCAGGTATTCCGGACGGCGGTTGTTGTACTTCAAGTAATAAGCGTGTTCCCAAACGTCGTTGCCAAAGATGGGATACATTCCCTGCGAAATCGGACTGTCCTGGTTCGGCGTGCTGACGATCTGCACTTCGCCGCTCGGCTTGCCGGCCAGCCAAACCCATCCCGACCCAAACTGCTTCGTGCCGGCATCGTTGAACTTTGTTTGAAAATCTTTAAAGTTGCCGAAGGTCTTCGAGATCACCTCGGCGATCGGCCCGGTCGGATCCCCTCCTCCCTGCGGCTTCATAATCTTCCAGAACATGCTGTGGTTGACATGGCCGCCGCCATTATTGCGAACCGCGGCGCGGATGTCTTCCGGAACGGCATTGAGGTCGCGAATCAGATCTTCCGCGGATTTGTCCGCGAGTTCAGGATGCTTCTCCAGGGCGGCATTCAGATTTTTCACGTAGGCGCCGTGGTGCATGTCGTGATGCAGAGTCATGGTCTGCTTATCGATAATCGGTTCCAGAGCGTCGTAGGCGTAAGGCAGCGGGGGTACTTGATGAGCCATGATTGGGTCCTCCAAGGTTCAGATGACGGGTGACAGTCTTTCGATGCAATCCAGGAAGTTTCGATTATATCGCCAAACGATCTGCCAGGTGGAACCGTAGCCGGGTGCTCCATTTCTCGCGCGTTTTCTGCGCGAGAAGTGGGGAATTGGGGAATTTGGGAAACGAAAACGTGGAAGAGCGGCGCTTTAGCGCCGCGTCAAGGGCCGAAAAAGATGGCCTTCAGGCCCCGCACTCCCCTACTTCCTCCCCAACAACCGAATCCGCGACGTAAACGCTCTCCCCTCGCAAGCGCTAAACGTCGGCGCCGGATGAGACGCGTCAATCACGCTGTTCACGATATACGGATTGCATCGCCCCGTAATGTTGTCGAACCCTCCCCGCAGTGCCAGATAGTAACCAAAGAAATGAAACTTCTTCTCCAGCTGCAAATTCAGCGAGAAATATTCCGGATACCGGTACCCATCCGCCGCCCCAATAATCTGCTGCTGATCCGTAACCTCGCTGAAGGCAAATCCCGTGCGCGCCTCCATCGCCCAGGCCACCTGCAGGCGATGAATAAGCGGCAACTGAAACAGTGGCAAATATCCCCACGAAAGAAACCGGTTCGGCGTATCCCACGGATAAGCCCCCGCCTGCTGCGCGCTCAAGATCGGACTGTCCACATTGAAATCGAGCACCTCATTCGACCGCGAGCGCGACCGCGTGTACGACCCCATCACCATATAGTTCTCGCGAAAATTGTGCCGCAACGAGATCTGCAGCGCGTCGTACTGGTCCCGCCGCGAATTCTCCAAAAAGAAATTTCCGCCTGCACTATCGTAGGGTGTGTCGTAGACGAATCCCCGCGTCCCGCGCTTTTCCAGAAACTCCGCCTTCAAGTAAATCGCCTTCGGAAGTTTTTTCTCCAGCCCCAGACTCCAGTTCAGAAACCGTGGCGCCTGCAACCGGCTCGTATTGGAATTAAACGTAGTCCTGACCGGCCCACTCACCGTCACGCAGTTCGCTGTGCAAGTCGTGCTCGAGACCGCGTAAAACGTGTCCTCTCGCGTCCCGGCAAACGGCCGCGCAATCAGAAAAATCGGCGTCGCCTCATACACCAGCCCAATCCCCGCAGAAATCTTGGTAGTCCCGTTGTCATCCAGCACATAAGTCCCCGCCAGCCGCGGAGCCACCTCCGCACTCCGCACAATCTGATCCCAATCCAGCCGCACTCCCGGTTCGATCAACAACCGGTTCGTGACACTCCACCGATCCTCCGCATAGGCGCTGACCTCCGCGTTGTACTGTTCATGCAGCGGTGCGGCAGTAAACGTCGAATACCGCGTGCAAGGAAACGACCCGTCCTGCAGGGCAGTCAGGCAAGTCTCGCTACCCGTAAGCATCAGGCTCGGCCCCAGAAACGAAATCGGCTGCCGCGAAAACGTAGCATCGTACGAGATCCGGTCCAGATCCACTCCCACCTTAAAGTCATGCCGCCCATGCCATGAATGCGACGGCAAGAATAAATTCGCCAGCCCCTGCCATCGCCGCGCCCGCGTCGAGTCGCTCAGGTAATAGCTGCCTGTAACCGCCGCCGCCGCCGGAATCACATACGGCAGCGTTCCATACGGCCTCAGCCTCACGTGGTACTGATCGAACCCGAACCCGGTTTCCAGCAACTCTCCGCCCTTGAAATAATGCTGATTTTTCACGCTTCCCACATACACCGCTTCCGTATCTTCCGGATTGCTCTTCTGCGGGCTCAGCGGCGACAAACCGGCATACTCATCATCCAGACCGTTCACCAGAAAACTCGTCGTCAGAATGTCGCGAGTGGTCACGTTCGTCTGCACTTTCAACAGATTCGCCAGCCGTATTACGTGATCGTTGTCCTGCCCCACCGGCAACTCGGTATAGACATAGTTGCTGAACCCCCCGTAAAACGCGTCGTAGAACCAGGCTTTTCCCTTGCGCAGCGGCCCCGAAAACGTAAGTCGCGGCACCATCTCGTCAAAACGCAGCCCATGTTTCATCTGCACCGAAGGAATAAAATCCGTCGCCAGAAATCGGAAGTGATCGTCCCCAATCCCCGTATTCAGGCTCAACACTCCGCCCGATCCTTTGCCGAACTCCGCCGGTTCCCGCGAAGGCTCCACCTGAATCGACCGGAACGCATCCGTGCTCACTCGAACCAGCAACTGCCCATTCGCCGGCTGCGTTACATTGAAACCATCGAGCAGCGTAATCGTCTGATACGTCTCCGCCCCCGCCACATGTGGCTGCCCCGCCTGGTCCTGCACCACGCCTGGAATGTAGTTCAGCACATTCCGGAAATCATTCGTTGTCGCATACGGAATATCGATCACTTCAATCCCGCTGATCGTCTCCTGCCCCGCAATCTGCGCCGCATCAATCGCCGGCGGCGACTCGTGCACATCTACCACTTCCCGCACCTCCTGCTGATGCGAGATCGTCGCCTCCACCGTCGATCCCGGCGCAATCTGCACGCTCGCCTGCGCCAGCGCATAAAAGCCTTCCTTCTCCACCCGCAGCTGATACGTTCCCGCCGCCAGCCCGGCAAACGAGCAACGCCCGCTGAAGTCTGTCTGACATCGCAATGTTGGCAGCGCCGTCGCCGCCTGCTGCGCCTGCAGAAACACGCGCGCCCCGCCCACCGCAACTCCGTTCTCATCGCTAACGGAAATCGTCGGAGGCGGCGCAGTCTGTGCAGATGCACCGGAACTCAGCCCCAGCGTGATCGCGACCGTGAGCACAAAAACGCGCAGCATGTTCGTGGGATTCTGGGAATGATTCTAGGTGGGATGCCCCTTGAAAGTCAGCCGCTGGGTTGATTCCCGTCGTGGACGGCGTTGGTGGCAGAGCGGCGCTTCAGCCCCCGGGGGCTACGCCTTGGTGGCAAGATAATCGCACACCCGCCGCAGCGTGTCCCGCTGCGTTTCCCTCAAGGTAAGAAACTCAAATCCGTACCGCAACCCCTGCCGGTAGCGCACAATCGCCCGCACTTTAATCGGATACGGCGTCAGTGGTAGCGGAATCTCCAGCGTCACAATCTCGCCGTTCTCCAGGCTCCCGGTTAGCGTCGCCCCAATCCCATCCTGACCGATCTCCGTCGATCGTCCCCAGCAAGTGCAGTGCTCGCCGTTCTGAAACATCTTCACTTGCAGCCGCACATCCAACCCGAACCGCGGATACCGCCGCATCACCGCAAAATTCTTGGCAGAACCCTTTCTCGAGAAAGAACCGTCTCGAGCAACTTTCGCTGCGTGGCCCGCTGCCTGTTTGTCGGTAATACTTCCCATATCCCTCTGTGTTCCTCAGTGTCCTCTGTGGTGAAGCATTCAGTGATCACTAGGGGAACGCCAAACCTAATTCCCGTGCAGCAAATATCCCGGCTCCAGCGGCAACTTTCCCGCCAGTTTCATCACCGCGACGCTGCTATTGATGGCGTAAACGTCGACCACTCCCACCGACCCCGGAATCGACGCCACTTTGTTTACCAGGTCCTCATCGGACTCCGCCACCAGAATCGCCGGATGATTCACGCGCCCGTGATTAGCCGCCGCAATCATCTCGTTCACCTGCGACTCCGGCATCTCGAGAACTTTCGCCAGGAACATCTTCATCTCCGGCGTCGAAGGCGCGCGCATGATGAACGTCACCGCCCGCCCATCGGGCCACCGATTTGTCTGCGCCTTGCACACCTTCACCAGATCGGCCATGGTCATCGCCGTGACGCTGTTCGTCTTGTTTGCCACCAGCGCCAGGTCGCGCGCCGCCGCCAGTGTGACGAACACCGAAAAAATCAAACCCACAATTACGATCCGAAGATAGCGCACACGTTCTCCCAGGGCGATCTCCGCCCAGCGCTGATTTTCCCGGAATTCGGACAATGTCTCAACGGCCACAAAGACCATGTACCTCCGGATCAGAAATACCAGGGGGTGCCCCACCACGTCTCGCCGAATTTGCGAGACGTGGGAACCGGCGAAGATTGCGACAGTCTGGGGAACTCTACCCAGCTTTCTACGTATCACCATTAGGAGGGTCCCCATGTTCTGCAACCGCTGCGGAACCGAGCTTCCACCCAACGCCGTAGCCTGCCCGCAATGCCGCCGCCGCCAAGGAGACCCCACCAGCGCTGTAGCCCGTTCCCGTCTCCAAGGCCATCTCCATACGCTAGGCATTCTGTGGATGATCCTCGGTGGCCTCTTCCTGATCCCCGCGCTGGGGCTGATCCTTTTCGGCGGCGGCCTGCACCTCGTCGTGCACAATCAAGAACCCTTCGCCACCTTCATCCCTCTGGCGATCTACGCCCTGGGCGCCACTTTGCTCATTCTAGGTTTCGGCGGCATCTGCGTCGGCCTCGGCCTGAGGGAGCGCCAATCTTGGGCCCGCATAACAGCCATCATTCTTGGCGTCCTCGCCCTGTTCCACCCCCCACTCGGCACTGGCCTGGGCGTCTACACCCTCTGGGTCCTGCTGTCAGACGAAAGCGGCGAAGAATACCGCTACCTGTCGGATTCCCCGTAATACCAACAAGGTGGCTGCCCCACCCTTCGCGGTTTGCAAAGGGTCGGTTGCGGTGAAGCGTGGGCAAAGTCTGAAACTCAGCCGCGAAGCGGCGCCCCGAAGGAGCGAAAGAAACCCAGCCAACGCACCCCATCCTCCAACCTTCCCACCCCACTTCCCACAGCCATTCACAAGATTCTGCACTTTGTCACAGCCAATCAACTCCCCCCATCTCTTTTCCCATTGCCTTCACTCCTATTCGTCCCCAAACTCATTCCTGTCTCTCACTTCCGCGCACCCGTTCCAACTGGATGTGGAAAACCTGGCAACCATCCCGCATCTAGCCCGTCATTGCTGGAGATACAACATATGGGGTTTCCCTCTTGACATGCACAATCTGCGGGAGTAACTTTGCAATCCCAGAGCACGAATTGCCGCTCACGGGAATGAGCGCAGTTCGCGAGTGAAGGCAAACAGAAAGCTGGCCCGCTTCCGGCAGAGGTGACCGGAAGCCGTCCAGCACAGAGGTCAACCGAGCGCCCGCGTCCAGATCCGTGGCCGGGTGCCCGCAACCTTAAATCAACCTTCCGGTTCCTCGGATTCCGGAAGCCGAAGCCAGAACCGAAACGCGGTGGCCGTTCCCCGTCCCTCCCCCGGGGTACGAGCACGAACGAACGCGCAAGCTGTGAAACAACTGAAATTGCAGTACCGCCAGGCAGCCAGGGGCAGGCTCATTTCCCCTGAACTTGGCGAAAGTTTTCGGCTGTAATGATCGGCAAGGCTAAGGAGCCCGCATGGAAACGTTAACCCGCCTCGTCTCGGAATCGCTGGCGCGCCACGGCCTCGACCGTCCCGTGGACTACCGGCGCCTGCAGTGGTCCCGCTGGTTCCGCTGCGAGTCCCATCACAGCCTCCTGCACGTCCCCAGCAAGCCAGGAGTCTTCGCCCTGGCCGAAGAGGTAGCGCAGGTAGGGAGCGCCGATGTAGGGACAGCCGCCATCGGCTGTTCCGCCGAGCAAAGCGAAGCGGAACCCGCTACGAACCGGGAAGGGCACGACTTTAGTCGTGCCGATAAGGCCCACAATGAGGACTCGGCTTTAGCCGCTGAGGGCCCCCGCCGCATGCTCGCTGTAACCCAATTCTTCGAAGACGACGACATGGCCTTCGTCCTCGATCGCATGCTGACCTGGAAGAACCCCATGCGCGCACGCCTGGAGTCCGGCCGCTATTTCATCCGGTACGTCGTCCTCGAGGACGAATCCCAGCGCCGTTCCATCTGCGCGTCCCTGAATCAATGGATCGCCAACTCCACCGAAAAGGCCACAGGCATAGGCGCCCACTTCGCCACCTCTCTCGAACTAAGTGACACCCAGGTGGCGACAGCCGCCTCGGCTGTCCCGCGAACCCTGGGCGAAGCGCAGGGGAGCGGCCACGGCAAGGCAGCAGGCAGCTCCGGCCCAAACTCGTCGCCAGCAGCGCCGCAACTGCACTCCGGAGCCAACTCCAACATTCACTGTCCGACTTTATTTCCCTCCGGCTTCTGAAATGGAGCCCCGAAGGGGCGGTATTCATTGGCCCGGAGCCTGCCCTGAGCGAAGTCGAAGGGACGTAAGTCCCGGGTCAGGACGGTTGATAGCACCGAGTCCCGTAGGGACGACACAGATATCTGAAACATGATCGAAATCGCGAACTCGAAACCACCGAAATCCGGTTCCAAATCGGCCCCGAACCACGCAATCCCTGGTCCCGCGTCCGCTGGCCCGACGCTCGAATCGGCGCACCACCGCATAGAATCTAATTAGGAGAGCCCCGAAATGCCCGAATTGAAGACGTCCGAGAAGATCACCCCCGAAACCACCGCCGTATCCACGCCCGCCGCCCAGACCTCCGTCCACAAGAAGAAGGCTCCGGGCCTCTCCTTCCGCCGCCTCTTCACCAAGCCGGGTGTTTCTCCATACTCCGAGGTCGAATGGGAACTCCGTCTCGCTCAGATCACCGACTCCCAGGGCAACGTGATCTTCGAGCAGAAAGACGTCGAGATCCCCAAAGACTGGTCCATGACCGCCACCAACATCGTGGCCAGCAAATATCTGCACGGCAAGCTAGGCACCAGCGAGCGCGAGACCGGAGTTCGCCAGCTAGTAGCTCGCGTAGCCGAAACCATCCGCGACTGGGGTCTATCCCAGGGCTACTTCAAGACGCCCGAAGACGGCGCCACTTTCCACGATGAACTGGTCCACATCCTCGTCCGGCAGTATGCCGCTTTCAATTCCCCGGTCTGGTTCAACGTAGGCTGCGACCGCATCGAGCCCAACTCCGACGGCCGCAACTGGCACTGGAATCCGCAGACCCAGCAAGTCGAATTCGGTGTCACCGGATACACCAAGCCCCAATGCTCCGCCTGCTTCATCAACTCGGTCAAAGATTCGCTGGACTCGATCCTCACTCTGGCCAAGACCGAAGGCATGCTCTTCAAGTGGGGCAGCGGCACCGGGACGAATTTATCCACGCTCCGCGGATCGAACGAAACTCTCTCCGGCGGAGGCACCGCCAGCGGCCCGCTCAGCTTCATGAAAGGATTTGACGCCTTCGCCGGAGTCATCAAGTCCGGAGGCAAGACTCGCCGCGCAGCCAAGATGGTGATCCTCAACGTCGACCATCCTGACATCGTCGAATTCATCGAGTGCAAGCAGAAAGAAGAAGCCAAAGCCCACGCTCTCGTCGCCATGGGATACGACGGCGGCGGGCCCGATGCCGAGGCCTACTCCAGCATCTTCTTCCAAAACGCCAACAACAGCGTCCGCGTCACCGACGACTTCATGTACGCCGTGGTTCGCGACACCGATTTCTCCACCCGCTCCGTTCTCGACAACAGCGTGATCAAGACCTACAAAGCCAAAGACTTGCTGCACAGACTTTCCGAAGCCACCTGGCACTGCGGCGATCCCGGCATGCAATACGACACCACGGTCAACCGCTGGCACACCTCGAAGAACACCGCCAGAATCAACGCCAGCAATCCGTGCAGCGAATACATGTTCCTGGACGATTCCGCCTGCAACCTGGCCAGCCTGAATCTGCTGAAGTTCGCGCCCAACGGCACCTTCGATGTAGAAGCCTACCGCCACGCGGTCGACGTCCTGATCACCGCCCAGGAAATCATCGTCGACAACGCCGGATATCCCACCGAACAGATCATGCGTAACTCGCATGACTACCGCCCGCTGGGCCTGGGCTATGCCAATCTAGGCGCGCTCCTGATGGCCGCAGGCCTACCGTACGACTCCGACGCCGGCCGCGACTACGCCTCCTGCGTAACCGCGATCATGTGCGGCGAAGCCTATCTTCAAAGTTCCAGAATCGCCGAATCCTGCGAACCGCTAGCCCCAGCCACCGAGATCACGAAGAAGAATCTCGCCGAAACCAATCTCGGCTCCAATACCATGCCCGGCGGCGCCTGCCCCGGCTGGTACATCAACCGCGAGCCGTTCCTGGACGTAATCCGCATGCACCGAGCGTCAGTGAACGGAATTAATAAAGCCAACGTCCCGCAAGCTCTCTACGAAGCCAGCAAACAATGCTGGGACGAAGCCCTCGCCCACGGAGAAAAGCACGGCTACAGAAACAGCCAGGTAACAGTCCTGGCCCCAACCGGAACCATAGGCTTCATGATGGACTGCGACACTACGGGTATCGAGCCTGACCTGGCTCTAGTGAAGTACAAGAAGCTGGTCGGCGGCGGCATGATCAAGATCGTCAAC
>Ga0075019_10001596_pt1 | contig 12901 bp, 10 predicted proteins | sample ColStrG_CSR_2013_FD_71473 | JGI IMG/M metagenome (GOLD analysis project Ga0075019, IMG submission 71473) | Freshwater sediment microbial communities in response to fracking from Pennsylvania, USA - Cold Stream Run_MetaG_CSR_2013 | ecosystem: Environmental > Aquatic > Freshwater > Creek >...
TGGCGCTGCCACTGGCGGAAAATCAGACGGCGGCGGCGGCGGTGGCGGCGGCTTGTATGGCGGAGGAGGCGGGGCCGCCTACGGTACCAGCAGCGACAACCCCGCGGGCGCAGGAGGCGGCGGCAGCAGTTCTGTCTTGAACACAGCATCTGCAGCCAGCACTGGTACAAATGGAGCAGCCGTTCAATCCACCGCTCCGAATACGGCTGTACTGTCCTATTGTCCTACAAACGCGAGCGTGGGTGGCACTGCCGGCAGCGCCACTGGTGGAAACGGTGGAGCGGGCCACAACGGCTGTGTCGTAATTTGCTACTAGGCCCGAGAACCTAAACGCTTCGCTTAACCCTTGTAAAACTTCAGATTGTTCTTCGCCATATTTCGCAATGGGGTGGTGGGCTTCAGCCGTGCCGCGCCTTTTGCCGCATACATCTCCAATTGATCACAAATGTACTGTGAGCCAATCGAATCTGCATAGCGTAACAGACCCCCGCGGAATGGCGGGAATCCCGTGCCCATAATCATTGCCAGGTCGACTTCGTCGGCAAGCTCGACAATTCGATCTTCAATCAAAGCCAAAGAACACTCGTTGATCATCGCAAAAACGCCGCGCTCCAAGCACTCTTTGTTCGAGTGGGGGTTTTTGGGGCTGCCCAAGCTCAAGGCGCTGTAAACTGAAGTGTCGACATTTTGCCGGCGGCCTTCGCTGTCATAGAGATAAAAACCTTTGCCGTTCTTTTTACCCAGTCGCCCTGATTTTTCCAGCAGCTCCATACAAGGGGCCATTTCGATGCGCGCACCAAAGGCTTTTTTGAAGATCTTCAGAACCTTGATGCAAACATCAAGTCCGACTTCATCCATCAAGGCAAAAGGCCCCATGGGCATACCGAATTCTTTGACGAATGCTTCGTCGACAGTCTCAATGTCCATGCCCTCTTGAGCCAGAAAAGCGGCCTCGGCCATATAAGGCAATAACAACCGGTTGACCAAAAAACCAGGCCCGTCTTTGACGACCACGGGCATCTTGCCCATTCGCTTGGCCAATTCAAAGACCGTGGCAACGGTCTCGTCGCTTGAAGCCGTGCCGCGAATCACCTCCACCAGAGGCATTTTGTGCACGGGATTGAAAAAGTGCATGCCCGCAAAAAACTCCGGTCGCGGGTGCCCCTGCGCCATTTCAGTCACGGAAAGCGAGGACGTGTTCGTCGCAATAATGGCATCGGGACGCATTGCTGCGGCCGTTTCACGAATGACTTTCTTCTTAATTTCCATGTCTTCTACGATGGCTTCCACAACCAAATCCATGCGTCCAAAGCCTGAGAAATCAACTCCGCCTGAGACCAAATCCATTTTTTGGCGAAATTCGTACTCGTTGATGACGCGTTTTTTGGCAAGCTTCGCCCACAAATCGCGAGCGTGCTTCATCCCTTTGCCGACGGCATCCATGTTGATGTCTTTCATGCGCACATCAACGCCTTTGTCCGCGGCCACATAGGCGATTCCCCCACCCATCGTTCCCGCACCCAAGATCCCCATGCTGCGGACCTCTTTGCCTTTGACTCCGGATTTGACGCCGGTTTGCTTTTTGACCATTTCAGTCAAATAAAAAACATGGATGAGATTTTTGGAGATTTCCGTCACACCCAGTTCGCAAAAATTATCGAGTTCAATCTGCAAAGCTTTGGTGCGATCGCTCATCCCGTAAGTGCGCTCAATGCAGTCAAGTGCTTTCAATGGCGCTGGATACTTTCCGTGCGTACTTTGCATCACGCTCTTGCGCGCCTGCGAAAAAACAATCCCGCGGCCCAAGACACTTTCTAAAAACTGATTGACCACGCCCTTCGGCGCAAATGTCTTGCGGCGTTTTTTGCCACCGGCGGTCAGCAATTCAATCGCATATTTCTGGGTGTGCTCTTCCAAAATAGCCGGATGGACGACACGATCAACCAGGCCGATCTTGCCAGCTTTTTTCGCGTTCACGGCCTTCCCGGCCAAGATAATATCCAGCGAAGCTTGCAAACCCAAGATTCGCGGCATCCGCACGCAACCACCAAAACCAGGCATAATCCCAAGCTTGATTTCGGGCAGACCAATGCGAGTTTCAGAGGCCTCGGACGCAATACGATAGTCGCAAGCCATGATAAATTCACAACCCCCGCCCATACAGGCACCGTGAATCGATGCCAATGTGGGCATGGGCAGATCTTCAACGAGATTGAAGATCTCTTGCCCGGCGCCGACTGCTTTTGCAAAAGCCTCTTTGGTCGCTAAACTTTTGATCTCTTCGATGTCGGCTCCGGCAATGAATATTTTCGGCTTTCCCGAGCGGAACACAATCAGCTTGTAACTTGAAGTTTTCAGCTCACCTAAGATTTCACGAAAGCGGATCATGGTTTGGGTGTTCCACTTGTTGACCTTTTCACCCACGAGATCAAACTCAACAATCGCGACGGATTGATTGTTCCAGGTCTGCGGTAGAACTTTGATTCCCTCTTGAATGCTCATGATCAACCTTCACTTTCCAAAATCATCGAACCACCCTGGCCACCACCAATGCACAGTGTGGCCAGACCAAATTGCACCTGTCGTCGTTTCATCTCTTTCATCAATGTGATGACCAGCCGAGTGCCGGTGGCGCCCACAGGATGGCCAAGCGCGATCGCTCCACCGTTGACGTTGATGATCTCAGATCGCAATTCGCCGACCTTTTTGTCACGTCCCAGTTTTTCTTTGGCAAACTGATCACTGTCCAAGGCCTTTTGGCAGGCCATCACCTGCGCCGCAAAGGCTTCATTCAATTCCACCAAACCAATGTCCTTCAATTCAAGTCCGGCACGCTTCAAGGCCAAAGGCGACGAATACGCGGGCCCCAGCCCCATTCTTTCAGGTTCAAGCCCGGCAAAAGCGTAGCTGCGAATTTTCGCAACAGGTTTGTAACCCAGAGCACTGGCTTTTTCGCGTGACATCATCAACACCACAGCGGCTCCATCAGTGATGGGGCAGGAGTTTCCAGCGGTGATTGTGCCGGTGAGACGATCAAAAAAGGGCTTGAGTTTGGTCAAAGCCTCAATTGTTTGCGTTTCACGCGGACCGACATCTTCCGCAAAAGTTTCTTTGAAGTCCGGTGCCAGCATCATCGGCACGACTTCATCTTTCATTTTGCCGTCTTTGGCGGCCTTCACCGCAAGCTGATGCGAACGCAGTGCAAACTCATCCTGTTCGCGACGGCTGACATGCCACTCCTTGGCCAAAATCTCGGCGGTTTGACCCATGTTGATACCCACAAAAGGATCCGTCAGGCCTTGCATGACGCCATTGATTGGTTTGAACGGAGTTGTCGCCATCGGCGCTGTTGCGACCAGTTCCCACACCTGTTTGAAATCAGCGGCCAAGAGTGACCCCAAAACGCCAAGTCTTTGCCCCACGGTCTTCGCACTGACAAGTTGATTGAGAAGATTTTGGAATTTCTGCGGCATCAGCCAAGGAATCTGGGACATGTTCTCAGTGCCTCCCGCGATCACCACATCCATGGTCCCACTGCGAATTTTCTCGAAACCATGGGAAATGGATTCCATCGCCGAGGCGCAGTTGCGATGGACTGTGTAGGCCGAAGTCTGAATTGGAATCCCCGCATTCAAGGCCACGACGCGAGCGATATTGACTGCATCAGCTGGATTCCCGGTGTTGCCCATGATGACTTCATCGACAACTTTGACGTCCAAGTTGGTCCGCGCCAGGAGCTCTTTCAAGACCGCCCGTCCAATTTCGGCCGGATGAACTTTCGCAAGTTTGGTCCCGGATTTTGCAAAGGGAGTGCGGAGGCCTTCGACGAGAACCACGTCACGAGGCGAGGGACTTGATGTTGCCATTGAGTTGTCCTTTTTTTCAATTTTTACGAACCTGTGAGAAGCGTAAAGGAGAAAACCAAGCTTGTGGAGTGCTTTGCCGGATCGAGTCCTGTGAGGTAGTGCTGCGCATTAGGACCCCTGGAGCAAGTCCGACATTGCTGTGTCCCGTTATGACAACCAAAGGCATGCAAACAGCGATCCGCTTTGCAATACTCTGCGGACCTCGACCTGGACTATAAAGGAGTACTCGTGTCTGACAGCAAATCCAAACCTTCTCCCACACATGAAACGGATCTCGTCTCGGGCCAGCATTTGGGCATCGGCAAGCTGGACGCCTTTTCGATGGAAGCTTTGGACTTTCACTCCCGCGGGAAGCCCGGAAAAATCGAGGTCGTTGCCAGCAAACCCACACACACCGAAAAAGCACTCAGTCTGGCCTATTCGCCAGGTGTTGCAGTCCCTTGCAAAGTGATCGCTCGCAATCCAGCCGCGGTTTATGACTACACTGCCAAAGGAAACTTGGTCGCGGTGGTGTCCAATGGAACAGCCGTCCTGGGACTCGGAAATATCGGCGCGCTGGCCTCCAAGCCGGTGATGGAGGGAAAAGGAATCCTTTTCAAGCAATTTGCTGGAATCGATGTCTTCGATATCGAATTGAACACCTTGGATGTGGCGTCGACCGTTGCCGCAGTGAAAGCCCTGGAACCTACTTTCGGCGGGATCAATCTCGAGGATATCAAAGCCCCTGAGTGTTTCGAAATTGAAGAGCAATTGAAAAAAATCATGAACATTCCGGTTTTCCATGATGACCAGCATGGCACAGCAATTGTTTCGGGCGCCGCGCTTATCAACGCATGCCATGTGACCAATCGAAAAATGAACGACATCCGCGTCGTGATGAACGGAGCAGGAGCCTCTTCCATTGCCTGCGCGAATATTTTCATTTCCCTGGGAGTGCGGCGCGAAAATCTGATCATGTGTGACACCACAGGACCGATCTACAAAGGTCGCAAAGACGGAATGAACAAATACAAAGAAGCCTTTGCCGTGCCAACCGAAGCTCGTTCTTTGGGAGCTGCACTGAAAGGCGCTGATGTTTTTGTGGGTTTGTCCGCGGCTGGCGCTTTGACCAAAGAAATGATCCTCCCGATGGCAGCCAATCCGATCATTTTTGCAATGGCGAATCCAGATCCTGAAATTCTGCCTGAAGATGCCATTGCGGCTCGGCCGGATTGTATCATGGCAACGGGACGCTCGGATTACCCCAATCAAGTGAACAACGTCTTGGGCTTTCCGTCCATTTTCAGGGGCGCGCTGGACACTCGCGCGACCCAGATCAATGAGGCCATGAAACTTGCGGCCGTCGAGGCCCTCGCCCAACTGGCCCGCGAAGATGTTCCAGATCATGTTTCGGCGACCTACGGCGGAAAGGCCTTCAAATATGGCCGCGACTATTTGATTCCAAAGCCCTTTGACCCCCGTGTTTTACTGAGGGTGGCTCCGGCCGTTGCAAAGGCTGCCATGGCAACAGGAATGGCGCAGAAACAGATTTTGGATTTCGATGCGTACCGCGACACACTTGAGGGATTCCAAGGTCCTTCAAAAGTTTTTGTCCGCTCAGCAATTCACAAGGTGCACTCCAACACCTCCGGCAACAATGATCAGATGCCGAAAATTGTTTTTCCCGAAGGAGTCAGCTCCAAAATCCTCAAAGCTCTGAGCGTACTCGTCGAAGAGAACATCTGCGAACCCATCCTGCTAGGTTACCCTGATCAAATTCAGGCCAAGATCAAGACTTTGGACATTCGCAATCTGGATCATGTGCACATCATCCAGCCGTCCAAGAGCACAAACTTCAAAGCCTATGGTCAGGAACTTTACCGTCGCCGTTCACGCAAGGGAATCCATCTTGCCGAGGCTGATCGATTGATGCGCGATCCGAACTATTATGCGGCGATGATGGTCGATCGCGGCGATGCGGACGGAATGGTCACAGGTGCGACCCTGAATTATGCCGATGCCGTTCGCCCCATTTTGCAAACCATCGGAACTGCCCGCGAAGGTGTTGCCGCCGGTCTGACGATTGTTTTGCTAGAAGATCGCTTTTTACTATTGGCTGATACAACCGTGAACTTCGATCCCACAGCCGAGCAGTTGGCGACGATCGGACTGCAGTGTGCGCGTGTCTGTGAGTACTTCGCCGTGGAACCGAAAATTGCGATGCTGTCATACTCCAACTTCAGTGGCCAGGGACGCACTCCTGAAAAAATGAAACGTGCGGTTGAGCTCTTGAAGTCGAAACGCCCCGACCTGATTGTAGACGGTGAAATGCAAGCCGACACGGCGGTGAACTTCGACATTCAGCAAAGGATCTTTCCTTTTTGTGATCTCAAAGGCGGGGCGAACATCCTTTTGTTCCCCAACTTGGAAAGCTCCAACATCGCCTACAAACTTTTGCAGCAATTGGGCAAAGGCGAAGTCATTGGTCCTTTTCTGACTGGCGTTCGCAACTCGGCCAACGTTTTGCAAAGAACAACGACTGTTGATGGCATTGTGAACTCGGTTGTCCTCACTTGTCTGGAAGCTCAGTATCTCAAAGAACGCCGCAAGCACCGATGAGGAAAATTTTCGCGATTCAGGTGACGGTTTACCGTCCCCGGTCCACTGTCTTCAGTCAACCGGGCCGGTCCTGGCAACTGACCCGGGCCAGTCAACCGGACGGGGCCAGATGACTGAAGACTGAGGACGGGGGACCGAGGACGGGGGACCTCAAACCGGTCCCGATTCTCACTCGGGCCGACCGTTCATCTCTTTGTGCATTTGATTCAACGACTTCAACATGTGATTGCGCTTCTTGGTGAACCAAGCCGCAATGCTGTCTGAGGAATATTCAGGAAATTTAACCTTCGCAAAAGCGATCCATTGAGTGCGGTAGTCAAGCCACGCGTCTTGTGTCTTTTGGATGCCAGCTTTGTTGACGGTCCCACCCATGTTTTCCATCTCTTTGCGACTTTGGATCTCGCGATAAGTTGAATCCAGGATCTGCTTTTCAGACTGCAGTTGTTCCGTTGAGTACTTGGGGGCTTTTTTGACGACAAGCTTTTCGAGACACTCTTGAAAATCCTGCATCTGCAAAGATTTTTCAGCAATCGAAAATGCCGCACGCCCCGTTCCCGAAAGATCCGTCTCATCGTTGCTGCGAGCTTCTGCAAAAGCTTCCGCAGCTGTGCGCAACTTGGCCAATGCTGCTTTCTCATCCGGTGTCCACGCGGCGATCAAGGCTTGAAAACTTTCTTCGCGCTTGGCTCTGATCTTTTTGTCTTCTTTGCCGGTGCAAAATCCTTGCATAAAGCCGCTGGTGATATCATCACAAAGATCGATTTTCTCGGTGGGTGATTTCAATTTTGCCAAGTTGTGAAGATGCTCCAACCGTCCATCCAATTCCGCAGGTGCGCCTTCGACTTCGCAAGCCAACCGAAGCGCCAGATCCAAATTTCGAGTCACACCTTGGCCGTTGGCGTAAATCATCATCAAAATGGCGGAGCCACCGAACACAAAGTCATTGCCAGCGTCACGCTGAAAGATGGCGCATTTCCGAGCGGCCACAAAGTCCACCTTGCGCCCTTGGCCGTAGTAGGACTCTTCCGAATTGCAAGCTTGCAGACTTTGCACCTCGATCGCCGACGGCCGATCGGCTGCCGGAATCTGAGGCTCGCCGAGTTTGGCGCACTCTTTGTTGGCAACTTTCTCGCTTTTACAAAGAGCCACTTGCACAACGAAAAGACACACGAGAAAACAAATCTTGTTCAATGAAACCTCTCTGATCAGTTTTCGGTCCCCTGTCCACGGTCTTCTGTCTGCCGGCACTGTCCCGTTTACTGTCCCGGGACCGGCAGCCGAACCGGGCCGGTCGACTGAGGACGGTGGACTGGGGACCGAAAACCGCCCACCACCCTACTCGCTCCCCTTATTCGTATTATAAAAATTTATTTGTACTCTTTGTCGAGCATCAATTTATAATAAAAGACAAGTCAAGGAGGACCCGAAACATTGAATAAAGCCCAAATCAAGTCCCACGATCGTGCTGTGGTTATTGGTGTCGGCCTCAAATCGGATCCCACTGCGGAAATCAAAGAAAATCTGCTGGAATTGCAAGAGCTCGTCAATGCCGCTGGGGGCGAAGTGGTCGGCTCTGCGGTTCAAACTTTAGCGCAATGGAACCCAGCCACCTTGATTGGTTCTGGCAAAGTGGAAGAACTCAAAGAGATGGTGCAGTCGGCACAGGCCTCTTTGGTTATCGTTGACCATCATCTGTCAGGAGTCCAACAGCGGAACTTGGAGCAAACCATTGGCTGCAAGGTCATGGATCGAAATCAGTTGATACTCGATATTTTTGCCCTGCGCGCGCAAACCTTTGAAGGGAAACTACAGGTTGAATTGGCGCAGCTCTTGGATCAACTGCCAAGAATGGTCGATGCCTGGATGGGTTCACTGTCCCGCCTGGGTGGTGGTATTGGGACCCGAGGACCAGGTGAAACCGCCTTGGAACAAGATCGCCGCCGTATTCGCGAACGTGTTCACAAGATTAAAAAACAACTGGAAGCGGTGAAGAAAAATCGGGCGCAGCATCGGCAGTCCCGCCGCCGCCATGAAGTTCCAAGCTTTGCTCTGATTGGCTACACGAACAGTGGCAAGAGCTCTTTGCTCAACCGACTGACAGGCGCGCAAGTCTTGGCCAAAAACCAAGTGTTTGCGACCTTGGATCCTACAACTCGCAAGGTCTTCCTGGCCGACGGGCCTCCCTCAGTTGTGACTGACACGGTCGGCTTTATCCGTAAATTGCCGCCTCAGCTGATTGAAGCCTTCAAGGCCACATTGGAAGAAAGTGGCGAAGCGGATGTGCTCATTCACGTCATCGACCTGTCGTCGCCCAATATGCAAAGGCAGGTTGAAGTTGTTGATCAGCTGATTGTGGAGTTTGGCTGGGAAGACAAGCCGATTATCCATGTCTTCAACAAAGTCGATGTGGCCCCGCTCGAGGCCCAATTCCGGGTGAAAAAGCACCCCCGGGTTTTCACGTCGGCGGTCACCGGGCAAGGCTTAGATCAGTTTAAAAAAATCATGACGGATTCGATCGCGGGTCTGCAAGAAGAAATCGAGCTTTATTTCGGCAAAACTGACGAGTACCGAATTTATGATCTGGCCCGCGAAACTCGCGTTGTCCGCAAAGAGCCCGCCACAGAAGGAACGATTTGCGTGGCGCAACTGACACCTGCGCAGCTGAGCAAATGGCGCGAGTTTATCGTCAAATAAGCTCAAAAATTGCTCATTGCAGAAGGCGGATGAGCATTTGCGTTTCACCACTGCTGCGATCGACAGTGACTTCAATCGTCAAACTGAGCTCAGATTTGTAGGCGATAATTGAGCTGTCTGTCTGATGCGACCTGGAAAACTCATTGTCCACCAGAAAAGCTTCGACTGAGTCCTTGGGAATCTCCAAAAGAGCAGTGATTTGCTGTGCCTTTTTTTCTGATTTTGCTAACTTTGTCCCCGCTGGCATTTGCAGATGGGTCAAGGCAACAATCTTCGACAACGAAGGCGGTCTGAGGAAGAGAAAAAATCCAATCAGAGCTGCAAGAATGATGAATCCCAGGACAATCAGGCCGTTTTTCAGATTTGCTTTCGGGGTGGACATTATTTTTGATTCCGCCGAGCAATCCGCAAATCGCGCCTGCCCTGCCCATCCGCGTGGCGCCGGCGATCCGCATCTGTTTGCAAGATCAAACTTGGGACAGCAACTGGCTTTCCCTGATCGTTGAGTGCCACAAATGTCATGTACGCGCTTGCGGTGTGGAATTTGGTGTTGGTTCGCGGATTTTCAGCATCCACTCGCACGCCGACTTCCATTGAAGTTCGCGAAACGAAATTGACTCGAGCTTTCAAGTTGACGACCCAACCACGGTAGACGGGAGCTATAAAATTCAATTCATCAAGTGAGGCGGTGACAACGGTGCGACAGGAATGGCGTTGAGCCGAGATCGCTCCGCAGATATCGATCCAGGACATAATAACGCCCCCGAACACAGTGTCGAGGGCGTTGGTATCCGAAGGCATTACAAGCTGAGTCATCACCACTTCGGAATCGATGACTGGTTTCCCTGACAAAGATCCGGGCGATGACTCAACCATTATTCAAACCAAAATACTTTTTACAGGCCCATGCCAACATCGGAGCCGCCAGTGCGTCCACCGATATCGTTGCGTTGACCCGGAATGATGTTGATTCCAGCAACAGTTGCATTGCCAGCTGGAATTGTCGGAGCTGCGTTCGCAGCTGCGGCAGTCGCTGGTGCATTGTTGGTGTTCTCGATCCGAGATTCGTTTTCGACGAAGCCCAGGTGAGGCAGGCACCAGACGATCAGCTGTGCGCGAGACTTCACATTCATTTTTTTGTAAATATTAGTCAGATGAAATTTAACCGTTTTTTCTGTTACGAAAAGCTGGTTTGCGACTTCCTTGTTAGACAGTCCTTTGGAAACCAGTTCAGCAACTTCGGCCTCACGGTTAGACAATCCTTTTTGTATAAGTACATCTCTGAGCATCCTTGCTCCCTCCCCTTTTTATTTGAGACCCCATCTTCGGGAATCCCGGTTAATGATCCTCTTTTTTTCGTAGACTTTCGTAGGAGCTAGTCGCTAGCCGTGCGACGAGTACCTGATGTAAGTCTGCCGACAATGGTTGAGTTTTGCAAGAGCGTGAAAAAGAAAAACCTTGAACTGGACCGAATCCAAACAAATACTTATGTAACAAATCGCACAGACTGCAGGAACGCACTCATCTTCTGGTCCAAAGGGCGGTGCGAGACGACGGAAACTCAAATCCTCTTGCGACTTTGCTGTGTTTGATCAGCCGCGAATTTCATTCATCAGCGCTTTGTGCAGCAGCGCCACGTCCAAAGTCGCTTGCCGAAGGCGCTTCATCGTTTGTGCACTGACTTGCAAAAGGACAGGGACTCCCCAGGCTGGGTTTTTCGTCGTGAATCGCAGGAAGGCTTCACGAGTCAGAACCAAAAATCGACAGTTTTGCTCGCAAACAACTGTGGCCGAGCGTGGCTCGGCCTCGATCAAGCCACCTTCTCCCAAAGATGGTGATTGCGAGGCCTCCAGAATCGCCAGTTTGTAAGGCTCACCCTCTTGGGTTTTGCGATAGACCGCGACCTGGCCCTCGAGAAGAATAAAGAGTTTGTCACCGAGCTCCCCTTCCACCAGCAGCTGGTGTTTCGCGGGATGGGACTCAAGCGTCATCTCGTGCGCCAAGGCCACCAGTGCCACCTGATCGCTGCGAAGACCCTGGAAAAGTCCAACTTTTCCTAAAATTTCAACCACAGTATCAGTTGGCTTTGTCATGGAGCCTGTCTCTTTCTTCAATGACAATCAACATCGAGCCTTCTCTGACAACATAATCGGGATCCGGATTGATCAGCGGGTTGTTGAATTTCATCGCTTTGACCTGCTGAAGATTTTGGACAAGTTCGCGCACGTTTGGAGTTTGCTCCGCCCGCCGAAGAGCGGTCTCTTTGGCGACAAAAGAATTCCCTGAATTCTCAAGAATTCCAATCAGCGTGGCGCGGCCCGAGCTCAAACGCATGCGATTCTGCAGATCGGTGAATTTTTCGCCGACCCAATCCGTAGGCAAAGCCCGTGTCGACACAAAGGACGAGCTTTTCGGATCCAAAAGATCGTGAAACACGTTGATCACTCCCACTCCACCGCTGGCCAAGGCCACCAGATTGCGCGAGTGATCTCGGCTGTAAATAATTTCGTTCACCTGTGCCAGCCGCAGATACTGACCCATGGCAGAGTCGATGAGCTCGGCCGCCACAGGGACTCCGCGTGCAAAATTACTCAGCGACATGGCAGTCATAATCGTCCGAGCGTCAGCTTCCGTCACCGTGGGAATATGCCCGTCCAGGCCAGGAGAGGAATCTGCTAGAATCAAGATTTTGATGGCGCGTTCGGGAGCCGCTCGCCGAAGGTTCACCTCAAGGTAGTGCTCACCATGGATGACCTTCAATGATTTCAGGCGGTCAATCTCATGAATCTTGTCGATCTCAGATTCCGGCGCCGTGGTCAGAAGAACAACCTTGTCGGCCCTGAGATTCGGATTCGAATCCAAAAAATGAATCAGGAAATCGGCCATCTCGCCTTTCCAGCCGCAAATTACAAAATGCCCTTCTAAGGAATCTGTATCCACAAGCCCCCGCCTTTCTCGCATCGCCCGTTCCAAAAAATAAGATGAAATTTTAGCTGTCACGACTGCAATTCCGACCACACCCGACATCATCAGAATCCCGGCTAGGAAACGCCCCTCGGGTGTCAGAGGATACTTGTCGCCGTAACCGACGGTCAGCAGAGTGACAATGCCCCACCAAATCGCGTCTCCGAAGGTCTCAATGTTGTGATTCGGTTCGGTGTGTTCGAAATACCAAACTCCAGCTGCGATCGAAAACCAAACGCATGATACAAATGCAAGACTGGTGCGCAGGGGACTGCGCCAAAAGAGGACCCGAAGGTTTTGCCTTCTATTTTTTCCCAGAACTCTTTTCACAATTTTGATTTTGCGTGAAGAAATTCACGCTGACACTGGTTTTCAACTGGCGCCTAGACGTAAGTGGCCCTCACCACAGCGATGTGAGAACGATCCCTTGGGAGTCAAAAACCGAGGTCTGCACCATTTCATAAAGATTCAAAAAACCCAAAACACCAAAACACAGACTGAGGACGAGGGCCAACACGGGTCGTGGTACGGCCTGTGACGAGGCTGGGAACTTTTGCACAACCCAGGTCTCGGCGACCCAGTCTGAAACATTGCGCCGGTCGAAACGCAAGAGCGCCAAAACATGCAAGGCTTCCCCAAAAAAGAAAGACAGACCGTCGGTCGCCACCCGAACGCAGGCTTGCATCAAGGTCAAGTCGGCTTGGTCGCGCCAATTGACGATTCGCAATCCCAAAAGGAGCTTGCCCAAAGTCGCACCCAAAAAATAAAGAAAGAACCAC
>Ga0075019_10001597_pt1 | contig 12898 bp, 12 predicted proteins | sample ColStrG_CSR_2013_FD_71473 | JGI IMG/M metagenome (GOLD analysis project Ga0075019, IMG submission 71473) | Freshwater sediment microbial communities in response to fracking from Pennsylvania, USA - Cold Stream Run_MetaG_CSR_2013 | ecosystem: Environmental > Aquatic > Freshwater > Creek >...
AGCTTCTATCGTATGGCCGCGGCCGTTGCTGTGGCCCGGGGTCTGGATCCGGACCGGCCGCCGCATCTGGCCAAGGTGACCGAGACGGTATGATGGATCTGCTGCTGGTCAACGGCCGGGTGATGACCGACGCCGGTCTGCGGGACGACCTGGCCGTGGCCGTATCCGGCGGCCGGATCACTGCGACCGGGCCGGCGCGGGACCTTGCGGCGTCGTCAGGACGCGGCGGACGCCGGATCGACCTGGACGGGGACCTGCTGCTGCCGGGCTTCATCGACACCCAGGTCAATGGCGGCGGCGGGGTGCTGTTCAACGACGATCCGACTCCGGAAACGATCCGGGCCATCGGCGCCGCCCACCGGCGGTTCGGCACCACGGGCTTCCTGCCGACCCTGATCAGCGATGATCTGGACGTGGTGGAGGCCGGCGTCACCGCCGCGTCCCGGGCCATCGCCGAGGGCGCGCCCGGTGTTCTCGGCCTGCATCTGGAGGGGCCGTTCCTCAACCCGCACCGCAAGGGCGTGCACGACGCGTCGAAGATGCGACAGCTGGAGCAGAGCCACCTGCCGCTGCTGACGCAGCTGGCTGGCGGGCGCACCCTGGTCACCCTCGCCCCGGAATTCACCTCCGCCGGGACCATCGCCGCCCTGACCGAGGCCGGGGTGATCGTGGCCGCCGGTCATACGGACGCGACCTATGACGAGATGCGCGCGGCCCTGGACGCCGGCGTGCGCGGCTTCACCCACCTGTTCAACGCCATGAGCCCGCTCGCCAGCCGCGCGCCGGGCGTGGTGGGGGCGGCGCTGGAGAACCAGACCGCCTGGTGCGGGATCATCGTCGACGGCCGCCACGTGAACCCCGCGGTGCTGCGGATCGCGCTGCGGTGCCGGCCGACCTCGCGGTTCATGCTGGTCACCGACGCCATGCCCTGCGTCGGCTCGGACCTCACCGCGTTCCGGCTGAACGGAGAGGTGGTGACCGTCGCCGACGGGGTCTGCCGCGGCGCGTCCGGCGCGCTGGCGGGGTCCGATCTGGACATGGCCGGCGCGGTGCGCAACGCCGTGGCGCTGCTGGGTCTCGACCTGGCGGAGGCGTCGCGCATGGCCAGTCTCTATCCCGCGGAGTTCCTGGGCCTGGAGGATCAGCGCGGGCGCATCGCCGCCGGATTCCTGGCCGACCTTGTCCGCCTGGACGACGACCTGCAGGTGAAGGACACCTGGATCGCCGGCGTGGGACAGGACGACACGGCGTTTGCCTAAAGCAGCGGGACGCTCCAACATCTCGGTTGGCGTCACCGCCGTCCCGACACACTGGACTGGAGCTTCGCGGATGAATCGATCTGGGTCCCGATTCTGGGTCGGGGCGGCCCTTGCGGCAGGCCTTGGCATGGCGACCGCGGCCGGCGCCGCCCCCGCGGGTTTCGCTCTCAAGGACGCCATCGCCTATCCCTTCGTCGACGGCCTGGTCAGCGCGTCCCGGTCGGACCGGATCGCCTGGGTGCGGATCGTCAAGGGCGTGCGCAACATCTGGGTCGCCGACGGCCCCGGCTGGCAACCGCGCCAGGTCACCGCCTTCGACCGGGACGACGGCCAGGAGCTGACCCAGCTGACCTTCTCCCCGGATGGATCGGTGCTGGTCTTCGTCCGCGGCGGCGATCACGACGCCAACTGGCCGGCCAAGGGCGACCTGGCGCCCAACCCGACCTCGAGCCCGATCGAGCCCAAGGTCACCCTGTGGCGCGCCGACCCCACCGGCGCCAAGCCCGCCGCCGCGATCACCGAGGGCGACGCGCCGGCAGTCTCGGCGCGGAACGCCCTCGCCTATATCCTTCACGGACAGGTCTGGACCGTCGGGCTGGACGGCAAGGCGCCCAAGCGGCTGCTGTTCGACCGGGGCGTCGATTCCAGCCTGACCTGGTCGCCGGATGGGTCGGCACTGGCCTTCGCCTCGGCCCGGGGGGACCACGGCTTCATCGGCGTCTACACCGCCCAGGACCGGCCCCTGGTCTGGTTGGCCCCCTCCACCGGGACGGACGGGGCGCCGGACTGGTCCCCGGACGGGCGCCGGATCGCCTTCGTGCGACTGCCCGGCGAAGGCGGCCCACCGCCGTCGATCCTGCAGCCGCCGCCGACCCCCTGGGCGATCTGGAGCGCGGACGCCGCCACCGGCGCCGGCCACCTCGTCTGGCGCAGCGGCGCCGCCCCGCGGGACAGCCTGCCCGACTTTTCCGGGGCGCCGACGCCCCACTGGGCGGGGAATGACCGACTGACCTTCGTGTCCGAGGCGGACAACTGGCCGCACCTCTACGTGGTGTCAGAGGCCGGGGGCGAGGCCCGCCGCCTGACCCCCGGCGCCTACATGGTCGAGGCGGCGACCTGGAGCCGGGACGGCCGGACCATCGTCTACACCGCCAATACCGGCGACCGGCCGGACGACGAGGATCGCCGCCACCTGTTCAAGGTCTCGGTGGATGGGGGCGCGCCGGTTCCCCTGACCCGGGGAGAGGGTCTGGAATGGGGCGCCGTGGCCCTGTCGGACCGGATCGCGTTCGTCTCCGCCGGCGTGCGCAACCCCACCGCCGTCGAGGTCGCCGACCTGGCCACCGGCGGCCGGCAGGTCCTGGCCGGACAGGCGCCGGAGCCGTCCCTGCCCGTCGCCGCCTTCGTCACGCCCCGCTATGTCAGCTGGACCGCGCCGGACGGCCTGGTGATCCATGGGCAGCTGTTCCGGAGCCCGGACGCCAAGGGCCCGCAGCCCGCCGTGATCTTCGTCCATGGGGGACCGCCCCGGCAGATGCTGCTGGGCTGGTCCTACATGGATTATTACACCCACGCCTACGCCCTCAACCAGTATCTGGCCGCCCACGGCTTCACGGTGCTGGCGGTGAACTATCGCCTGGGCATCGGCTATGGCTATGATTTCCAGCACCCGGACAAGGGCGGATGGGCCGGATCGTCGGAGTATCAGGACGTGCTGGCCGCGGGCCGGTACCTGCAGACCCTGCCCGGGGTCGACGGCCAGCGGATCGGCATCTGGGGCGGGTCCTATGGCGGACTGCTGACGGCGCTGGCCCTGGCGCGGAACTCCGACGTGTTCAAGGCCGGGGTCGATCTGCACGGCGTCCATGACTGGTCCCGCGAGATCGGCTTCGACGAGAGCGGCCCGCCGCCGATCCGCGCGGAAAAGGGCGATCTGGACGCGGCCCTGCCCATCGCCTTCAAGGCCTCGCCCGTCGCCGACGTGCGGTCCTGGACCTCGCCGGTGCTGCTGATCCACGGGGACGACGACCGCAATGTGCATTTCCACCAGACGGTGGACCTGGCGCGCCGCCTCACCGACAAGGGCGTGGCGGTGGAGGAGCTGGTGATCCCGGACGACATCCACGGCTTCCTGACCTACGCCCACTGGCTGCAGGCCGACACCGCCACGGTGTCCTTCCTGACCCGGACGCTGGGGGCGAAATAGCCCCGCCGCGACCGGGCGCCCAAGGTCAAGAGCCCCCAATGTCACACGCCCAGGTCCTCCAGGGCCCGGGCGACCGCCTCGGCCAGGATTTCGGGCTGGGAGATGTGCGGCGCATGGCCGGACGCGAGGGAGATCGTCCGGTCCGGCGGCGTCAGGGCCTGCATGCGCCTCTGGGCCGCCAGCACGACGCTGCGGTCGTGCAGCGCCTCCACATAGATCCGCGGGATGCGGCCGAACCGGTCGGGGGTCAGCTCGCCCCTCAGGATCCGGCCGGTTTCCCGCTGCCGGGTCAGGCGCGCCGCCCCGGCCCGGGCCACGTCCGGCGGACAGTCGTGCAGGAAGATCCGCGCCGCCACCTCCGCCGGGACCTCGGTGAAGGCGCCGTCGGCGGAGCGGACCAGGTGCGGATTGACGCCGGCCACGTCGAACCCCTCCGCCGTCATCTGTTGCGCGAGGTCGGCAAAGCTCACGCCGCTCGGCAGCATCATCCCGGCCACATAGACGATCGCCGCGACCCGCTCCGGATGGGTCTCGGCCAGCTGCGAGGCGATCACCCCCGATCCGCTGTGGGCCAGGATGACCATCCGCTCCGGCGCAACCCGGGCGCAGTGGGTCACGTAGGCCTCCAGCGACGCCGGCCCCGGCGGGGCGCCCGGACAGCCGTTCTCCGGAAGGTCCACCGTCTGGCCGCGCCAGCCCCGGGCCTGCAGGTGCGGGATCAGCCCGTCGAACACCCACGCCCCCTGCCAGGCGCCGTGCAGCAGCAGCAGGTCGCGGGTCATGCGGCGTCCGGCCCGGCATAGGTGCGGCGATACATCTCCTGCAGATGGCCGATGGCGGTGGTGGGCGGGTAGCGGGGCGCCTCCCCCGCTGCGCGGCAGGTGTCGAGGCAGGCCACCACATGGTCCGCCCGGCCGGTGAAGAAGAAGGGGACCGAATATCGCTCCCGCCCGGAGGTGTTGATCACCCGGTGGAGGGTGGAGCGATACCGGTCATTGGTCCAGCGGGCGACCAGGTCCCCCAGATTGACGATGAACGCCCCGGGCATCGGCGCCGCGTCGATCCAGCCGCGTTCGCCGTCGAGCACCTGCAGGCCGCCGGCGTCATCCTGCAGCAGCAGCGTCAGGGCGCCGAAGTCCGTATGCGCGCCGCAGCCCTTTTCTCCGGGCGCGGGCTGGGCCGGTTGCGGCGGATAGTGCAGCAGCCGCAGGGTGGCCATGGGATCTTCACAGAACCGGTCGAAGGCGCCCGGCGGCAGGTCCAGGGACAGGGCCAGCATCTCCATGACCCGGGCGCACAGGGCGGACAGCTCGGCGAAATAGCGCTCCATCGTCTCGCGCCAGCCGGGCAGTCCCTCCGGCCACTGGTTCGGGCCGTGGTTGAACAGGCCCGCCGCCACCCGGGGATCGCTGGGCGGCAGGTCGGCGCCGATATAGTAGCCCTCCTTCAGGTCCGGGGGGGCGCCGGGCTCGAGCACCTGGCCGCGGAGAGGCTCATAGCCGCGGTTGCAGGGGCTGGCCGCCTTGTCCACCCGGCGCTTGTCCGCCTCCGGCAGGTCGAAGAAGCGCCGGCTCTGCGCCAGCACGCGGTCGGTCAGCTCCGGCGAAATCCCGTGCTCCACCAGATAGAGGAAGCCGTGGCCTTCGCAGGCGCGGCGGACCTCGCCGGCGATCACCGCCCGGCCGGGGGCGTCCGCGCCCTCGAACGCCGCCAGGCTGAACACCGGAAGGGCGGGAGAGGCGTTGGACGACATGGGCGAAGCTCCTGGGTGACGGCGGGGTCTAGCCGCGCTGGTCCGGCGCGCCCTGCAGCAGGGACACGTGGGCGGAGGCGACCCGCCAGCCGTCCCCCGTGCGGATCCAGGTCTGGGACTGGCGCCCGGCGCGCCCGGTGTCGGTCCGCACGAACTCCACATGGGCCACGGCCACGTCCGGGCCCAGGGCCACCACATGGGTGCGGGTCCGGGTGCGGGGCGGGGCGCCGCCGACCCGGCCCTGGCGAAAGGCGGCGATGGCCGCGGCGCCGTAGAGGTTCTCGGACACCCCCAGCCGCACCACCTCGGGGCTCGCCCAGAAGAAGCGGTCGAGGGCGTCCAGGTCGTTGGCCGCCAGCGCCGCCTCGTAGGCGTCGACGGCGGCGGTGACCTCCGCCGCCACGTCGGGTTCAGGACCGGCCATGGGCGGTCACCTCCCGGGCGACGGACTGAGCGACGGACGGAGCGACGGCGCCCAGGCCCGCCGGCGCGGGCGACACGGCCACGCCCCGCTGCGCCAGCTGGAAGGCCGCGGCGAAGGCCAGGTCCTCGCGTCCCGGCGCAGCGATGATCTGCACGCCCACCGGCATTCCCGCCGTGCGCACCGGCGCGGCGATCACCGGCGCGCCCACGAAGCTGATGGGCTGGGTGAAGATGCCGAGGTTCTTGCGGATCGAGATCTCCTCGCCGTCCAGACGCATGGTCTCCTGGCCGATGGGCGGGGCCGGGCCCAGGGTGATCGGGGCGAGCAGCACGTCATGGTCCTCGAAGGCCGCGAGGACCTGGGCGGTGAAGCGCGCCCGGAACCCCAGCGCGGCCTGATGCACGGCCTCCGGCGACAGCGCGCCGGCCAGCAGCCGCCCGCCCACGGCCGGATCATAGTCGGCGACCCGCTGGCTCAGATCCGCCAGATGCAGGCGCCCGCCCTCGAAGGCGGTCAGGCAGAAGGCGGCGGACCGGGCGGCTTCGGCCTCGGCCAGGACCACGTCCGAACCGGCCCGGAGCGCGTCGGCCGCGGCGGCGAGGGCCTCGACCACCGGCCGGGTCAGGCCCCGCCTGAACCAGCCGCCCAGCACCGCCGCCCGCAGGGGCAGGCGCAGCAGGGCGTCACGGCGGGGCGTGATGCGCGGCGCGTCCGCATCCGTCCCGGCGTCATAGCCCACAGCCAGGTCCTCCACCGTGCGGGCGAACAGGCCCGCATGGTCCAGGGTGCGGACAAAGGGGAACATGCCGTCCACCGGCAGGCGCCCCAGCGTCGGCTTCAGCCCGAACACGCCGCACAGGCCGGCCGGGATGCGGATGGAGCCATTGGTGTCCGAGCCCAGGGTCAGGGGCGCGAGCCCCGCCGCCACCGCCGCCGCCGACCCGCCGGATGAACCGCCGGCGATGCAGGTCAGGTCGTGAGGATTGCGGGAGGCGCCGAAATGGGCGTTCTCCGTGACGAAACCATAGGCGAACTCGTCCATGTTCAGCGCCCCGACCAGGATCGCGCCCGCCTGCCGGAACCGGGCGACGAGGGCCGCATCGCGGATCGCGGCGGGGCCTCCCAGACGGATCTTCGCACCGGCCAGGGTGGTGCGGCCGGCGATGTCGAACAGGTTCTTCACGGCGAAGGGAACCCCGGCCAGGGGACCGAGGGCGCGCCCCTCCGCCTGCGCCCGGTCGATGGCGTCGGCGTCGGCGAGGGCCTCGGCCTCGAACACGGCGGTGAAGGCGTTGATCCGGCGGTCCAGGTCGCGGATGCGCATCAGGGCGCGGCGCGTCACATCCGTCGCCCGGACCCGCCCGCTGCGGACGTCCGCAGCGATGCCGACGGCGTCGGCGAAGGGGCCCATCAGCCGGCGCCTTCCGGGTCGGAGCGGCCCGCGGGATCCGCGCCGACAGCGGCGGCCGCCGTCAGGAACACGCGGGCATGGGCCTGCAGAACGGCCAGATTTTCGATTACCTCGTCGGTCATTCCGGGGGCCACGACCACGCCCAGCGCATCCGCCCGCGCGGCGGCGAAGGCCGCCAGCCCGGCGCGGGAAAGACCGGCGAAACTGTCCGCGGATCCGGTCATTTCCCGTCGACGATCCTCCGGCAATTAAGTAAGACTTTCATGTAATTGCTCTGGCTCCCGCCAGTCCCTTTGACAAGGAAAAACCGCGTGGCGCAGCACAAAATCGCCTCGACGCCCGAGACGGTCCGGTTCGGGATATTCGACGCCGCCTTTTCGCCCATCCTGACCATCGAGTCCGGGGACACGGTGGTGTTCGAGTGCGTGTCCGGCGGTCCCGAAGTGATGCCGCCGCCGGAGCTGGGTCTGGTCATACCGCCCCAGCTCCTCGACATCCACGCCGCCCGGCTGGAGCGGATGGGGCCCCACATCCTGACCGGTCCGGTGGCCATCGCCGGCGCTGCGCCCGGCGACATGCTGGAGGTGAGGATCGAGGCCATCGAACCGGCCGTGGACTGGGGCTACTGCGCCGTGCGCCCCCTGGCGGGGACCCTGCCGGAGGACTTTCCCGAGCGTTATGTCAGTCACATTCCCGTCGACAGGGCGCGGGGAACGGCCAAGCCGGACTGGGGCCCGGTCCTGCCGCTGGCGCCGTTCTTCGGCACCATGGGCGTGGCGCCGCCCGCCCGCTATGGCCGCCTCTCCAGCAAGGAGCCGCGGGAGCACGGGGGCAACATGGACAACAAGGAGCTGGTGGCCGGCTCGCGGCTGTTCCTGCCGGTCTGGGTCGAGGGCGCCAACTTTTCCGTCGGCGACGGGCACGGGCGCCAGGGGGACGGGGAGGTGTGCGTGAACGCCCTGGAAATGGGCCTGACCGGGACCTTCACCTTCGTCCTGCACAAGCAGACCGCCGCGCCCTTCCTGTGGCCGGCGGCGGAATCCCCCACCCACTTCATCACCATGGGCTTCAACGAGGACCTGGACCTGGCCATGAAACAGGCCCTGCGCGGCATGATCGACCTGATCGTCCGCCGCTCGGACCTGACCCCGGTGCAGGCCTACCAGTTCTGCTCCCTGGCGGTGGATTTCCGGGTGACCCAGACGGTCAATGGCGAGAAGGGCGTGCATGGCATGCTGGCCAGGGGATTGCTGTTCTGAGGCTCATTTCACGGGCGCCCCGGCCTTGATCCAGCGGCCCAGGGTCGCGCGCTCCGCCTCGGTCATGCCGGTCTCGTTGCCCAGCGGCATGGCCTGGCTGGCCACGGCCATGTCGTAGATCCGGGCGGCGTGCTGGCGCACATGCTCCGGCGTGTCGAACACCAGTCCCCCCGGCGGCGCGCTGATCCCGGCATGGGTGGGGGCGGCGCTGTGGCACATGACGCAGTGTCGCTGGACGAGGGCGCCGATCGCTGCATAGGCCGGCGCGGGCGCGTCCGCCGGCGCCGAGACAGCCGCCACGCCCTGGGGCCGGAGGCTGGCGATCAGGCTCACCCCGACGAACAGCACCGCCCCCAGCGCCAGATAGCCCGGCGCCGTGCGCCCCACATGGCGCAGGTTGAAGAAGTGCCGGATCGACACCCCCGCCGCGCACATCACCGCCATGCAGGCCCAGGCATGGGGCCCGCCGGTCAGCAGCGGATAGTGGTTGCTGATCATCAGCAGGATCACCGGCAGGGTCATGTAGTTGTTCTGGACAGAGCGCTGCTTGCCCTGGGCGCCGAGCCGGGGATCGATCTCCGCCCCAGCGCGCATGGCCGCCACCAGCTTGCGCTGGTTGGGGATGATCACCAGGAAGACATTGGCGACCATCACCGTGCCGATCATCGCCCCCACATGGATGAAGGCGCCGCGGTCGCTGAACAGATGGGTCAGCACATAGCCGCTGGCGGTCAGGACCGCGAACCACAGCCCGCCCAGCAGCACCGGGCGCTGGCCGACGGGGGACCGGCACAGGCCCTCGAACACGGCCAGACCGCCGAAGATGAAGCCAAGCCCGATCGCCACGGCGGCCGCCGGGCTGAGCGCCGCCCGGGCCGGATCGATCAGCCAGGACTGGGCGCCGAAATAGAAGACGACCACCAGCAGGGAGAAGCCGCTCAGCCAGGTGGTGTAGGCTTCCCATTTGAACCAGTGCAGGTGGTCCGGCAGGTCGGGCGGGGCCAGCATGAACTTGCGGCTGTGATAGAAGCCGCCCCCGTGCACGGCCCAGAGCTCGCCCTTTACCCCCGGCTGCGGCGGGTCCGGCGGGGTGAGGCTGTTGTCCAGCCAGACGAAATAGAAGGACGCGCCGATCCAGGCGATCCCGGCGATCACGTGCAGCCAGCGCAGGGCCAGTCCGATCCACTCGGCGAGGTCATAGGTCATGCGCGCGCTCCCGACAGTCCCGGCGCCAGCAGGTCCGACAGGCGCAGCCGCGCGATGCGGGTGATCTCCGTCAGGGCCGCGGCGATCTCCGCGTCCTCGTCGCCGGCCAGCCGGGTCTCCAGCGCCGCCAGGATCGAGGCCTTGTCGTGCATCCGCACGCAGAGAATGAAGGGAAAGCCGAACCGCGCCCGATAGGCGTCATTCAGGGCGTGGAAGCGGGCGTATTCCGCCGGCGTCAGCCGGTCGAGGCCCGCGCTCTTCTGCTCGGAGGTCGAGGCCTGCGTCAGGTCGCCGGCGATGGCGGCCCTGCCCGCCAGCTCCGGATGGGCGCGGATCAGGGCCAGCTGCTCCGCCCCGGACGCGGCCGCCAGGACCGCTGCGGCGGCGGCGATCAGGGCCTCGCCGTCGGCGAAGGGACCGGCGCCATAGGCCCGGGCGACCACCCAGGGGCTGTGCTCGAACAGCCCGCCGAGGGCCGCGACGAACGCCGCCTGCCCCTGCCCCCACAGATCCGCGAGATCCATCCGGCTCATGCTTGCGCTCCGGAGGCCGGACAGGGATGGGTCGCCAGCCAGTGGCGGGCGATGTCGATCCGCCGCGCCACCCAGACCCGGTCATGGGCCAGCACATGGTCCAGAAAGCGCTGCAGGGCGATCAGCCGTCCGGGCTTGCCCACCACCCGCCCGTGCAGGCCGACGGACATCATCTTCGGCTGCGTCTCCCCCTCGGCGTAGAGGGCGTCGAAGGTGTCCCGCAGATAGGCGAGGAACTGGTCGCCGCTGTTGAAGCCCTGGGGCGCGGTGAAGCGCATGTCGTTGACGTCCAGGGTGTAGGGCATGATCAGCTGCGGCCGGCCGTGGCGGGTGTCGTAATAGGGCAGGTCGTCAGCATAGGAGTCGGCGTCATAGACAAAGCCCCCCTCCTCCACGACCAGGCGGGCGGTGTTGGGGCTGGTGCGGCCCTGATACCAGCCCAGCGGCCGGGCGCCGGTCAGCTCCGTATGCAGGGCCACGGCCCGGCGGATATGCTCCCGCTCGACCGCCTCCGGCACGTGCTGATAGTCGATCCAGCGCAGGCCGTGGCTGGCGATCTCCCAGTCCAGGGCCTGCATGGCGGCGACGGCCTCGGGATTGAGGGCCATGGCCTGGGCCACGCCGAACACGGTCAGCGGCAGGCGATAGCGTTCGAACAGCCGCAGGACGCGCCAGAACCCGGCCCGCGACCCGTATTCATAGAGGCTCTCCATGGACATGTGGCGCATTCCGCTCACCGGCTGGGCGCCCACCATCTCCGACAGGAAGTATTCCGAGGTCGCGTCGCCGTGCTCCACCGAGCGCTCCGCCCCCTCCTCGTAGTTCAGGACGAACTGCACGGCGATGCGGGCGCCGCCCGGCCATTTCGGGTCCGGCGGATAGGCGCCATAGCCGACCAGGTCGCGCCTCATGCGCCCCGCTCCGCATCCGCATAGACGGCCAGCACGGCGTCCACCCCGGCGCCCGGCGGAAAGGCGTAGCCCTCGGTCCGCAGCACGGTCTCCAGGGCGGCGAGGGTCGTGGTCACGGCGGACTTGCGCGCATTGACCCCCATGGCCCCGATGCGCCAGACCCGGCCCGCCAGCTGGCCGAAGGCGGTGCCGATCTCGATCTCGAAATCCGTGCGCATGCGATGGCGGACCCGGTCGCCGTCGATCCCGTCGGGAATGTGGATCGCCGTGACATTGGTCATCTTGTGCGCAGGATCACCGAACACCTGAAGCCCCATGGCCTCCGCGGCCCGGGTCACCGCAGCCCCGGCCAGGGCGTGGTCGCGGAAGCGGGTCTGCAGCCCCTGCTCCAGCACGACCCTTGCGCATTCCCGGGCGGCGAACAGCATGGGCGCGGACTCGGTGTGGTGGTTCAGCCGCCGCTCCGACCAGTAGTCCATGACCATGGCCAGGTCGAAATAGTTGGAGCCGATGCGCCGGCCATTGGCCAGCTCCGGCGACAGGGTCAGGCCCCGCTCCACATGCCGGCGGCTGAAGATATGCTCCGCCGCCCGGTCGGAGATGGTGATCGGCGCAGAGCCGGACGGCCCGCCCAGGCACTTCTGCAGGCCCGCCGTGACGATGTCCGCCCCCCAGGCGTCCGCTGGCGCCGGCATGCCCGACAGGGTCGCCGTGGCGTCCACATAGAGAAGGGCGTCATAGCGGCGGCAGATCTCCCCCAGCGGCGCAATGGGCTGGGCCATGGTGGTGGAGGTGTCCCCATGGACGCAGGCCACCAGCCGCGGCCGCACCCGCTTCACCACATCCTCCACCCGGTCCGGCGGGATCACGGTTCCCCAGGCCCCTTCCACCAGATGCAGCCGCGCGCCGCAGCGGTCGGCGATCTCGCTCAGCAGCAGGCCGAACCGGCCGGCGTTCAGGATCACCACGTCCTCCCCCGGCGCCAGGACCGAGACCAGGGACGCCTCGATCGCTGCGCGGGAAGTGCCGTCGATCAGGAAGGTCCAGCGGTTCTGCGTCTCGAACACCTGGCGATAGAGGGCCATGGTCTGGTTCATGTAGGTGGTGAATTCCGGGTCGAACTGCCCCAGCAGCTGCACCGACAGGGCGCGGAGCACCCGGGGATGCACATTGATCGGCCCCGGCCCCATCAGGAGGCGCGGCGGATGGTCCAGTTCGCCGAAAAGCTCTGTCATGGCGCGTGCGGCCCCTCATAGGACTCCAGGAACGCCAGCAGGACGCGGGCGGCGACCGCTGCGTCCTCGTCGGCGACAAACTCGTCCGGGTGGTGGCTGAGGCCGTCCCGGCAGCGGATGAACAACATGGTGGTCGGGCACAGGGCCGAAAGGACCATGGCGTCGTGCCCCGCCCCGCTGGGCAGGGCGAGGCAGTCCCCCGTCACCCCGCGCACGGCGCGGGCCAGGCACGCGGTCAGCGCCGGATCGCAGGGCGCGGCGGCGAGGCTCTGCACCCGTTCGATCTCCACCCCGATGGACCGGGCGGCGCCGATGGCGTGGAACCCGGCCAGCAGCGCCGCCACGGCTGAGTCGCAGGCGGCGTCCGTCTCCGCCCGCACATCCAGGGCGAAGGTCGCCGCGCCGGGGATGACGTTGAAGGCGCCCGGCTGCACGCTGATCTGCCCCACCGTGCCCACCAGTCCGCGCGTCCCGCCGCGGCAGTGGCGCTCCACCAGGCCCATGGCCTCGGCCGCCGCGGCCAGGGGGTCCCGGCGCAGGTGCATGGGCGTGGTGCCCGCATGGCTGGCCCGCCCGGTCCAGCGGACCCGGATCCGTCGCTGGGCGGCGATGGCCGTGACCACGCCGACCGCGAGACCGGCCGCTTCCAGCACGGGCCCCTGCTCGATATGCGGCTCGATGAAGCCGAGCACCTCGCCCGG
>Ga0075019_10001602_pt1 | contig 12863 bp, 14 predicted proteins | sample ColStrG_CSR_2013_FD_71473 | JGI IMG/M metagenome (GOLD analysis project Ga0075019, IMG submission 71473) | Freshwater sediment microbial communities in response to fracking from Pennsylvania, USA - Cold Stream Run_MetaG_CSR_2013 | ecosystem: Environmental > Aquatic > Freshwater > Creek >...
ATCACTATTGCCGCTGATCTACCGCGACACCAAGCTGCTCAATGAAGTCAAACAGCTGCGGGGAGCTGAAAAAGCGCAGGCCTTGAAACTCTATGCCCGGCAGGTTCTTCCCAAAGGCGAGCGCAACAAACATTTGCTGATGGTTGTGACGGACTATGCTCTGTCCCTGGTAATCGCGATCAATTTGGCTGCGCAAGCCAGCGGGCATCCGATGGCAGGGCCTGAGATGATCGCCGCCATCCCGCCAACCCTCGCAATCGCAGACTTACTCAGCGGCTTTGTCCACAAATATCTCGACAGCTGGGCGTCCTCCGAGGGGTTTCTTGGTGGTGCCGTTCGAGCATTTCGATTTCACCATGAAAGCCCCTCGGGGATGTCTGACAACACCTATCTTGAAAACACGGGCGACACCGCCACTTATCTGGCGCCTCTCTTTGGTCTGGTGGCGGCAGCTCCGCTGGCCGGTGTTCATGTCGACCCCGTCGTAGGGACTTCGTCACTTGTCCTTCTGTTGACACTGATGAATTCACAGATTTTTCATGCCCAGGCTCATCTGACCACACCGAGTGCTTTTTTCGCGTATTTGCAAAAGCTGCGTTTGTCACTGCGCAAGGATCAACATTTGCTGCACCACCGACCGCCTTTTGAAACCGATTTTGCGGCCATCAACGGCTGGACCAGTCCCCCGATGCGGAAAGTTTGGCCCTTCTTGGATCTGATTCTGTGGCGAGCGACGCAGAAAATTCAGGGTCAGTGGATCCAGGATCCACGCTCGATTCCAACCGAAGTGGCCGAGGAAATAAAAAAAGGTTTAATCGAAATTCCTCTGGAACTCTTGCTGTACACTCAAGCCTACGAGAAACGCTTGCCGGAAGATCCGGAGCTGCGCCAAATGATTTTGGCTGCGCGCGAGGCGTGGCGGACTGAATTTGCCAACACCCGTCGCGCCAATTACATCGCCCTGAGCGCCGCGGATCCCGAGCTGGCACAACGACTGTGGCGTGAGGAGCAGCTGGACAATCCTTGGATCTTTGGCACTTCAATTGTGCCCCTGGAAAGTGGCATCACAGTTCATTGAAACGAGCAAGGCCTCGGGATTCCTGAAACACCCGTCAGCGCCTTTGGAAGCTGTAAGCTTACTTTTACATGAATTTTTTTCTCAGGATATGCAAATCTCTTATCCTCAGCATCGAAAACATTGCCGGACCATTCGGAAGGTTTCTGCTACACTCTTGCTCTTTGAGGTGATCTATCCGGCATTCTTGCAATTTCATTTTTAACATCGCTTTTTTGACAATCGCTTTGGCTGCGACCTTGCCAGCTGATGCCATCGTCCATGGCTCTCTCGAAGTGTCCGCCGATCACCCGGAGGTGGTGCGCCTTCTGATCAGTGAGGCTCCCCAGGCCCCAGCGGCTGCGCGATTGCGGCTCTTCCCGAACTCAGTCGAAATGGGCTCAATGATTGAGCTCAGTCGCTGCTCGGGCGTCGTGATTTCAGACTCGCAGGTTTTGACGGCCGGCCACTGCGTTGTGGATGTGGACAATAAATTAAGTGCCGTTGTCCTTGCGACTGTTGAGGAAAATGACGGAAGTTTTCGCTTTGTTGAAGCACTCAAAGTGGTGACCCCTTATCGACATGAGACGTTTCCGGACGAGGATCCGAGTGCTCCGGTTCCGGGCTGCTCAGCGCGCATGAAGCCGGTCGTGCAAAGCGCCACTCCTGACCTGGCGATTGTGCGCTTCGCAGTGGGAACTTTTTATAAAAAGGCGGAAATCAATTTGCTTTATGCCCCCGAAATTCCCGATGCGGTGGAGTTCTTCGGCTTTGGCAGCCATGACAGTTCTTTTTCCTTGCAGTCCCCGACCTTGCCGTTGAAGTCGGACGATTTACGACGAGCCTCAAACCAGATCTGGCGTTTCAACTCGCAGCGCCTGTCCTTTTTGGCGACTGGAAATCAAAATTTTGCCGATCAAGGCGACTCGGGTGGCCCCGTCTTCGTCCGAGGAAAACTTGTGGGAATTCTCAGCACCGAAAGCGAAAAGTGTGAAACCGAGCTGGGCTCGGACTACGGCATTCAAAACACGGCGATGCGACTTTCGGACCCAACGTCACGCGAATTTCTTCAGCATGAGCTCGCGCCTGGCTCCTGATGTCAAAAGTGATTTGCTAAGGAAGTCCCCGTGACTCTTTCGCAAATCTTCTGCAGTCTCAAAGGCCAGATGACGACTTGCGACCTCAAACCTCAAAATCCAAGCTCATGATTCGCTTCGATCAAGTCTCAATGAATTATGGCAATCGAGAGGTGCTCAAGGCTGTGAGTGTGAATTTGCAAGAGGGCCAAACTCACGTGATTTGGGGCACCAGTGGCAGTGGTAAGACAAGTTTTTTGCGACTGCTGTCGGGACTCATGCGTCCCACTTCGGGTTCCATTTTTCTCAAAGATCAAAATATCAATGAACTGAGCCAAACCCAGCTGGCCCAGCGGATCGGTTATGTCATTCAAGAAGGTGGTCTGTTCCCACACCTGACGGCACGAGAAAATCTGGAGCTGGCCACCCTGACCCGCAAATGGTCGAAGCTCGAGACTGCCAAGCGAATTGAAGAACTGGCGGCCCTGGTCCAGATCGATCCCAAAGATCTTGAGCGTTTTGCAAAACAGCTCAGCGGTGGACAGCGCCAAAGAGTCGCCTTGATACGAGCCCTGATGCTGGATCCGCAAATCATCTTGTTGGACGAGCCCTTGGGAGCGCTTGACCCTTTGGTGCGGGCCGATTTGCAAAAAGAACTCAAACGCATCTTCAACACTCTGAAAAAAACCGTGGTCCTGGTCACTCATGATATCGGTGAAGGCGCTTTTTTTGGCCATTCGATCACTCTTTTTCACCAGGGCCGGCTTGTCCAGCACGGCGATTTCAACGCCTTCGTCCGCCAGCCCAAAAATGAATTTGTCAGTCGCTTTGTTTCAGCGCAGGCCCCCACCCCTGAACTTCTGGAAGCCTTTCGATGACAACCTACCTTCTGCAGAGGCTTGGGGCTTTGATTTGTCTGCTGTCAATGGTCATCAGTCCATCCTCACGAGCCGAAACTGAAAGACCGATTCGCGTGGGTTCAAAAATATTCACTGAAAGTTTTGTCTTGGCTGAGATCATAGCTCAGACAATTGAAGATGCCGGCGAGGTCAAAGTCGAAAGACGCTTTGGCTTGGGTGCCACGGGCATCGTTTTTGAGTCCCTGAAAACCGGCGATATCGACATCTATCCCGAGTACACCGGGACAATTGCTGAAATTTTTCTCAAAGATCAAAGTCTCAAAACAGAGGCGGCACTGAATTCCAAATTGCAGACCTTGGGACTTCAAGCCGACACTCCGTTTGGCTTCAACAACACCTATGCCTTGGCGATCGGGCGCGAGCAGGCCCTGAAATTGGGAATTCGGACAATCAGTGATCTTTTGGTTCATCAGGACATTCGCGCCGGATTTACTCACGAGTTTCTGAAGCGCCAAGACGGCCTCGAAGCTCTGTCGCGGCACTATGGTCTGCAATTGCACAATGTCGTTGGGATGGAGCACAGCTTGCTTTACCAATCTTTAGCCGATGGCAAAATCGATTTGGTCGAAGTGTATTCAACCGATGCCAAAGTCGCAAAATATGATCTGGTTGTTTTGGAAGATGATCGACATTTTTTTCCCAATTACAAAGCGGTTCTGTTCTATCGGCCAAGTTCTTTGAGTCGCTATCCAAGGACTCTGCAGGCACTGAAAAAACTTGCAAACTCAATCAGTGGAGCGCAAATGATCAAGCTCAACGCCAAGGTGGAGTTGGACCGGGCCTCGTTTGCCCAGGCCGCCGCATTCCAGCTGGACAAAGCTGTGGAAAAGAAAACTTTTTCCCTTGAAGCCATTGGGCAACGCACTGTTGAGCATCTTTTCCTCGTGTTTGTCTCTTTGCTCCTGGCCATCGTTGTGGGTCTGCCCCTGGGTTACTGGGCCACTCGGACGCGGTGGTGGGGGTCGGCGCTCATTGCGGGAATTGGAATTTTGCAGACAATCCCCTCTTTGGCTTTGCTCTGCTTTCTGGTTCCTGTTTTTGGGATCGGTTATCTTCCTGCCGTGATCGCACTTTTTCTCTATGCCTTGTTGCCAATTGTGCGAAATACTTTTTTGGGATTCCACCAGATCGATCCGCGGCTGATCGAATCCGCCAGAACCCTGGCGCTGGAACCCTGGCAGATGTTTCGCCGAGTTGAATTGCCATTGGCTTCGCCCTCGATTCTCGCTGGAATCAAGATCTCGGCCGTCATCAATGTCGGGACTGCGACCTTGGCGGCCTTTATAGGCGCCGGAGGTTATGGTGCATTGGTCGTCACAGGTCTGACTTTGAACGACACCAACCTGATTTTACAAGGGGCCATCCCATCGGCGATCTTGGCCCTTCTGATCCACGGCTTGTCAGAGTGGCTGTCGAAGAAGCTGATCCCTCGGGGCCTGCAAGAGAACGCGTAAGACCAGGTCCAAATTCGTCACTTTGTCTCAATCTCTACAGGTGAAAGCCAAACGCAACTTCTGTCTATTGCGGAAATTTCGGTTTGAGGAAATGTCCAAAGAATTTTATCGGCAGGAGTGCAAATGCCATTTGTGGGGCTTCGATTTCTGGCGACCTCTGTGATGGGTGGGCAGTTCAACGCCGCACCAGGGGTGAGCGGCTTGCAACTGGCTTTCAAAGATCCCACGGGTTGGCGCGGTGGGGTGGGATTTCACCTCGGCCCCGTCAGTTTGAATCTTGAGTATCAGGATCTGACTTACAAAACGACCAACGTCGTCTCTCTGGGATCGCTGGCTGTGAACTCGAATGTCGACATGAAAACGGAAACAACGGGATATCTTCTCAGTTTGAGTTTTCCCACTGAATTCTAGATCATGACACTGGGCTTGCCGACATTGACACCTCTTGGCCAAAATCCTTGCCTTCTTTCGGATTCGATGCGGAAATGTGCGGCGACGGGAGCTTTCAAGCTCCCGTTTTCGTCATGGCCTGCGACAATCTGATTTCTGTAAGGAGGGATCTTGACTGAAGCTTCGAATTGGCAACCCGTCGGCCCTGTGGATTCCCTGAAATCGGACCTCTTGAAAACGGGTCTTCGCCAAGTCGTTGTCCAAGGTAAGAAATTAGCCTTGAGCTTCCGTGACGGAAAATTTGGCATCGTCAATGGAACTTGCAACCATGCCGGCGGTCCTTTGGGAGAAGGTCGGCTCGAGGGAGATTACATTTCGTGTCCCTGGCACTACTGGAAGTTTCATCGCATCACAGGTGAAGGCGAGCCCGGCTTCGAGGACGACCGCGTCCCCCGCCATGACTTGAAAGAAGAAGATGGAGTTCTTTTTGTCAATCTCACGGCCTTGACCACACGAAATCGCAAACCCCATGCTCCGCACCGACTGGTGCGCCCAGTGAAACGGGAACCGGGCCCCCTGCGAGTCGCAGGAATTTCAACAACTGTCATGGACAGTAAAAATCCGCGCTATTCGACCTCCGAAGCACTGCTGAAACACGCTCTTCAGAAAGCCGAGTCCGACCTCCAATTGCCAACCAAACTCCTGCGCTTGTCCGAGCTTTCCTTTCGCAATTGCGAAGGCTTTTATTCGAAAGCGGCGCCTGCCTGCACCTGGCCCTGTTCGATCACACAGATGGATCCAGCGGATGAAATGGAACAGGTCTACGAAGTTCTTGTTCACTGGGCTGATGTGGTGCTGATTGCCACTCCGATTCGGTGGGGTTCAGCCAGCTCGCTTTATTTTCGCATGGCGGAAAGATTGAATTGCGTACAGAATCAAATCACTTTGCAGGACAACGTGTTGATCAAGAACAAAGTGGCAGGTTTGATCATCACCGGGGGTCAGGACAATGTGCAGGCGGTGGCCGGAAGCACTCTGGGCTTTTTCGCTGAACTTGGATTTGTTTTTCCACCCTTTCCCTATGTCGCTCATTCTTTGGGCTGGACCGCCGAAAACATGCAAAGGAATGTTCGCTATGTCGCCGAAAGTCACGAGCTTCGTGACGGCGCCTTTGCCTTGCTCAAAAGATCAGTCGACTTGGCCAAGATGCTGATTGAAAAACCAGTCCTCGAGGACAATCTCGAACAGGGTGGCCGGAAGGCACATCGTCTTGAACCTGGCCTTGAAAAATTGACTCTCGCCGACACGCTGGACAAGTCGTGAGCGCGTTGATTTTGATTGATACCCTTGAGCGCATATTTTTGGCCTACATCGGTCTTGGCTTTCTTTATGCAATTTATTTTTACAAGCGACGGCTGGGCCAGCTCGAGCCGGCAAGTCAAAAAGGCAGCTGGGGCTTCAAATGGATTCTTTTTCCAAGTGTCCTAGTCCTGTGGCCGTTGATCGTCGTGAAAGGTCAATCCCCTGAACAAAAAATCTCACGCTTGAAAAGCAGCAATCACCTTCGACAGCTTCAAAGTCCTTTGTTTGCATTCAGCGCGATTTTGGCACTTCTCGCACTTTTCGCTGCTGTCAAGGGACGGGACTCAATTCACTTTCAACTGGCGCCAAGTGCGTTGCAGCACAATTAGCATGTCCATTTCTTTTTCTGCCATCGGGTGGAATCCCCAAAAGAAAATTTACGACAAAATTTTGCTGGCGCTTCTTGCGATGATTCTAGCGGTCTCTGGCCTGACTGGATTTCTCCTTCACAGTGAATTGACAGCTGAAACACTCTTGATTCGCAGCAGTGCCGTGGCCGCATTTGTTCTTCTCCACTGTCTGCTGGCAATAGGCCCCTTGTGCCGAATCGACAGTCGGTTTCTTCCGCTGCTTTACAATCGCCGGCATCTGGGTGTGCTGATCGGCCTGCTGGGCCTCTTTCACGCTGGCTTTGCCGCTTTCCAATTTCATGCTCTTGGGAATATTCCTGCGCGGGTGAGCTTTTTGGAATCTTATCTTCAGGATTTTCGTTTTGTCTTATCACCCGGCCCTTTGGGGCAGATCCCCTTTGAGCCCTTTGGCTTTCTGGCACTTGGAGTCCTCATCGTCATGGCACTGTTGAGTCATGATTTTTGGCTGAAAACTTTGGGGTCATCATTTTGGAAGCGCATTCACATTCTAGTGTATGTGGCTTTTGCAGCGTTGGTGATCCATGTTGCATTTGGTTTTCTGCAAACCGAGCGAAATTTAGGCTTTCTCGTGCTTTTGGTTTTGGGTGCTTTGAGTCTGCTGACCCTGCATACAATCGCCTTTTTTAAAAACAGGCGTCGCTTGCATTTGCCGGGTGAAATGGATTCCGACGGGTTTTACTTTGTGGGCCGACTTTCAGAGTTTTCTGAAAACAAAGCTCGAACAGTCCAAATTTTTGATGAAGCCATTGCATTGTATCTGTATCAAGGAAAAATTCACGCTGTCGCCAACACCTGCCGCCATCAAGGGGGCCCACTTGGCGAGGGGCGAATTCTGGATGGATGCATCACCTGTCCCTGGCACGGATGGCAGTATCTGCCCGACACGGGCTGCAGCCCTCCGCCTTTTCAAGAGGTGATACCGACCTTCGCTGTTAAAGTCCAAGGTGAACAAATTCTGGTGCACCCGAAACCTCGCCTTGCAAACACTCAGGGGCAGGTCACTTGAAAACGAAGCAGGAAGATCCAGAGTTCTCTGTCGGTTACAGTCCTGAGTTACCTCCGGGTACAAGAAAGTTTTTGCAGTCCTTTCTTTTGATTGTTTTTGTTTCAATTGCCCTCGGGGTGACAAGCTTGGCTTTTTTTCAAGAGAACGGCGATCGAGGCCATTTTGAATTCGGAGTCCTCAAGACTTACGAGGGCCACCTGTATTCTGATCCACTGCCCATGCTTCGAACGGCCGAGCGCAGCTACATCTTAGTCGGAGACGGCAAGTTTGGCGCCGATGCTTGGGCCGAAGCCTGGTCGCCAAAGGCGAAAGGTCGAAGAATCCGCGTGCGTGCCACTTTGATTGAAAGATCTCCGATTGCGATGCTTGAAATCGAGCGCGAGACACCACCTGAAATCCTGGAAGAAAGCAACTTGCCACAGGACCTGACACATCCCCCAGTCGAAATTGTCGGCGAAGTGGATCTTCAGGGCGAACTTGTCGACAGTAAATGTTATCTGGGAGTTATGCGCCCCGCCGTGGGAAAGGTTCATCGCGCCTGTGCAATTCGTTGTTTGAGTGGCGGCGTGCCGCCAGGCCTTTTGCTTCGCAATGCAAAGCTCGACACTTCTGTGATGGTACTCTTAGCACAGCCAGGCCGTCTTCAAGGTCGTGTGTCCCCAAAATGGGCCGCCCGAGAAGTTCATGCTCATGGCACTCTCGAAATTCGCGACGGCATTCCGGTTCTCATCACTTCGTCAATTGAACTGCGAAAATAGAAGCCGTTGGGGGCTCAAAACTTTGCCGCTGGATTCACCGTCAAGTTGTGCCGGATTTCTGTCTTGACCGAATTGAGAATAAATCCATCGCGCAGGACTTTCTCAGCCAGAGCTTGGACGCGATCCGGACGGTCCACTCCTGAAATGTGAATCTCAAGCAAGCAGCCTTGCATGCGAATGGCACCTGCCGAATTTTTATCAATGGTCAAAATTCCTGAAACTTCAAGGCTCTGAAATTGCAACTTCGATCCCTTGGCATAGACCTGAAAGGTCCCGACAAAACAATTGATCAAGGCCTGCAGATACAAATCCTCTGGCGAAAATCCGCCACCAGGCCCGCCAAATTCTGGTGGCACGGAGCACACTGAAGAGTTCTCACCGGATCGAATGCTCCAGGGCCCTAAGCCTTGTGAAGAAGCGACGGCCGAAGATCGATACTCAAGGGGCAACTGGATCATGATTCGCTCCTCTTGACTTCACAGTAAGGGCTGTCTTGGCAGTCGACAGCTTGAGCGCGCCTGGGCAACCATGGACGAATCTTTGCAAACACCGTATAACCGACTTCCAAAATTCCCCGAAACTGCGGCTGTCGCGCCAGGCGCGCAAGAGCGCGAAATTTGGGAAGGGTCTCCCAAATCACCACGAAGGCTTCAACTCGGGTCGCCAGGCGCCCGTCACGACGGCGCGCATGCATCTCCTTGTGGACCTGAACGGGATCGAGGCCCTCGGAAGCGGGATCAAATCCTGCCGCACAAATATCTATAAAATCAATGGCCTCAGCTCCGTCCTGTCGCTTGTAGATTCCAATTTCATGACTGCAGGCCAAACAAAGGCCGTCGTAGTACACTTTGACCCGCGGCAAGTCGTCCAACTTGGGACTCGATCTGTCTGAATTTTTACGAATCTCTTCACTTTTCATATTGTTCATATTAGTATGAACAATATGAAAAAGCAAGAGAAAAGCAAACCGCTGCAGAGTCTTTCAATGTCGGTTGGCGACTTCATTCGCTACTGGGGTTTCCGGCGAATTCACGGTGCAGTTTGGACCCAGGTGTACCTTTCCGAGACGCCTGTCAGCTGCACGGAACTCACCAAACGCCTGGGCCTTTCGAAAGCTCTGATCAGCCCGGCGCTGGAGGATTTGCGCAAATACGAACTCATTCACCTTGTGCCCTCCGGAAATGAAAAAACAAAGCTTTATGCCCCAGCCGATGATATCAATGCGGTTATCCGCAAGGTTCTTCAGCAGCGAGAGGTCAAAATGCTTGAGAAAATCACGGCCGATTATGCCCACCTGGAATCCTCTGCCCTGGCGAGTGGATCCCGGGACTCATTCATTGACAAACAGAAGCTGAAAAATCTGGGCGAGATGATCCAAAATGCCAATATGGTCTTGAGCCTCCTTGTTGCGCAAGAGGATTTTCTCAGTCTTCCGAAGTTGAAAAGTCTGTGATCAGCATGAGGCTGTCTTTTTTCCACCCCGCAACTGGGAGATCCTGATATGAGATCCTCTGCATTTTCTCGCTCGGTCGAACTCGCTAAGCTTGCAGCTCGAGTGGGTTTCAAAGAACTGCGCTCGGGGGATCTCAAGTCCCGCATGGAGCAGGCGGTTGTGATCGCCAACAGTTTGTCGCATCTGAAGGGCGCGGCCATGAAGGCCGGCCAGCTTCTCAGTTTGGATCTGAGTGACTATTTCCCGCCAGAAGCCATTCAAGTTCTGAGCCAACTGCAGAACGCCGCACGAGCACAACCCTTTACCCAAATTGAAGAGATTCTGCGACACGAACTCGGCCCCGAAAGGCTTGCACAAGTGCATTCAATTGCGGAAATTCCAATTGGCGTCGCAAGCATCGGACAGGTGCATCGCGCACGTTTTCAAGACCAAGACATCGTCCTGAAAGTCCAGTACCCAGGCGTGTCTGAATCTATTGATTCAGATTTGAAAATTCTCAAGACGCTGGCCAATTCATTTCTGCTCCTGTCGGGACGTCAAATGAGTCTGGACTCCTTGTTTGCAGAGTTTCGCTCGGTCCTGCAGCAAGAAACTGACTATCGTTTCGAAGCTCAATTGCAGAATGAGTACCGAACTCTGATCCAGACGTTGCCACCCTCCAGCTTGATCCGATATCGAGTTCCAGAAGTCCTCACTGAACTTTCCACCGCAAATGTCTTGGCTCTGACTTTCGAAAACGGCCTGACCTTGCGTTCCTGGATGGCGACCAACCCAACCTCCGATCGCCGTGAGTCACTGGCTCATGCCTTTTTAGATCTCTATTTTCACGAGTTCTTTGCTTGGGGACTGGTTCAGACGGATCCCAATTGGGCAAACTTTCTCATTGCAGATGATGGAACTCAAACAACTCTTGTCTTGTTGGACTTTGGAGCCACGCGAAGATACTCTCGTCAATTCATTCAAGACTACATCCGGCTTTTGGCACTGACCTCCGCTGGCGACTCCTCTGGCTTGAAAAAACATGCCATCAAATTTGGACTCTTGGACCCCCGCGAATCATCAGCGGCATTTGTCGCTTTTGAACAACTTTTGCGCACCGCCATTGAGCCTTTCTTTCCAAATGCGGGTCACGAGAATCGCTTTGATTTTGCGGATAAAGACCACACAATCGATTCGCAAAAAGCTGGAAAAGCCTTGGCTGACGAACTGAAGTACAGCCCGCCTCCCTATGGTCTGATTTTTTTGCACCGCAAACTGGGTGGAGTGTATTCGATTCTCAAACATCTGAATGTCAAATTGGACGTGACAAAATACTGGCAGCAAATGATGGGCTACGCTCAATAAGGTCACAGCGTCCACCAGCCTGTGCCGTTCAAGGTTGACGTCTGTCAGTTCAGTCTTGTCATTGGATTTGAGTTTTGCTGTACTGCAATCAACTATGATTCGATTTTTTCTGCTCGCTTCTTTTTTGTGCCAAACCAGTTCCGCTTGGGCGAATTCGGTTCTGGAGTTCTCAAACCAAGGGGGCGGTAACAATCTGATCAACACCTTGGACTTCAGTATGGACCCCGATGAAAAAGAGTCCCCGACCGCCGCCACGAAGTTCCATCTTGATTTCGATGTCTCGGATTCGCAGGCGCCGACGTCGATTTCAAATTTAGTATTTCGATCAAATAAAAACATCAGTCTTTATTTGATCGGTTTCAATTCAACACTTTACTCAACCCAATATGACCTCAGCCTGGACTGGACGACTCCTCGAGATTGGATCTTGGGAATCGGTGCGGGCTATATGCGGCAAACAGCCCAGTCCTTGCCGAATGTGTTTTCGACGACACCCAATCTCTCGTTTGGGAAAAAATTCACGTCTCGTGCACAGAACAGTGACCCTGAAGTTTTTCAGCCCTCGGTGAAGACGCAGCTCAAGTTGACCTACAATACTTTGGAACAGAAATCTTTCAGTGCCAACGTTGGAATCTTCGATCGAAAAACAGGAACCACAATTTCTGTCGTCCCCACTACAATTGGCGACCAGAACCTTGTGGTCTGGGATTATGAGGCTGCCGTGGACCTCGATCTGAAAGAATGGTTTCGAACTTCAATTGACTACCAGATTTTTGATTACCAAGCAGATCCCAACTCATTTTCATTTTTTAAAACCCCACTTGAGGGCTCTCCGACCTCGTTGAACGCGCAAGAGCTCTCGGGATCCATTGACTTGGATTTTCCATGGGATCTCAGTTTGGAAATGAAAGTGATCAATTCCGTGGCCGCAACGGTCGATGCCACAACAACAAATGAGTACACTGGAAAACTGACTTGGTCCCTGGACTCCATGGCTTGGATTCTAGGCTATGATCACCTGGTGCCGATCAGTGCCACCAGCCCCACGGATTCACTGATCGTGGGCTTTCGTGCGAATCTTTAAGGGTTGAACCTGATGCTTTTGAAGTTCGTCAAGACTGACAAACTCAAGGGCCTTTGCGTGAGTGGCTTCAAGAACGACCGGGGGAGCCACTTGATTTTCAAGTGCCTCCTTCCAGCGGGCTGCGCACAAGCACCATCGATCGCCAGGCTTCAGGCCTTTGAAATCAAATCGCGGCATCGGTGTGATCAAATCATTCCCACGAGCTTTTGAAAAATCAAGGAACTCTTGGGTCACCTCGGCACAAACCACATGGACGCCACCGTCGTCATCGCCAGTGGCACAAAATCCATCTCGGTAGTAGCCGGTGACTGGATTTTTCCCACAGCTGACAAGTTCTTTTTGCAGAACGTTCAAGCGACAAGAATCCTTCATAACGCTTCCTTCGTGAGGGATTGAGAAACAAGCTCCAGCAAACAGAGAAATCAAAGCTTGACGTTTCACTTGGGCACACGCCTTTTTTGGGGTTTCCAGCCTTTGGTGATTCCATCAACTGTCTGGCGCGTCGCTTTGAATCGGCTGGCAACACCACCAGTTCTTTTTTCATTTTTGAGATGACCTTGTTGGTGGACCCGCCGGCGCCAACGATCAAAG
>Ga0075019_10001603_pt1 | contig 12862 bp, 12 predicted proteins | sample ColStrG_CSR_2013_FD_71473 | JGI IMG/M metagenome (GOLD analysis project Ga0075019, IMG submission 71473) | Freshwater sediment microbial communities in response to fracking from Pennsylvania, USA - Cold Stream Run_MetaG_CSR_2013 | ecosystem: Environmental > Aquatic > Freshwater > Creek >...
CGACAGCGGTCATCATCACCGGCAGGTGGTTGACCATACCGACAGCGGTGATAACGGCATCCAGCGAGAACACGGCGTCCAGCACCACAATCTGCGTCACTACTGCCCAGAAACTGGCATATCCCCGATTACCGGACCCGTCGAGCTGCCGGTTCTCCAGCCTCTCATGCAGCTCCATGGTCGCCTTAAACAACAGGAACAGACCACCTGCCAGCAAAATTAAATCACGACCGGCAAAGCTGAAACCGCCTACGCTAAAGAGAGGCGTCGTCAGTGTCACCATCCAGGAGATCAGCGACAGCAGGCCCAGACGCATCACCAGCGCCAGCGACAGGCCAATCAAACGTGCTTTATCACGCTGCTTTGGCGGCAGTTTGTCGGCCAGAATGGCAATAAATACCAGGTTATCGATGCCGAGAACGATTTCAAGCACAACAAGCGTCAGTAAGCCCGCCCAAATTGAGGGGTCGAATAAAAATTCCATTATTTATGACTCCTGAACAGGGAACAGAACGAGCCGGTGCGTATCAGCGCGGTAAAGCGTGACATCCGGGTAGTCGGAAAAGCGATGAAAACGCCGAAAGGCGAAGGGTGACGCGCCAGCAGGCGCAAAGAACAAAGTAAGCGACGTCGGTGACGATCCATAAAGGTGGGCTGAAGCCCGTTACTCCTGAAGTAATAAACAGAACGTTAATGTATCAGGTCGGGGAATTGCGTCAAAAAATTTTCTTATTTTTACAATCTGCATGGCGGATGATCGGGCGCATAAAAAAGGTAACTGGCCACTTGACGGGGTGAATAGCTGACAGACATCACATAATTTATTTTTTCGATCACTAAAATAAATCGCGACTTGACCGCCTTAATGCAGTTAAACAATGCTTTTTCGAAGCTATATCGATTATTCGATTTACCCGGTTAAAAAGATAACCAAAGTATGACTCAATACAGTTCATTTATTCAGATGAGCATCTCTAGCGAACGGAGGTAGCACGTGACCATTGCGATTGTAATTGGTACACACGGCTGGGCAGCGGAGCAACTGCTGAAAACAGCAGAAATGCTGTTGGGCGAGCAGGACAATGTCGGCTGGATAGACTTTGTCCCCGGTGAAAATGCAGAAACACTGATTGAAAAATACCAGGCTCGGCTGGCAGAACTTGATACCCGCCAGGGGGTACTGTTTTTAGTCGATACCTGGGGCGGCAGCCCGTTTAATGCGGCCAGCCGCATTGTGGTCGACAAACCACAATATGAAGTCATCGCCGGGGTCAATATCCCAATGCTGGTCGAAACCCTGATGGCACGCGATGACAATCCCGGTTTTGATGAGTTGGTCGCCGTGGCGGTTGAGACCGGTCGTGAAGGGGTCAAAGCTCTGAAAGCTAAAGAAGAAGCGCCAGCACCGGTCGCGGTAAAACCCGTCACTGCGGCGCAACCGGCTAAACCCATGGCGTCCGGTGATCACATGAAAATCGGCCTGGCGCGCATTGATGACCGGCTGATTCATGGACAGGTCGCGACGCGCTGGACAAAAGAGACCAACGTTCAGCGCATTATCGTGGTCAGCGATGAAGTGGCTAATGATCACGTGCGCAAAACGCTGCTGACGCAGGTCGCTCCGCCAGGCGTTACAGCACATGTGGTGGATGTCGATAAGATGGTGCGGGTGTGGAATAACCCGAAGTATGGTCAGGATCGCGTGATGCTCCTGTTTACTAACCCCACAGATGTGCTGCGCGTGGTGGAACAGGGTGTCGATATTAAAACCGTCAACATCGGGGGTATGGCATTTCGACAGGGAAAAACCCAGGTCAATAATGCGGTCTCGGTCGATGAAAAAGATATCGCCGCCTTCCACAAACTCAATGAACGCAATATTGAACTGGAAGTACGCAAAGTTTCCAGTGATCAGAAACTAAAAATGATGGACCTTATTGCGAAAGTTAACGCGTAACAGAAGCACTTATGCGCCTGCGGTTACAGGCTCATTTTCGTTATCCTGCTGAGGACAAGAAGTATGATGGAAATAACCTCGCTACAAATTATTTTGATTTTTATTGTCGCCTGCGTTGCTGGTATGGGGTCGATCCTGGATGAATTCCAGTTTCACCGCCCGCTGGTGGCCTGTACGCTGATTGGTATTGTGCTGGGTGATATGAAAACCGGCATTATTATCGGTGGTACGCTAGAGATGATTGCGCTGGGCTGGATGAACATTGGTGCCGCCGTTGCACCCGATGCCGCCCTCGCCTCCATCATCTCTACCATTCTGGTTATCGCTGGCGGTCAAAGTGTCGGTGCCGGTATCGCGCTGGCGATTCCACTTGCCGCAGCCGGACAGGTACTGACCATCATCGTACGTACGCTGACCGTGGCCTTCCAGCACGCAGCTGATAAAGCAGCCGAGAAAGGTAACCTCACGGCCATCTCCTGGATTCACGTTTCTGCCCTGCTGTTACAGGCAATGCGTATCGCCATTCCGGCACTGATCGTAGCGATTTCGGTCGGCACCAGTGCGGTTCACGCCTTACTCAGTTCGATTCCTGAAGTGGTCACCAACGGCCTGAATATCGCGGGTGGCATGATTGTGGTTGTAGGTTACGCAATGGTCATCAACATGATGCGCGCAGGCTACCTGATGCCCTTCTTCTATCTGGGTTTCGTTACCGCAGCCTTTACCAACTTTAACCTGGTGGCGCTGGGCGTAATTGGCGTGGTTATGGCAGTGCTCTACATTCAGCTCAGCCCGAAATACAACCGTGTGGCGGGAGCACCAACAGGCGCTGCAACTGCAAACGATCTTGATAACGAACTCGATTAAGGAACAGGTGAGCACATGGTTGATATTACGAAAGTCGAAAAGAAACTGACACCCGGTGATGTCCGCGCCGTCTTTATTCGCTCTAACCTGTTCCAGGGTTCATGGAACTTTGAACGTATGCAGGCGCTGGGCTTCTGCTTCTCAATGGTGCCGGTGATACGCCGTCTCTATCCCGAGAACAACGATGAGCGTAAGCAGGCGATCAAACGTCATCTGGAGTTCTTTAATACTCATCCTTATGTAGCCGCGCCGGTACTGGGCGTCACTATGGCGATGGAAGAGCAGCGTGCCAACGGCGCCCCCATCGATGATGGCGCGATTAACGGCCTCAAAGTCGGCCTGATGGGACCGCTGGCCGGTGTAGGCGACCCGATATTCTGGGGTACGGTGCGTCCGGTATTTGCCGCGCTGGGTGCCGGTATCGCGCTGAGCGGCAGTCTGCTGGGCCCCCTGCTGTTCTTTATACTGTTTAACCTGGCACGTCTCCTGACCCGCTACTACGGCGTGGCGTATGGCTATCGCAAAGGGATCGATATCGTCAGCGACATGGGCGGTGGTTTTCTGCAGAAACTCACGGAGGGCGCTTCGATTCTGGGCCTGTTTGTGATGGGGGCGCTGGTCAACAAGTGGACTCACGTCAACATTCCGCTGGTGGTATCACGCATAACCGACTCCACCGGAAAGACTACCGTCACCACGGTACAGTCGATCCTCGACCAGCTTATGCCGGGCGTGGTGCCCCTGCTGCTGACGTTTGGCTGTATGTGGCTGTTACGCCGTAAAGTGAACGCACTGTGGATTATCGTCGGCTTCTTTGCCATCGGTATTTTTGGTTACTGGATCGGCCTGCTGGGCGTGTAATTTCATCCTGCCGGGAGCCTGCGCTCCCGGCTTTTAAGCGTGGTGAGCTGAGCCATAACCGGCTGATCTCACCCTGTTTGAGGTAGATGTGATGTCTTCAACCGACGCGCTGATAGTGTTATGTATTGCCGCCCTGCTGCTGTTTGCCGTCTATGATGAGGCAATTCTGCCCCGTCGTCGCGGCCCGACCCGTTTACAAGTTGCACTGCGCAGGCGGCATAAAATCGACGGCCTGATTTTTATCGTGCTGCTGCTGATCCTGCTGTGGAACAACATTACTCACCATGGCCCGCAGCTCACCACCTCACTGCTGATGGTGCTGAGTTTTCTGTCGTTCTGGCTTTTCTGGCTGCGAAAGCCAACGCTCCTGATGAAGAGTGAAGGATTCTTTTACGCGGGTGTCTGGATTGATTACCGGCGGATTCAGGGCATGAATCTCTCTGAGGATGGGATTCTGGTGATTCAGCTGGAACAGCGTCGGCTACTGCTCGCGGTTCAGCAACTCGACGATCTGGAGCGGATCTTTAACACCCTGGTAGAAGCGCGTTAATCGCGCTGCCACATTGTCAGGATAAAGTCGGCATCACAGCGGAACTGTTCGCTCTGCTGCAGGGTTTGCCAGACCTCCTCCCGCGCACGCCAGGCGAACGGCGTCATCTGAAGCAGGGTCGTAGCAGCCGCGCCCGTCAGCGCCATGGGGTAACGCAGTGGCTGCTGCGCCACCTGCCGGAACCCGGGATAATCTTTCTGCTCCGGCGCATGCAACTGCACTTTACGATAAATCAGCGCTTTGAACTGCTGCAGATGGTGCGAACCCGGCGTAACCGTCAGCACCGTGCCGCCCGGCTTCAGCACGCGTGCGAGTTCCGCTTCATTGCAGGGTGCGTAGATTCGTACAATCGCATCCAGGGCGTTTTCGGCAAAGGGTAAGCGCTGACTGGAAGCGACGCAAAAGCGCACGGCAGGATAGCGCTTTGCAGCCAGCCGGATTGCCAATCTTGCGACATCCAGTCCATAAACCTGCCCCGCATCGCCCGCCGCGTCAGCCAGCGCGGCGGTGTAGTAACCTTCGCCGCAGCCGATATCAAGAATTTGGCACCCCGGATGATTCAGCGCCGGGTTAAGCAATCTGACAACCTGATCACGCAGCGGCTGATAGTAGCCTGCCTCAAGAAATTCCCGTCGTGCCTGCATCATCTCAGCACTGTCACCCGGTTCACGCGACCGTTTATGCTGAACGGGCAGCAGATTGACATAGCCCTCTTTCGCCTGATCAAACTGATGACGATTCTCGCAGCACCAGCTGCGCTCAGTGAAGGTAAGAGGAGAGTGGCAAAGAGGGCAAATCAGGGACATAGCGGGCTCCAGCATCAGATAACGCGGCGCAGTGTAACCCTAACGTTTCCGCATCGGAAGCATAAAGAAAGCCCCGGCTGATCAGCCAGGGCTTTAAGATTGCATGTCAGGGTGCGATGCACCGAGTTGGAGCCGAATCAGATAGCAGTAACGTTAACGGCTGCCGGGCCTTTCTGGCCATCCTGAATTTCAAACTCAACGCTCTGGCCTTCAGCCAGGGTTTTGAAACCATTACCCTGAATAGCAGAGAAGTGTACGAATACATCTTTGCTACCGTCAGCAGGGGTGATAAAACCAAAACCTTTAGACTCGTTGAACCACTTAACCTGACCTTTAATCTTTGCCATTTTGCACATTCCTTAAGATGTTTATTTAGCCCGAAAGCTGTCTTACAGAAAAACCAGAGACATTACTGCATGAGGCACTAATTAAGGTTCGGCAAGGAAGCGGTATTCAACGTCAACGTCTTTACTCGTACTTCTTTACTGAAGATGCCATGCATAAACAGAACTGTACCTCGTTTAACCCAGGAATTGTTATCACATATCCTAAAAACAATGGCAAGCCATTTTTAAAGCCTCAGCGAGCCTGTGCACACAATTGCCAGAAGGCTCACATTGCCTGTTCTATGGGGGTTTACAAATGGCCCTGCGAATAAAGCAACAGTGCGGCCTGCGCCCTCTTCCGCCTCTGTTGCCAGGAGTAACCTGATGGATACCATAAGAAATTAATATTTCACAAATAGGGCAATAACGGAATGAATAAGCGAAACGGCATTCCTGGAGATTAGCAATAATCTGACGTCAATCCTGTACATAGCCTTTTATTTCGTACAATTAACACTTTTTTGCACCAAAAACAGGAGCCATACATTAGCCCTGCTCCAAATAAAAGCAACCAAGCCGATTTTACTTATTAAGAATTTAACTTTTGATTTGAAAAATTGATGTAGATAAAAAAACCTCCGGTTTTTATTTATCCTGGACGCTTTGGGATAATTCCTAGTCGAAATTATTCAGCACGCGGCATTCGCCTATTCGCCACGGTGCGAAACCGCCATTGTGCTCGTTTGCCCGCAACAGCGCATCCGCCAGTTCTTTTGGTGGCGCATCCAGTGACTCATCGGCCAGTTCGAACACGCCCCAGTGGATAGGCAGCGTCAACGGCCTGCCTGCTGCCTGCCACAGCGCCACAGCCTGATCGGGGTCCATATGCTGTCCCGCCATGAACCACTTAGGTGCATATGCGCCAATTGGCAAAGCGGCCAGGCTGAACGGGCCAAGACGAGCAGCAATCTCATGCAGACTGTCGCTGTAACCGCTATCGCCCGAGAACCAGAAACGGACGGAAGCAGCACGCACCACCCAGCCGCACCAGAGCGAACGATTTCGATCGCGCGGCGTTCTCATACTCCAATGACGTGCCGGCACGGCATCAAAGTGGAGATCGCCGACCGTCATCTGTTGCCACCAGTCGAGCTGATGCACCCGTTTTACGCCCTGCGTTCTGCACCAGTTGGCCAGACCCAGCGGCACAATAAAGGTGACCTGCGGAAAACGCCGGACAATCGCTTTAACCGTTGGCCGATCAAGATGATCGTAATGGTTATGTGAAATTAGCACGACATCCAGACGCGGCAGATCAGCAATGCTGAGCGGAGCTGGCGTTTTGCGCTGCGGCCCGGCAAAAGGCAGCGGCGAGGCGCGAGAAGAGAGCGCGGGATCGATCAGGATATAGTGCTGGTTCAGCCGCAGCAGCACGGCTGCATGTCCCAGCCACCAGATGCTATCGTCACTGCCGCTGATATCGGCGGGCTGCCACCATCGATCGGTGAAAGCTTCATAGCCTTGCTGTGGTGGATGCGGCAGCCCCTGTGCTTTGCGCTCTCTGCGCCAGCGCTTCAGAGAGCCCGGCTGACGCAGATTCGGTTCAGGATTACAGAATCCCTCTGGAGTGTGATGCGCTTTGCGACTGTCATACCACGGATTTTTCCAGACCATCCCGCCTCGCTACAGTGATTAACGTTCCGGGATCAACCGGATAAAGTCGCGTTTCTCCTGATCGTCATCAGTTTTCTTCATCTCTGTGCCTGGCTGCATCTCGATTAAACGGCGCAGCAGCTGATTCTGCTTCTTCTGCTCTTCCAGCAAAGATTCCAGTAAGCGGATTTGCTCTCCGGCGCGCACGCTGGCCCGGTTAACAAAGAACCAGACGATAAACGCCACAATCAAAATTATGACCAGCAGGCCATAACTGACCAGTGGACCCGAATTTGCGGCTAACTCATTCATAACTGCCTCGTAGAACTCAGTGGAAACGCCAGAACATGACAACCGCTCATTCTACCTGTAGCCATCGTAAAAGATAATGGGGTTAACACCATTGCAGAATTAGCCGTTTCAGTTATCTCTGATCGATCCCACCAGAAAAGCGAGGCATGCTGATATCATTGTAACTGGCAGCACCACATGGAGCGCTGAGTTATCTTTCACAAGGAGACATAATGAAACTATTTATTCGCACGATAGGCTTGCTGGCGGTGATCTGGCTGGCGATGCTGTTCACGGGTTATGGCGTGTTAACCGGCAGTACAAAGAATGCAGCCGGACTTGGCCTGCAGTGCAGCTATCTTACCGCTCGCGGCGTGATTAGCGCGCAATATCTTCATACTGACAGTGGCATAGTGGGCGTCACAGATTGTCCGTTGCTGAAAAAAAGCGGAGAAGTGATCGATAATTAGCAAAACAGCGGGCCGGCTGGCCCGCTGTTTTTAGAACGGGTAGTCGTGGTAGCCCATCTCTGATGAGAGTTTACGCGCCGCCTGATGCAGCATTGCAACATAATCCTGTTGGGCATCTTCTGAAAAGCGAAGGGTGGGAAAAGAGATACTGAGCCCGGCAATCACCACGCCAAAACGGTCAAACACCGGCACGGCAAGGCAGCGTAATCCCTCTTCCTGCTCTTCATTATCTTCACCATAGCCCTGCGTTCTCACCTGCTCCAGCGCCGTCATCAACGCCTCAGCGCTTAACAGCGTATTGGCCGTGCTGCGTTTGAACTCCACATCCCGCAGAATCTCCTCAACTTCGCTGCGATCGCGCCAGGCGAGCAAAACTTTTCCAATCGCGGTGGTATGCAGTGGATTACGGCGGCCAACACGAGAATACATACGCAGATTATAGAGCGAGTCGATTTTGTGGATATAGACAATGCTGTCCTCTTCCAGCGCGCCCAGGTGAATAGTCTCTTTGGTCAGACGTGATAGCTCACGCATCTGCACATCCGCGCTGCGAATTAAATCAACGTTCTGCAGTGCTTTAGCACCCAATTCAAATAACTTCAGCGTCAGTGAGTACTTTTCGCTCTCACCTTCCTGGGTAACATAGCCCAGCGACTTCATGGTCTGCAGAAAACGGTAGACGGTGCTTTTTGACATCATCACGCGCTGCGCGAGCTCAGTAATACCGTGATCGCGTTCTTCACCCAGCGCCTGCAGAATACCGAAGACTTTAAGTACCGAAGAGACGGAATCAGGCTGTTTATCATTCTCAGCAGAGGACATCGCACACCTTGTTAACCTGTTTCAAAAAAAATGGAACGGACTGCCAGTATAGAGTGAGGCACAGGAAGGCGGCAATGCTTTAACGGTTAAGTCATATTTTAAGACAGTTTTTATCTGCCTGGTCGCTGCATTTCAGCGTTAACTTCATTAGCATGATGATATTCACCCTCTTTAGTAATTAACTTATGACACTCTCCTCTCCTCAGGATGGATTACCGACGGGTCAGCGCTACATGGCTATCCTCACTATTGCGCTGGGCCTGACGATGGCGGTGTTAGATGGTGCGATTGCGAATGTCGCTTTACCCACCATTTCGCGTGAACTGAATGCCAGCCCGGCACAGTCAATCTGGATTGTAAATGCCTATCAGATTGCAATAATAGTCTCGCTATTGTCGCTCTCATTTCTGGGGGACATGCTGGGTTATCGCCGCGTCTACCAGGCGGGCCTGGCGCTATTTATTGCGACCTCGCTGTTCTGCGCCTTCTCGACCACGCTCAGCATGCTGACCTTCGCCCGTGTGCTGCAGGGGTTAGGCGGTGCAGCGTTGATGAGTGTGAATACCGCGCTGATACGCATTATCTATCCGCAGCGTTATCTGGGACGCGGCATGGCGATCAACTCACTGGTGGTGGCGGTTTCAACCGCGGCAGGCCCGACGGTCGCAGCCGCGATCCTCTCGGTGGCGAGCTGGAAATGGCTGTTTCTGATTAACGTCCCGCTGGGTGCCATTGCGCTATGGCTGGCGCTGCGAACGCTGCCCGATAATCCGCAGAAAGCGACGGCACAGAAATTCGATGTTCCCAGTGCAATGATGAATGCCCTGTTCTTTGGACTGATTATCTCTGCCCTGAGCGGTTTTGCTCAGGGACAGAGCCATCTGCTGGTGCTGTCGGAAGTCATTGCTTTGCTGGTCGTGGGTTGGTTCTTTATCCGTCGACAGTTGAACATGGCGGTGCCGCTGTTGCCGGTTGACCTACTGCGTATTCCGGTTTTCAGCCTGTCGATGGGAACGTCGGTCTGTTCGTTCTGTGCGCAAATGCTGGCGATGGTTTCACTGCCCTTCTTTCTGCAGAACGTCCTGCAGCGTGATGAAGTCGCAACGGGCTTACTGCTGACGCCATGGCCGCTGGCAACTATGGTGTTTGCGCCGATTGCCGGTCGGTTAATTGAACGAGTCCATGCCGGGCTGCTAGGGGGGATCGGACTGACCCTGTTCGCCCTGGGGCTGTTTCTGCTCGCCTGGTTACCGGCAAACCCGGGCGATGGCGATATTATCTGGCGTATGATGCTGTGTGGTGCGGGTTTTGGGCTGTTTCAGTCTCCTAACAACCATACCATTGTCACTTCTGCTCCGCGTCATCGCAGCGGTGGCGCCAGTGGCATGCTGGGCACGGCGCGCCTGCTGGGCCAGAGTATGGGCGCCGCACTGGTGGCGCTGATGTTTAATCTGTTTAATGAGCGTGGAACGCACGCTTCGCTGCTGCTGGCGGGAAGCTTTGCCGCACTGGCGGCACTGGTCAGTGTGTCGCGCATGACGCAGACCCGCGCATGACGGAAGAATAAGAAAAGGCGCCCCGTGAGCAGAGTGTGGGCTGATTCGCTGTGAGGCAGAGTCGGCACCAGGAACCCGGTGAGATCGGAAAAACTACCGTCATCCATGACGTTTCGTCCCGCACCTTATCGGCGTCGGGATACTTTCCTCGCCTGCCCGGTTTCCCTGTGCGCTGAGCGAAGACATCGCTGTCTGAATCACTTTGATTTGCGTTTTTAAACAGAAAAGGCGACCCGAGGGTCGCCTTTTTTGCTCTGCTTAATGCTACTTCAGGTACTGACCGCTGCGCAGTGCTTCAATACGCTTGTCTAACGGCGGATGCGACATAAACAGCTCACTGAACGATTTCCCCTTGCCGTTGATGCAGAACGCCATCATGCTGCTCGGCTCCTGCGGTTCGTAGCTGGTTTTCAGGCGCTGTAACGCCGCAATCATTTTCTCGCGACCCACCAGCTTCGCTGAACCGGCATCGGCGTGGAACTCACGGTGACGGGAGAACCACATCGTTATAATGCTGGCGAGAATACCGAACACCAGTTCCAGCACCATCGACACCGCAAAGTAGACCAGCGGGTTACCGTTGCTGCTCTCCTCGCCATCACGGTTGCCGGACATAAAGCCCGCCGCGATCTGCGCCAGAATACGTGAAACGAAAATCACAAAGGTGTTCACCACACCCTGGATCAGCGTCATGGTAATCATGTCGCCGTTAGCGATGTGCGACACTTCATGTGCCAGCACCGCTTCCGCTTCATCACGGCTCATGTTCTGCAGCAGACCGGTTGAGACAGCAACCAGTGAGGCGTTACGCCGTGCGCCAGTGGCAAAGGCATTGATGTCAGGTGCGTGATAAATTGCGACCTGTGGCATCGCAATGCCCGCCTGTTGTGCCTGACGGCCGATAGTATCCACCAGCCAGCGCTCGGTTTCGTTGCGTGACTGTTCAATCACTTCACCACCAACCGATCGCAGCGCCATCCACTTCGACATCAGCAGTGAAACAAACGCACCGCCGAAGCCAAACAGGCCTGCCATGATCATCAGGCCCTGGACACTGCTTGACTGGATCCCTGTCAGGCTGAGAATCAGCCCGAATACCAACATCACAGCCAGGTTGGTCATCAGGAAAAGAGCAATACGCATCATATTTGTTAATCATCCTCAGTAGTTCACGCGCCTATACGCGGATACATATCCTATGAGCATTGAGCGGCTTTTCAAGTGACCTTAACGTTTAAGTGCCTAAAAAGACATAACTTTACATTCTGACACGCATGACGAGGAGCTTAACCCACAGACGGGTATACCACCGCTAATCATTGGTTACTGGAAACATTTACGCGTACAAAAAAAAGCACCGCTAAGCGGTGCTTTTTCTGTCAACAGCGCGTTATTTAGCCGCTGGCGCGTCTGGCTGGGATTTCTCCAGTTGCGCAAGATCGTTAGCGATCTTCACCGTCTCATCAAGATACGGATCCGGCTCTTTATAATCTTTCGGCAACTCATCCAAGTTTTTCAGCGGCTTTTTGCCTTCGGCCTGATAGCGCGCGTTGATTCGTTCCAGACGTGACGCATCCTCTTCGTGGTTTTCTTTCTCTCGCTGGGCGAGATTAAGCGACACAAAGTTGCGCTTATCTTTCAGGGCAGTGAAACGCGCAATGTCCTTCATGATGTACTGGAACTCGCGATCCTGAGCGATACGGTCAGCATGCTGCTTCGTCAGCTGCACAACCAACGGTTTCACATCACCGGTTTTGACATAGGTTGCCGCTTTAATGCTATCCCACGGCAGTGCGTTATCCTCAAATTTCTCGCCGGTTTCAGCCGCTTCAACGCCAGTTGGCATCAGCAGATCCGGCGTGACGCCTTTACGCTGTGTGCTGCCGCCATTAATGCGATAAAACTTCTGAATAGTATAAGAAACAGAGCCTAACGCTGGCCACTCCGGACGCAGCATCTGATCGTAAATGCGGTTCAAAGAGCGATACTGCTGAACAGTGCCTTTACCAAAGGTCGGCTCACCCACAATCACGGCACGACCGTAATCCTGCATCGCGGCAGCAAAGATCTCAGAAGCTGATGCGCTGAATCGATCGACCAGCACCACCAGCGGCCCTTTGTAGTACACCACGCCGTCGTTATCACTGTCTTCACGCACCCGACCATTATTGTCGCGAACCTGCACCACCGGACCACTCGGAATAAACAGGCCGGAAAGCGAGACCGCTTCGGTCAGCGCACCGCCGCCGTTGGTGCGGAGATCGATCACCACGCTATCGACGTTCTGTTTCTGCAGTTTCTGCAGCTGAACTTTCACGTCGTCGGTGAGACCGACATAGAAGCCAGGAATATCCAGCACGCCTACTTTCTGCTTGCCGACATTTTTGATGGTCAGTTTAACCGCGCGATCTTCCAGACGGATTTTCTCACGCGTCAGCGTCACAGTTCGGGTTTTGGTGCCCTTACCGGCGGGCAGAACTTCCAGGCGCACTTTGCTGCCCTTGGGTCCTTTGATTTTTGCCACGACATCATCAAGACGCCAGCCGATGACATCTTCCATCGGTTTGCCTGGCTGACCGACACCGACGATGCGATCGCCAACAGTAATGGCTTTGCTTTTCGCTGCCGGACCACCTGCGACCATCGAGTTGATAACGGTATAGTCATCATCCATCTGTAGTACCGCACCAATGCCTTCCAGTG
>Ga0075019_10001605_pt1 | contig 12854 bp, 11 predicted proteins | sample ColStrG_CSR_2013_FD_71473 | JGI IMG/M metagenome (GOLD analysis project Ga0075019, IMG submission 71473) | Freshwater sediment microbial communities in response to fracking from Pennsylvania, USA - Cold Stream Run_MetaG_CSR_2013 | ecosystem: Environmental > Aquatic > Freshwater > Creek >...
GACCAGGACCTTGCGCGGCATGACTTCGATACTGCCAACGCCCAGCAACGCGAGGTCCGAACTCGTGACCCACGGGGAAAAGCCCAGGTCCAGGATCTGGCGCGCGGTGCTGCGTGCTAAGTCGCGTTGCTCCGGGGGCACGTAATCGATCACGACTACCGGAAGCTGGTAGTCGTCGCGCACGTGCTGGAGTTGCCGCAGCAACCAGTCCCGGTCCGATGGTGTGACCGGACCGTAATTGTCGGTGGCCGCGTCGTAACGTTGGAATAGTGACTCGGCTACTACCGCACTTACGCTGGTATGAACGGCGGGCAATATTTCAAAGCCGCGGTTGAATATGAGTTCCGCTTGTGGATAGCTTTGCTTGATGCGCCGCACCAGCGCGATCGTGCCTGCCTCTTGCAAAGCGCGATCTTGATCGGTGTGCGCAAATAGTTGGTATGAGTCCAGAGTGTCCAGGAAAAAGCTCCGATAACCCTGCGCCCAGAGCGGCGCAATGACCTGGCTCACGAGAAATTCCGGCCAGCCAGGCGCGCTCTGGTCGATTAAGCGGCTGCCCCAACGTGTGTTTTCACCCCGAAACCACGCAGTTGGCATGCGCGCAAAGTAGTTGCGCGACGGATTGACTTCTCCTACCGAGACGTAGGCGGCGATTCGGGTATGCGTGAGTCTAGCGAAGGGTGGTGCCTGCGACAGATCGGGATCGACTACCGCCAAGTCGAATGCTTGTAGCTCGTCCCATGGGGGATGCGCACCGTAAAAAAATGCGACTGGCATTGGCAAGGCGGTTACAGGCTTGTCCTGCGCGTGCACAAGCAGGGAAGCACCAACCAAAGCGTTTGCGCACACAATCAGCACCAGCCACTTCAAGTGCACGCTGAGCCAGCGGCGGTGCCGACTCACTGGCTGGCTGTTCGTTCTAAATAGGGGCATCAAAGCTTTCGTCGAATCAACCTAAGCCCACACAGGCCGTGCCAAGGGGGTACGACGGACTAACTTTGAAGGCAGGCACTACACGTACTACCCACGATTTTACAAAAGTTGGGCAACCAAGCGGCGCTCCACGCGCGATCAACCCTTAGACGCGGCTGCGATGCTGCCAAACTTCCTCTATTGAACTGCCGCATCTCAAGAGTTGCAAATTGGACTGGTTTATTGTAATGTTTCGCAATTTATTAATATTTTGTAATTTCGCAAAGATTGCAATAAACTCGCTGCCATGAATCCTGTCCGCAATCCGTTCGCGCCAGGCGCCGGTACACCTCCACCCGAACTGGCTGGTCGTGACGAACTGCGCGCAACCATTCACATTGCGCTTGAACGCGCGCGCATCAACCGCCCAGCCAAGAGTGCCATGTTGGTAGGTTTGCGTGGCGTCGGTAAAACGGTGCTCCTGGATCGCATCCGAGAAGATGCGGAAGCCGTAGGGATTCATACCATCCGAATTGAAGCGCCGGAAGGCCGTTCCCTTCCAGCGTTGCTTGCACCCCAGTTGCGGCAGGCACTTTTGCGGCTCAGCCAAGTGGCCGCTGCGAAGGACTTTGCGGTACGTGGTTTGCGGGCACTTACCGGTTTTGCCAGGAAACTCAAAGTAACCTATGCCGATATTGAAGTGGGCATCGACTACGACGCCGAGCCCGGCCTCGCCGACAACGGTGATTTGGAGCACGACCTTCAGGCACTCATGGAACAAGTGGGCTTGGCAGCCAAGTCGGCGAATACGGCGCTGGCCATATTTATCGACGAATTGCAGTACGTGGAAGAAGCGCAGCTGGCGGCCATGATTACTGCAATGCACCGGACAGAACAGCGGCGATTACCCGTGGTCTTGGTTGGCGCTGGCTTGCCACAATTGCGCGGACACATGGGTAATGCAAAATCTTACGCAGAGCGTTTGTTCGATTTCCCCCAGATTGGCCCGCTGCCGGCTGAAGCGGCGCGACGCGCCATCAAAAAGCCATTGGAAGACGAGGGCGTGAGCATTCTTCCCGAGGCCCTCGAACACATCCTGAGTTTGACCCAGGGATACGCCTATTTCCTTCAGCAGTGGGGCAGTCATACGTGGCGCGCGGCGGCGTTGTCACCTATCACGCTGGAGGATGTGGCAATCGCTTCCGTAACGGCCGTCGCGGCGCTGGATGAAAGCTTTTTCCGGGTCCGCTTCGATCGATTGACGCCCAAGGAGAAAAAGTATCTCCGCGCAATGGCCCAAATTGGGCCAGGTCCCCACCGTTCGGGCGATATTGCTACCTGTTACGGGGCAGACGTATCCACGCTGGCACCAACGCGAAGTGCACTGATCGGTAAAGGTATGGTTTGGAGCCCGAACCACGGTGACACAGCATTTACAGTGCCTATGTTCGATGAATTTATGAAACGCGCTATTCCGGGGGACGAGTGGCGCTGATCGCCGCTCTCCGCGTGCTTGCTACGGCCGCACTACTGTAAGCGCCGCCGAAAAATTCTCAGAGTTGAAAGTCGTACCCCACCGTCACCGGCGCGTGGTCCGAGAACTTCTCATCCTTGTAAATCGCCACGGTGCGCGCGGTGGCCGCGACGGCGGGCGTCGCCAAGTGGTAATCCAGCCGCCAGCCCACGTTCTTGGCGTAGGCCTGGCCGCGGTTGCTCCACCAGGTGTAGCAGGCGTCGGTGGCGTCGGGCTCGAGCTGACGGTAGACGTCGACCAGACCGCCCGCGTCCAGCAATCGGCCCATCCAGGCGCGTTCTTCGGGCAGAAAGCCCGAATTCTTGCGGTTGCCTTTAAAGTTTTTCAGGTCGATTTCTTGATGCGCAATATTCACGTCGCCGCACAGGATGAAGTCGCGCTCGGCCTTGCGTGCCATGAGGTGCGGATAAAACGCGTCCAGGAAGCGGAACTTGGCCTGCTGTCGCTCTTCGCCCGAAGAGCCACTGGGGAAATACGCGCTGATCAACGAGAAGCGGCGTTTTGGGGTGTCAAAGAACAATTCGGCGTAGCGGCCCTCCGGGTCGAATTCGCTTGAGTTCCAGCCCAGACGCACGTCGCTGGGTGCGTGGCGGGTATAGACGGCGACGCCCGAGTAGCCTTTTTTTTCAGCCAGGTGAAAGTAGCCTTGAAGTCCGGCAAGTTGCTCGAAGCGGCCCGCCAGGTCTTCGGCCTGGGCCTTGACCTCTTGCACGCAAATACAATCGGGCCGCGTGCGCTCCAGCCAGGCTTCCAGTCCCTTGCTGGCGGCTGAACGAATGCCGTTCAGGTTGAGGCTGCATACAGTGAACAAGGATGCCCCCATGTCAATGCCGGACCCGTTGGCCCAGGAATTTGTGGCGTTTGCCGTGCAATGCGGAGCGCTGCGCTTTGGGTCGTTTAAAACCAAGGCGGGGCGCATGAGCCCGTATTTCTTTAATGCCGGCCTGTTTGACGATGGGGCCAAACTGGCGCGGCTGGGAGAATTCTATGCGCGCCGCCTGCTCGCCAGCACCATCGACTTCGACATGGTTTTCGGACCGGCATACAAAGGAATTCCCCTGGCCACAATCCTGGCCGTGGAACTAGCGCGGCGTGGCCGCAGCGTGCCTCTGGCGTACAACCGCAAAGAGGCCAAGGACCATGGCGAAGGCGGCACTCTCGTCGGGGCGCCGGTGCGCGGTCGCGTGCTCGTCGTCGACGACGTCATGTCAGCTGGCACTGCGGTGCGCGAATCGATCGCCATCATTGAGGCGGCGGGTGCGCGGGCGCATGCCGTCTGTATTGCGCTGGACCGCCAGGAAAAAGCAACCGAGAATGGCCGCGATGTTCCGTACAGCGCAGTGCAATATGTGCAGAGTACCCTGGGCCTGCAAGTCTGCGCCATTGCGAAGCTCAGTGATTTAATGCAGTATCTGGAGCACGCCGGGTCGGAGCATGGCGCGGGCGACCGGCAGCGCATCGAGGAATACCGCCAAGCATATGGCGTTGAATAGGAAAGTTATGAAATTCAAGCGTGCAGCCCATGCAATTTTGTCCCTCGCGTTTGTGCTGGCCGTGCCGGCGTGGGCGCAGGCTCCGGTCAGTGGAACGTATACCTGCATAGACGCGCAGGGCCATCGCCTGACTGCCGACCGCCCGATAGCCGAATGCAACGACCGGGAGCAGCGCGTGCTCAACCCGAGCGGGACGCTCAAGGAAAAAGTAGGGCCTTCGCTTACCGCGCAGGAGCGCGCCGCGCTGGAAGCCAAGCAGCGCCAGGAGCAGGCCGAGCGCGACCGCATTGCCGAAGAAAAGCGGCGCGACCGCGCCTTGCTGACGCGTTACCCCAGCAAGGAGATCCACGATCAGGAACGTGCCGAAGCGCTGGGCCAGATCGCAACCGTCAGCCGCGCCGCCAGCAACCGTTTGCAGGAGCTGGTTGCGCAGCGCAAGCGACTCGACGAAGAAATGGATTTCTATAAAAAAGATCCAAGCAAGGCGCCCTTGTATTTGCGCCAGCAAGTCGACGACAACACGCAAAGCATGGCCGTGCAAAAGCGCTTTCTGTCCGATCAGGAAGACGAGGCCCAGCGCGTCAACCGGCGCTTCGACGACGAACTGGCGCGCTTGCGTCAGCTCTGGCCGACAATCAGCAAGTAATCAGGCGTCCAGCCGCTTGCGCAGCAGTTCGTTTACCTGCTGCGGATTGGCTTTTCCCTTGCTGGCTTTCATGATCTGACCGACAAGCGCATTAAATGCCTTGTCCTTGCCCGAACGGAATTCGGCGACGTTGTGCGCGTTCGCGGCAATGACTTCGTCCACCAGCGTCTGCAGCGCCGCGCTGTCGTTCATTTGCCGCAATCCACTGGCCTCGATCAGCGCGTCCACGCGCGCGCGCGCCGCGTCCATGCTGGCCTTACCGTCGACCTGCGCGTCTTGCCACAAGGTGTCGAACAGTTGCCGCGCAGCGCTATGGCTGATGACGCCCTCGGCGATGCGCGCTACCAAGGCCGCCAGTACGCTGGGCGGCAGCGGCAGCTGGTCGGCTTCCAGGTTGTGCGTATTCATGCGGCGCGCCAGCTCGCCCGTGATCCAGTTGCACGCCAGCTTGGCCTGCCCACAGGCGCGCGCTGTGGCTTCAAAGTACGCCGCCAGTGCGAGGCTTTGCGTCAGCAGGCTGGCGTCGTATTCACCCAAACCGTAGTCGCGCGCAAAGCGCGCCGCCATATTGCGCGGCAATTCCGTCATGCTGTCGCGCACCTGGGCAATCCAGTCCTCGGCAATGCAGAGGGGGGGGAGGTCAGGGTCGGGGAAATAGCGGTAGTCGGCAGCGTCTTCCTTGGTCCGCATGGCGCGTGTCGTACCGCTGTCCGGGTCGAACAATACGGTAGCTTGTTCAATGGCGTGCCCGTCTTCGAGCTGTTCGATTTGCCAGCGCACCTCGTAATCGATCGCCTGCTGCATGAACTTGAAACTGTTCAGGTTCTTGATTTCACGTCGCGTCCCGAGCGCAGCGCCTGGCTTGCGCACCGACACGTTGGCGTCGCAACGAAACGATCCTTCCTGCATATTGCCGTCACAAATGCCGATCCAGGTCACGATTTTGTGCAGCTCGCGCGCGTACGCGACGGCTTCGGCGCTGGAGCGCATATCGGGTTCGGTGACGATTTCCAGCAGCGGCGTTCCCGCGCGGTTCAGATCGATTCCGCTTTGACCAACAAAGTCTTCGTGCAGCGACTTGCCGGCATCTTCCTCCAGGTGCGCGCGTACCAGGCGTACGGTTTTTTTCTCCTCGCCAAGAAAAAACTCAACGGCGCCGCCCTGCACCACCGGGATCTCGTATTGGCTGATTTGGTAGCCCTTGGGCAGGTCCGGGTAAAAGTAGTTTTTGCGTGCAAAGACGCTGCTTGCTGCGATATGCGCGCCCACGGCCAGGCCGAAGCGTATTGCGCGCTCGACCGCGCCGCGGTTCATGACGGGTAGCGTGCCCGGCAGGGCCAGATCGACCGCGCAGGCCTGCGTATTTGGTTCGGCGCCAAAGGCCGTGGCGGCGCGCGAAAAAATCTTGGATTGCGTCGAGAGCTGGGTGTGCGTTTCGAAGCCGATCACGACTTCGTAGCCACCGACCAGCAGCGTCGCGGAGGGGGTGCTTGCCATGGTCAAAATCCTGCGGGTTTGGCGCGATGGTGGTCGGTCGCCAACTGGAACTGGTGCGCCGCGCCCAGGAGGCGCGCTTCCTGGAAATAGTTGCCTATGAGCTGCAGGCCAATCGGCAGGCCAAGGTCGGCTGCGGCTGGCGAAAACCCGACCGGCAGGCTCATTCCCGGCAGCCCGGCGAGCGAGGCCGGCAAGGTAAAGATATCGGCCAGGTAGTTCGCGACCGGGTCGTCAGACTTGTCGCCCAGCTTCCAGGCCACCGTGGGAGCGACCGGGCCTGCGATCACGTCACACTGCGTAAACGCCTGCTGGAAATCCTGCGCAATCAGGCGCCGGATTTTTTGCGCCTGCAGATAGTAGGCGTCGTAATAACCGTGGGAGAGCACATAGGTGCCAATCAGAATGCGGCGCTTGACTTCCTCGCCAAACCCTTGCGTCCGCGTTTTCTTGTACATGTCGGCCAGGTCGCCGTAGTGCGGCGCGCGGTGGCCGAACTTGACGCCGTCGAAGCGGCTCAGGTTGGAGCTGGCCTCGGCCGGGGCAATGATGTAGTAGACCGGAATCGCCAGTTCGGTACGCGGCAGGCTGATGGGAACCAGCGTCGCACCCAGCGCCTGGAACTGCTGCAGCGCCAGGTCAATCGCGGCACGCACATTGCTGGCCAGGCCGTCGCCAAAGAACTCCTTGGGCAATCCAATGCGCAAGCCGCTCAGCGGGGCGTTCAGCGCACGTGAAAAATCTTCCTTGGGCAGATCGAGCGAGGTCGAGTCCCGGTCCGGATCCGGACCACACAGCGCCGACAGCAGCAGGGCGCAGTCGCGCGCGTCGCGCGCCATGGGGCCGGCCTGATCCAGGCTGGAAGCAAAGGCGACCATGCCGTAACGCGAGGCGCGTCCATACGTCGGCTTGATGCCGGTGACGCCACAAAAAGCTGCCGGCTGCCGAATCGATCCGCCGGTGTCGGTGCCGGTCGCAGCGGGCGCCAGGCGTGCCGCCACCGCGACCGCGCTGCCACCCGAGGACCCGCCCGGCACACGGCTGCGCTCCCAGGGATTGCGCACCGGACCGGGCTGCGTCTGACCGACGCTGGGGATGGCACTGTTCTCGTTGCTGGAGCCCATGGCGAACTCGTCGCAGTTGAGCTTGCCCAGCGTCACCATCCCGCTTTCGGCCAGGCGTTGCACCACCGTGGCGTCAAACGGCGAGCGGTAATTGCGCAGCATGCGCGAACCGGCAGTCGTGACAAAGTCGCGCGTCACGAAAATGTCCTTGTGCGCAAGGGGCACGCCTTCGAGCGCGCCCGCCTGGCCCTGGGCAATGCGCGCGTCGGATGCGCGCGCCTGTGCCAGTGTGATGTCGGGGTCGACGGCGACAAATGCGCCCAGGTCGGCGTGCTGTTCTGCACGCGCAAGAAAATGCTGCGCCAGTTCCAGTGCCGAAACCTGCTTGGCGCGCAGCGCAGCCGCGAGTTCGTACACCGTGGCGTCGTGCAGCGCGCCTTGCAGCGTCGTCGGGTGGGTGGCCGTAGTCGAAGTGTCGGTCATGGCGGGGCTGGGCATTTATTCGATGACCTTGGGAACCAGGAACAGGCCGCGTTCGACCGCCGGTGCGCTGCGCTGGTTGGCGCTGCGCGCGTCCGGCTCGGACACGCGGTCCTCGCGCAGGCGCAAGGCGATGTCACCGAGGACGGCGACTGGATGCGCCAGCGGTTCAATGCCCTGGGTGTCGACGGCACGCATCTGTTCGACGATGCCGAAGAATTGGTTCATCTGCGCGAGCACGCGCGCGCCTTGCGTGGCGTCTAGCTCCAGGCGCGCCAACTGGGCTATGCGCGCGATGTCGTCGGGTGTCAAGGCCATGAATTCGGTTGAAATGAAAGCAAAGGTAAATAGCGCTGGGCACAGAGAAAACCCCAGGGTGTCCACAGGCAATCGGTTATTATCACGCCTTTAGCTGGAGCGCTGATTCTGCTGGGTTGCAGGGCCTGATGCAGGGCTTACAGGCGTAGCCAGCCGTTATACAAAATCATGGCGATGGTCGGGCGAAGTCCCGACCGTGCCCGAGAGGAATTGTGATGTTTGGAGCTTTCCGTCGGTATTTTTCAACCGACCTGGCCATCGATCTGGGAACCGCCAACACCCTGATTTTCGTACGTGACAAGGGCATTGTTCTGGACGAGCCCTCGGTGGTTGCCATACGCCACGAGGGCGGGCCCCAAGGTAAAAAAACGATTCAAGCCGTAGGCCGCGAAGCCAAGGCCATGCTCGGCAAAGTGCCGGGCAACATCGAAGCCATTCGCCCCATGAAAGACGGCGTCATCGCCGACTTCACCGTCACCGAGCAGATGCTCAAGCAATTCATCAAGATGGTGCATCCGCGCGGCGTGTTCAAGCCCAGCCCGCGCATCATCATTTGCGTCCCCTGCGGTTCAACGCAGGTGGAACGCCGCGCCATCCGTGAGTCCGCTCTGGGCGCCGGCGCCAGCGACGTGTACCTGATCGAAGAACCCATGGCTGCGGCCATTGGCGCCGGCTTGCCGGTATCCGAAGCCAGTGGCTCCATGGTGGTCGACATCGGCGGCGGTACCACGGAAGTCGGCGTGATATCGCTGGGCGGCATGGTCTACAAGGGCAGCGTGCGCGTCGGCGGCGACAAGTTCGACGAGGCCATCATCAATTACATTCGGCGCAATTACGGCATGCTCATCGGCGAGCCCACCGCCGAAGCCATCAAGAAGCAAATTGGCTCGGCCTTCCCCGGCAGCGAAGTCAAGGAAATGGAAGTGCGTGGACGCAATTTGTCCGAGGGCGTGCCGCGTAGCTTCACCATTTCGTCGAACGAAATTCTGGAAGCGCTGACCGACCCGCTGAACAACATAGTTTCCGCCGTCAAGAACGCGCTCGAGCAAACGCCCCCCGAACTGGGCGCCGACATTGCGGACCGCGGCATGATGCTGACGGGCGGAGGCGCCCTGCTGCGCGACCTGGACCGCCTCCTGGCCGAAGAAACCGGTTTGCCGGTTCTGGTTGCAGAAGACCCCTTGACCTGCGTGGTGCGCGGCTGCGGCATAGCCCTGGAGCAGATGGAGCGCCTGGGCTCCATTTTTACCAACGAATAAGCAGCGGGCGCAGCGATGCCACTTGGTACGCTGGACAGGGATCCACCGCCGTTTTTTCGTCAGGGCCCGTCGGCGCTGTCCAAGCTGCTGGTGTGCAGTGCCCTGGCGCTCTTTCTGATGGTTGCCGACGCGCGCTTCAAGGTCACGCAGCCGCTGCGCACCGTGCTGGGTGTCGCGCTCTATCCCGTGCAGTGGGCGGCGCGGCAACCCGTTCGGCTGATGCAAGCGGCCACCGACTACTTCGCCTCGCTCAACGCGGCGCAGGCAGACAAGGAAGCCGCCTACCGCAAGCTCGGCCTGCAGGCCTTGCGTTCCAACCAGGTCGAGCAACTCAGCCTCGAGAACGAACGCCTGCGCAAACTGCTCGATTTGCGTGCGCGCCTGCAAACCAGTGGCATTGCCGCGCAAGTGATATACGACGCCGCCGACCCCTACAGCCGCAAGGTCGTGATCGACAAGGGCATGGCGCAGCGGATTGCTCTGGGCGCGCCGGTGCTTGACGAGTCCGGTGTCATGGGTCAGGTGACCCGTGTCTATCCCCTGGTCAGCGAAGTCACGCTGGTGACCGACCGCGACCACGCCATACCCGTGCTCAACACCCGTACCGGCGCGCGCGGCGTCGCTTTCGGCGACACCTCGACGCACGCCGACGCGCTGGAGCTGCGCTATATGGCCGCCAACGCCGACGTCGCCGTCGGTGACCTGCTCAGCACCAGCGGGGTCGATGGGGTGTATCCGCCAGGCTTGCCCGTGGCCCGGGTGGAAAAAGTGGACCGCCGCGTGGACGCCATTTTTGCCCGCATTTACTGCGTGCCGCTGGGCCTGGTGTCCGGCGCCAGCCAGGTGCTGGTGCTGGAGCCGCTGGACGACAAGTACCCGGCGCGCCCTGCGCCCGATCCCGCGCCCGTGGTGTCTGCGGGCCGGCACCGGGAGGCGCTGCCATGATCATGCGCCAGGGCCAGCAGTTGCTGCTGCCTGCCAACCCCTTGTTCATCTGGGGCAGCATGGGCGTCGCCTTGCTGTTCAATATGCTGCTCAACATCGGCGTGTGGGGGCGCGCAGCCTGGAGTCCCGACCTGCTTGCCGTGGCTCTGGTTTTCTGGACGGTGCACCAGCCCTTGCGCGTCAACATCGGCGCGGCCTTTGTTTTTGGCCTGCTCATGGACGTACACCAGGGTTCGCTGCTGGGCCAGCACGCGCTGTCCTACACGGTACTCAGTTACTTCGCCATTACCATCCACCGCCGCCTGCTGTGGTTCACGGTGCCGTCGCAGGCGGCTCAGGTGTTGCCCTTGTTTCTGGCGGCGCATCTGGTGGAGATGACCTTGCGCATGCTCGCGGGCGGCGCATTTCCCGGAATGGCCCTGTTGCTGGCCCCGGTGATCGAGTCGCTGCTCTGGCCGATTGCCAGCGTCGTGTTGCTGATGCCGCAGCGGCGCGCGCCCGACCCGGACGAAAACCGCCCGCTCTAGCATGACCGAACTGCGCAACGTAGAGGCCGATCTGAGCCGGTTTCGGCGCCGCATTTTTGTGCTCAGCCTGCTCGTCGTGGGTTGTTTCGTGCTGCTGCTCGCGCGCCTCATGTACCTGCAGATCTGGCGCCACGATGATTTGCGCGCACAGGCAGAAAACAACCGGACATCCATCGTTCCGGTGGTCCCGAACCGGGGCCTGATCCTGGATCGCAATGGCGTCGTGCTGGCGAGCAACTACTCGGCCTACACCCTGGAGATCATGCCGTCCAAGGTCCCCGCGCTGGAGCAGACCATAGACGAGCTCTCGCACCTGATCGACATCACGGTGCGCGATCGGCGCCATTTCAAGAAGCTGCTGGAAGAGTCGCGCAGCTTTGAGTCCTTGCCCATACGCACGCGCCTGACCGACACCGAAGTGGCGCGTTTTTCGGCGCAGCGTTTTCGTTTTCCCGGGGTGGAAATCAAGGCGCGCCTGTTTCGCAACTACCCCTACGGCGAACTCGCCAGCCACGTCATCGGCTACATCGGGCGTGTCAATCAGGCCGAGAAAGAGAAAATCAACGACAGCGAAGACCAGGCGAACTATCGCGGCACCGAATACATCGGCAAGCTCGGCATAGAACAAAGCTATGAGACGCAGCTGCACGGCATCACGGGCGTGGAGCAAATCGAAACCTCGGCCGGGGGGCGTGCCATGCGCAAGCTCTCCAGCATTCCCGCGACGCCGGGCAATACGGTGATGTTGTCGATCGACATCAAGTTGCAGAGCCTGATAGAGAAAATGTACGGCGACCGGCGCGGAGCACTTGTCGCCATGAATCCGAAAACTGGTGAAATTCTGGCCTTTGTCAGCAAGCCCACGTTTGACCCCAATCTGTTCGTTGAAGGCATAGACAGCGAAAGCTGGCAGTCGCTCAACGAGTCGCCCGACAAGCCCTTGCTCAACCGGGCCTTGCGCGGCACCTACCCGCCGGGCTCGACGTACAAGCCCTTCATGGCGCTCGCCGCCCTGGAGACCGGAACGCGCTCGCCCGAGCAGACCATTTCCGACCCCGGCTTTTTCATGTTCGGCGGACACCGTTTTCGCGACGACAAGGAAGGCGGCCACGGACTGGTCAATATGTACCGCTCCATCGTCCAGTCCTGCGACACCTACTACTACATGCTGGCAAACGATCTGGGCGTGGACACGATCCACGAGCAGATGCAGCGCCTGGGATTTGGCGAGCTCACCGGCGTCGACATTCTGGGCGAGACGCGCGGCCTGTTGCCGTCCACCGAATGGAAACGCAACGCCTACCACCGCGAGGACCAGCGCCGCTGGTACGCGGGTGAAACGATTTCCCTGGGCATAGGCCAGGGCTACAACTCTTTCACCATGCTGCAACTGGCACAGGCGCTGTCCACGCTGGTGAACAACGGCGTGCGCCATCCGCCGCGCCTGGTCACGGCGACGCAGGACGCCGAGACGCACCAGACGATTCCCGTCGCCCCGCCGCCCTCGGTCGACGTCGGCCTGACGCCAGCCAACGTCGCCATTGTGCGCAACGCCATGGTCGGCGTCACGATTGAGGGGACGTCGGCACGCGCCTTTGCCGGTGCCGGATATGCCAGCGGCGGCAAGACCGGTACGGCGCAGGCCGTGGGTCTGGGGCAAAAGGAAAAGTACGACGCCAAGAAAATCGAGGAACGCCAGCGCGACCACGCACTCTATACCGCGTATGCGCCCGCAGAAGATCCGCAAATCGTGCTGGCCATGGTGGTGGAGAACGCCGGTTTCGGCGCCGAGAACGCCGCGCCCATTGCGCGCCGCGTGCTCGATTACTGGTTGCTGCACCAGTACCCCAGCGTGGAAGACCTGGAAGCGGTCAGCAAGGGGCAGGCCTCGGCCCCGATTGGACAGCCCCGAAACGCTGCCGAGATGCCCTGGCCACCCCTCGCGCCCTGAAGCTAGCGCAAAAACGCGTCAAAACCGGTTTTACAAATCAGCGCCGCGACGACCAGTAGAAACACGCTACGAACAAAGGACGTGCCGTGCTTTAGTGCCAGATGCGAACCGGCGAGGCTACCGGCGACGTTGGCCAGCGCCATGGCCAGCGCGTAATGCCACCAGATATGCCCCTTGATGGCGAACAGCAGCAGTGCGGCCAGATTGCTGGTGCTGTTGAGCACCTTGGCC
>Ga0075019_10001608_pt1 | contig 12833 bp, 9 predicted proteins | sample ColStrG_CSR_2013_FD_71473 | JGI IMG/M metagenome (GOLD analysis project Ga0075019, IMG submission 71473) | Freshwater sediment microbial communities in response to fracking from Pennsylvania, USA - Cold Stream Run_MetaG_CSR_2013 | ecosystem: Environmental > Aquatic > Freshwater > Creek >...
CATAATAGCCGAAGGGCCGGACAAAGGCCGTGGCCAGGGTCATTGCCCCTTCCGGCGCCCCCTGCGCGACCAGGGCCGCCAGCCGCCGCCGCCAGCCGTCCAGCAGGGGCGCGAGGGATCCCGCCGCGGGCCCCGCCAGCCGGGCGATGTCGTCCAGCACCGCCTCGGGCCGTCCGGACAGGGTGAGGAAGGTCTCGATCCGCGCCACCTCGGACGGGGTCAGGCCGGGCGCCCGCGCGGCCTCGGCCCGGGCGGTGAGGCGATGCACGATCTCCGCCGCCGAGCGACCGCCCACGGGCTGGATGCCGGACATGCGCCAGACCTCGGCGAGCAGGGCGGCGGCCTCGTCCTCGGACAGGCCGGACAGCAGGTCCGCCAGCCGGGCGTGGCGACCCTCGCCGGGGGCGGGCTCCCCGCCCAGCTCCGCCGCCAGGGCCCGGGCGCTGCGCAGGGCCCGACGCAGGCGCAGAGCCGTGGGCGCCGCCACCCCCAGCGCGGCCAGAAAGCCGCTGAACAGCCCCGGATCGCCCAGGTGCAGGGTCAGGTCGTCCCGCCCACCGGCCACGGCGGCGGTCCAGGCCAGGGCCGCGATGCGGGCGTCGTCGGCATAGGGATCGGACCCGGCGCCGAACAGCTCCGCCCCGATCTGCAGGAATTCCGAGGGCTGCCGCGCCCCCCGCTCCGGCGCGAGGAAGGCCTTGCCCTCATAGACATACCGCCCCTCCGCCGCGCCGGAGGCGATGTGGGACTGGACCACCGGAATGGTGAAGTCCGGGCGCAGGGCCTGCTCCTCCGCCCCCTCGCTCTGCACCACGAACAGCCGGGCGCGCAGGCCCTCCCCCGCCAGGTCCAGCAGGAGGCTGAGGGGCTGCAGCACCGGCGCGTCCACCCGCGTCCCGCCAAAGGCCGCGAAGGGGGCGCGAATGGCGTCGAGCTGCGCCGGGGCGAGGGCCGGTTCGGAGATCAGCACGGTCAGCCCTTCAGGATCCGCTGGACGAAGGGAATCATCTCCCCCCGGGGCAGGGTGGCCTGGCCCGGCCGCTCCGCCCGCCAGGTCTCGTTGTCCCGCACGCCGGCGGCAAGGTTGCGGCCCAGGTCCAGGTCCTTGATCGTCACGGTCCCCGCGGCGATCTCGTCGCCGCCCAGCATGATCACGGCGGGGGACATCCGCCGGTCGGCGTATTTCATCTGCGCCTTCATGCCGGACGCCCCCAGATACACCTCCGCCGCGATTCCCGCCGCCCGAAGTTCACCCGCCAATTGAAAATACTGCGGCATGTGTCCCGCGTCAAACACGATCACCACCACCGGCCCGCGCACGACGTCCGCCTCCGCCCGCCCCGCGGCCCGCAACGCCGCCGCGAGCCGGCTGACGCCGAAGGAAAAGCCCGTCGCCGGAACCGCCTCGCCGGTGAAGCGGGCGACCAGGTCGTCATAGCGCCCGCCGCCGCCGATGGAGCCGAAGCGGACCCGGTCCCCGCGCTCGTCCAGGGTCTCGAGCAGCAGCTCGGCCTCGAACACCGCGCCGGTATAGTATTCCAGCCCGCGGACGATCGACGGGTCGAACAGGGCCTGATCCTCCGCCACCCCAAGTCCGGTCAGGGCGGCGTCGATCCGGGCCAGGTCCTCGAGACCGGCGTCTCCCGCCGCCGAGCCGCCGATCACGCCGGCGATGCGGTCGAGGGTCTCGGACCGGGTTCCCCCCCCGGCGGCGACGAAGGCCAACACCTGTTCCGCCGCCCGCGCGTCCAGGCCCGCGCCCTTGGTGAAGGCGCCGGATTCGTCCTTGCGGCCCTCCCCCAGCAGAAGGCGCACCCCGTCCGGCCCCAGCCGGTCCAGCTTGTCCACCGCCCGCAGCACGGCCAGCTTCTGCCCCGGGGCGGACACGCCCGCGGCGTCGAGCAGGCCGTTCAGCAGCTTGCGATTGTTGATCTTCAGCACCGCCGCGCCCCGGGCCAGGCCCGCGGCTTCCAGACCGGCGGCGGCCAGGGCGATGATCTCCGCATCCGCTTCCGGCCGGGCGCTGCCCACCGTGTCGGCGTCGCACTGGATGAACTCGCGGAACCGGCCGGGGCCGGGCTTCTCGTTGCGCCAGACCGGGCCGAAGGCGTAGCGGCGGAACGGCTTGGGCAGGGTCTCCCAGTGCTGCGCCGCGAACCGGGCGAGCGGCGCGGTCAGGTCATAGCGCAGGGCCATCCACTGCTCGTCATCGTCCTGCACGGCGAACACGCCCTCATTGGGACGGTCGGAATCCGGCAGGAACTTGCCCAGGGCGTCGGCATATTCGAAGGCCGAGGTGTCCAGCGCCTCGAAGCCATAGGCCTCGTACACCGCCGACACCCGGGCCAGGATCGTCCGCTCCGCACGGAGGTCCCGCGCCCGGCGGTCCTGGAACCCCCGGGGCGTGCGTGCTTCGGGACGGAAGGCTGGGAGATCGGTCATGGGCTCACAAGTCGGCTGAAGGCTGGGCGGAATTAGCGGATCGGGACCGGCGAAGCAACGGACGCCGCGTCCCGCGACAGGATTACCCCCTTGGCGAACGCCGTGAATTCCGCTTTACCACTGCCTAATCAAACCGGGCTAAAGTTGCGCCCGCGGCGTATCAGCGCCCTGGATACCGTGAATGACCTCGCTCTCCTCCGCCGTCCGGGAAGTCGAACGGCTGTTTCTCAAGGCGCCGGAGGGCCTGTTCCGGTTCCTGGCCGTCGGCTTCGGCGGGCTGGCCGTGGACCAGTCCGTCCTGTGGGTGGCGGAGCACATGGGCATGCCCTTTGCGGCGGCCCGGGCGCTGGCCATCTTCATCGCCACCATCTTCACCTATGTTCTGAACCGGCGCTTCACCTTCGGCGACAGCGGCCGGTCGGTGACGGCGGAGGCGATCCGCTACTTCGCCGTGGCCTTTGCCGCGCAGAGCGTGAACTACGGCGTGTCCGTCGTGATCTGGACGCAGGCGGCCCACTGGCCGCACCCGGTGATCGCCTTCATCGGCGCGGTGGTCGCGACGGTGTTCTCCTATTCCGGGCAGAGGTTCTTCACCTTCGCCCCGAAATCCAACCCCGAGGCCGACGACTCCCGTGACTGACATTGCAACGTCTCCGCCGGAACCCGCCGCCGACACCGATGTGTTCATCATCGGCGCCGGGCCCGCTGGCCTGACCGCCGGCTACCTGCTGACCAAGGCCGGTCGGTCCGTCACCGTCATCGAGCGGGACCCGGACTATGTGGGCGGCATCAGCCGCACCGTGCGCTACAAGGACTTCCTGTTCGACATCGGCGGCCACCGCTTCTTCTCCAAGTCCCGGGAAGTGGTGGACCTGTGGAACGAGATCCTGCCCCAGGACTTCATCGACCGGCCCCGCCTGTCGCGGATCTTCTACGGCCGGAAGTACTACGCCTATCCGCTGAAGGCCTTCGAGGCCCTGACCAATCTGGGAATCTTCACCTCGGCCCTGTGCATGATGTCCTACGCCAAGGCCAAGGCCTTTCCGGTGAAGGACCCCAAGACCTTCCACCAGTGGGTGGCCAACCAGTTCGGCGAGAAGCTGTTCTCGATCTTCTTCAAGACCTATACGGAGAAGGTCTGGGGAATGGACTGCGACGACATCTCCGCCGACTGGGCCGCCCAGCGGATCAAGGGCCTGAGCCTGGGCCACGCCATCATCGACGCCCTGAAGCGCTCCGCCGGCCTGAACCGCCGCCCCGCCGCGACCCTGGGGGAGCAGGGAGGGGTGAAGACCCTGCTGGAAAGCTTCCGCTATCCCCGCAAGGGTCCGGGCATGATGTGGGAGACCGCCGCCCGGCGCATCACCGAGCAGGGCGGGCGGATCCGAATGGGCCGCACCCTGACGACCCTCGACTGGTCCGACGCCGCGGGCCTTTGGACCATCACCGCCACCCTTGCGGACGGAACCACCGAGACCACCACCGCCCGGCACGTGATCTCGTCCGCCCCGATCACCGAACTCGCCACCAGCTTCGCCACGCCCCTGGCGGCGGCGGAGAACGCCTTCGCGCTCCGCTATCGGGACTTCATCACCGTGGCCCTGATCACCAGGGCCGGGCGGTCGTTCCCCGACAACTGGATCTATATCCACGATCCCAGCGTGAAGGTGGGTCGCATCCAGAACTTCCTGTCCTGGTCGCCGGAAATGGCGCCGGAGGGCTATGCGTGCCTTGGCCTCGAATATTTCTGCTTCGAGGGGGACGGGCTGTGGACCTCCCCGGACGCGGAGCTGATCGAACTGGCCAAGCGCGAGATCGACCAGATCGGCCTGATCCGCGCCGAGGACGTGATCGACGCCGCCGTGGTCCGCCAGCCCAAGGCCTACCCGGTCTATGACGACAGCTACCAGGCCAATGTGGAGGCCGTGCGAACCGAGGCGGAGGCGAAGTATCCGACCCTTCACCTGGTCGGCCGCAACGGCATGCACAAGTACAACAACCAGGACCACGCCATGATGACCGCCATGCTGACGGTGGAGAACATCCTGGCCGGCGCGCGGACCTTCGATGTCTGGCAGGTCAACGAGGACGCCGAATATGCCGAGGCCGGCATCGCCGGGGCGCAGGAAGCCCTCAAGAGCGAGCGGCTGGTCCCCCGGCGCGTCAACGCCTGACCCGCCGCTGGGCTGGGCAAGCCTTGCCCAGTCGGGACGTTTCTGCCCGGTATGGTTAACCGAGACGGTTAACGGCCCTCACGCGGCGATTTTCTACTACATTGTTTTGACTACGAGTTTTAGCCGCCGGGGTTCTGGCGCCGCCATTGCTCCTCTCCGATCCAGATCCAGACCATTTCGCGTCCCCTCGCGGGCGATCATGGCTGAAAGAGAGGACCGGACCGAATGTCGACGAACAGCATCAACACCAATACCGGGGCGATCATCGCCCTGCAGAACCTGAACGTGACCGCCTCCCAGCTCCAGATCACGCAGAACGAGGTTTCCACCGGGCTGCTGGTCTCGTCCGCCAAGGACAACGGCGCCATCTGGGGCATCGCCCAGAACGAACGCTCCTCGGTCGCCTCGCTGGATGCGGTGAAGCAGTCGCTGCAGAGGGCCCAGTCCACCGTCGACGTGGCCGTCTCGGCCGGCCAGACCATCTCGGACCTCCTGAACCAGATCAAGGCCAAGACCCTGGCGGCGTCGGACTCCTCCCTCGACACCACCAGCCGCACGGCCCTGGCCAATGACGTGACGGCCCTGGTGGCCCAGATCAACCGGACCGTCAGCAATGCCGACTTCAACGGCACCAACATCCTGAAGAGCGGCGCCGCGAACATCTCCGCCCTGGCCAACGCCGCCGGGACCAGCGTGCTGACCGTCAAGGCCGAGGATCTCTCCGGCACGACCGGTCTGACCAAGAGCCTCCAGACCACCTTCACCACGGCCACCACGGCGGGGACCTTCCTGACCTCGGTCAACAGCGTCATCACCAACGTCAACTCGGCGGTGGCCAGCCTCGGTACGGCGTCCAACGCCCTGACCACCCACCTCAACTTCATCAGCAACCTGCAGGACACCCTGACCCAGGGCGTCGGCAACCTGGTGGACGCGGACGTGGCCAAGGAAAGCGCCAGCCTGACGGCCCTGCAGACCAAGCAGCAGCTGGGCGTGCAGGCCCTGTCCATCGCCAACTCGTCCAAGCAGGGCCTGCTGAGCCTGTTCCGCTAGAGCGTTTTCGCCGTCGAGTTCCGTTCCGATCTGGGTTATGGTTAACGAGGCGGCCGGGATCTGGGCCGCCTCAGGCCGTTTTCAAGGCGGCCCTGCGAACGTCAGAGGGGGCTCGGCGCATCATGACCACGCCATCGCGCACCACCATCCGCCGGCTGGCCCTGGGGCTGGCCGCCGCCGGTCTTCTCGGCGTCGCGCCGGGTCTGGCCCAGCCCATGGGGCCCACGGGCCCCGATCCGCGGTCGATGGCCCCGGGCGGTCCCGCCCCGGACCCGGCCGGTCGATCGCCCTACGGCTACGCCGCCTCTGCGCCGGGCGCCCCCGGCGGACCGGCGGGGGCCGCCTATGGGCCCGACCCCGGATACGGCCCCGCCGCCGGCTCGGGCTATGGACGGGGATATGAGTCGAGCTATGGCCCAGGCGCCGCGCCCCGCGCCCATCGTCGCCACCGCGCCCACCCGGTGGCGTCCCGTCCGGAATGCGAGCTTGGCCTGCACGGCTGCCTGGGCCGCGACGGCCTCTATCACGGCAAGTTCTAGGCCGGCCTCCCCGCCAGGTCCGCCAGCCGCGCCAACAGCGCCGCCCGGTCCGGCGGGAAGTCCTGCGCCAGCCACTCGTCCTGCAGGGTCCTGAGCAGCCGGCCCATCGCCGGGCCTGGCGCAACCCCGGCCGCGGCCACATCGTCGCCGGTCAGCGGGAACGGGGGCGGCGTCCAGTGTTCGGCGATCGCCAGCCGCCCGGGCCAGGCCGCGGAGGGGCGCATCGCCCAGGCCAGACGCATCCGGCGACAGGTCGGGATCAACCACCGTGGCGGCGGCCAGCCGGTCGCGGACGCGGTTGGGCAGGCGCAGGCGCCGGGCCACGGTCTCCCCCACCGGGCCGTCGAGGAGCGCCGCCAGCCGCAGCACCGGATCGGCGCCGGCCGCGCCCAGGGCCGTCAGCCCCTCGAACCGCTCCAGCCCACCGGCCTCGGGGAGCAGGACGGCCAGGACGCCCGTCGTCTCCATCAGTCGCACCGCCGGCCGCGGGTCGGGGGCGGCCAGCAGCTTCAGCAGCTCCTTCGACACCCGCTCGGCGGACAGTCCGGCCAGGCCGTCCCGCAGGGCCGCGCAGGCCGCTGCGGCGGCGGGGTCGGCGGGACCCCGGCCGTAATGGGCGAAGAAGCGGAAGAAGCGCAGAACCCGCAGATAATCCTCACGGATTCGGGCGGCCGGATCACCCACGAACACCACCCGCCCGGTCAGGGCGTCGTCCACGCCGCAGCCGGTGGGGTCGTGCAGCGTCCCGTCCGGATCGGCGTAGAGAGCGTTCAGCCGGAAGTCGCGCCGGGCGGCGTCCTGCCCCCAGTCCTCGGTGAAGGCCACCACGGCGTGGCGGCCGTCGGTCTCCACGTCCCGGCGGAGCGTGGTGATCTCCACCGGCCGGCCGTGGGCGACGGCGGTGACGGTGCCGTGTTCGATCCCGGTGGGAACCGCCCGCAGGCCGGCCGCCTCGAGCGCCCGGACCACGGCGTCGGGGGTGAGGGGCGTGGCCACGTCGATGTCGATGTCGGGGGCGTCCCGACCGAGCAGGGCGTCGCGCACGCAGCCGCCGACGAAGCGCGCGGCGCCCGGCCCGCCGGCGGCCTGCAGGGCCGCGATCACCGCCCGGGTGGCCGGCGCCGTCATCCAGGGGCGGGAATCGAGACGGTTCATCATGAACGATCTCTAGCCGAAACCGTCCCGGATCAGAACAACGGGGCGCATTAAGTTGCACCGCCTAAACCGAACCTTCACGGGTCATCCCGCATAAAACCGCACAACAAGTCTGCCCGCCGGAGAGCGGGCGACGGTGATGTGAGGTGTCTTTTCATGGCCAAGCGCGTGCTCGTCGTTGACGACGATCCGACTCAACGGCGACTGATCCAGGCGGTGCTGGAGCGCGAAGGGTTCGCTGTCTCCCAGGCGGACGGGGGCGACAGCGCCCTCGACCAGCTGGCCGCCGGCCTGTCTCCGGACGTGGTCATCCTGGACCTGGTCATGCCCGCCATGCCCGGCATCGAAGTGCTGAAGGACATGCGCGCCCGGGGCCTCGACATGCCGGTGATCGTGCTGACCGCCACCGGCGGGGTGGACACGGTGGTCAAGGCCATGCAGGCGGGCGCCCAGGACTTCTTCATCAAGCCGGCCTCGCCGGAGCGGATCATCATCTCGATCCAGAACGCCCTGCAGATGGGCTCGCTCAGGGGCGAGGTGGACCGGCTGAAGAAGCGCCACGCCGGAACCATGACCTTCGCTGACCTGATCGGCGACAGCCGCCCCATGCGGATGGTGAAATCCCTGGGCGAGCGGGCGGCCCGGTCCTCGATCCCCGTGCTGATCCTGGGTGAAAGCGGCGTCGGCAAGGAAATGATCGCCCGCGCCGTGCACGGCAGCTCGGACCGCGCCGGCAAGCCCTTCGTCGCGGTCAACTGCGGCGCCCTGCCCGCTAATCTGGTGGAAAGCATCCTGTTCGGCCACGAGAAGGGCAGCTTCACCGGCGCCCACGACAAGCACCTGGGCAAGTTCCAGGAGGCCAGCGGCGGCACCCTGTTCCTCGACGAGATCGGCGAGCTGCCCCTGGACATGCAGGTCAAGCTGCTGCGGGCCCTGCAGGAGGGCGAGATCGACCCGGTGGGATCGAAGCGTCCCGTGAAGGTGGACGTGCGCATCCTGTCGGCCACCAACCGCAACCTGACCGACCAGGTGAAAGAGGGCCGCTTTCGCGAGGACCTGTTCTATCGCCTGAACGTGTTCCCCATAGAGGCGCCGTCCCTGCGCGAACGGCGGGAGGACATCCCCGCCCTGGTGGAGGCCTTCATCCGCCGCTTCAACGCCGAGGAGGGCCGCCGGGTGATGGGGGCCATGAGCGACACCCTGGCCATGCTCCAGGCCTTCGACTGGCCGGGCAATGTCCGCCAGCTGGAAAACGCGGTCTATCGCGCCATCGTGCTGGCGGACGGGCCCTATCTGACCCTGGCGGACTTCCCGTCCATCTCCGGCGTCGCGCCCCAGGCCCTGGCCGAGGCGGCCGAGCCGGTTCCGGTGACCGCCGCCGGGCTGACCGCAGCCCTGGGCCCGTCGCCGGCGGACCTGTCCGGCCTGGACGCGGACAAGGCCAGCCCGGTCCGGATCCTCGACCACCGCGGGCACCTGCGGACCCTGGAGGACATCGAACGGGACCTGATCCAGCTGGCGATCGAGATCTATTCCGGCCACATGACCGAGGTGGCCCGCCGCCTGGGCATCGGCCGCTCCACCCTCTATCGCAAGGTCCGGGAACAGGGCCTGGAAGGCGCGATCAACGAGGCGATGTAGGCCCCGACCCGGGACCGGGTCCGGTCCCGGGCGCCGCCGGCAGGGCGGGAAAGTCCACCACGATGCGCAGGCCGGGGCCGGCGTCCTCGGCGCGGATCTCCGCCCCATGGGCGTGGGCGACGGCGGAGGCGAGGCTCAGCCCCAGGCCGGAGCCCGGCGTGGTGCGGCTGCGCTCCACCCGGTAGAAGCGGCGGAAGATCTGCGCCCGGTCCTCGTCGCCGACGCCGGGGCCGTCATCCTCCACCACCAGCCGCACGGACTTGCCCAGGTGCTCCACCCGGATGTCGAGGGTCGATCCCCCGGGGGTGTGGATCAGGGCGTTCTCCACGAAATTGGCGAGCATCTGGGTCACCAGGGACTTCTCCCCGGCGATCCACTCGGACCGGGAGGCGTGCAGCTCCAGGGCGTGGTCCGCATCCTCGGCGGAGGGGCGATAGGCCTCCACCACCTGGCGGGCGGTCTCGGACAGGTCCAGGGGCTGGAAGGTCGCCAGATTGGCCCCGGCCTCCAGCTGGCCGATGCGCAGCAGGGCCTCGAAGGTGGTCAGCACGCTGTCGATCTTCTCCACCGCCCCTTCCAGGGCCTCGCGATAGGCGTCGGCGTCGGGGGGGCCGGCCAGGGCCACCTCCACCCGCTGGCGCAGATGGGCCAGCGGCGTGCGCAGGTCGTGGGCCACGTCGTCGGACACCTGGCGCACGCTGATCACCAGCCGCTGGATCTCGTCCAGCATGCGGTTCATGGCCATGGCCAGCTGGTCGATGTCGTCCCGCCGCTCCGGCGGCCGGACCGGGGCCCGCAGGCCCATCTCGCCGCTGGACGAGACCGCGTCGGCGGTGGCGGCGATCACCTCGATCCGCCGCAGGATGCGGGTGACATAGCTCAGCCCCACCGCCAGGGCGATGAACAAGGCCGCGCCCGAGGTGAGGATGAAGGTCCGCAGGAACGAGGCCTGCAGCTGGCGGGACCGCTCCAGGTCCTCGCCGATGGACAGAAGCGCGCCGTCGGCCATCTTCGCCGTCAGCACCCGGATGCGCACCACGTCGTCATCCGAGGTCGGGGTCGTCGCCGGCGCCTGGAAGCGCAGGGTCGTGAAGCCCTCCGCATAGGCCTGTTCGGGCAGGTCCCCGGCCACGCGGCGGCCCTCCCGGTCGGTGATGCGGAAATTGTAGCCGGTGGGGCGCCGCTCCCGCTCGCTGATCAGGCGCACGGCCTCCGGCGCCTTGTGCGTGGCGTAGATCGTGGTGGCCAGCCCCACCTCGCGCAGCAGACGGGCCTGGGAGCTTTCGTCCACCGGCGCCGTCAGGGCGAGCCAGGTGGCCAGGCCCGATACGCCGAAGGCCGCCAGGAACAGCAGCGACATGAAGGCCGCCACCCGCGCCCGGGTGGAGCGCAGCGGGAGCCTAACCTGCATTCAGCATGTATCCGGCGCCGCGCACCGTGTGGATCGTGGGCGCCTCGGGGCCGCAGGCCTCCAGCTTGGCGCGGATCCGGCTGATATGAGTCTCGACAATGGTGGTCTTGGGATCGAAGTGGAAATCCCAGACATGCTCCAGCAGCATGGTCCGGGTCACCACCCGGTCGGCGTTCAGCATCAGGTATTCCAGCAGCTGGAACTCCTTGGGCTTCAGGTCCAGGGGACGGTCGCCGACCCGGGCGCTGCGCTGCAGGCGGTTCAGCTCCAGCGCCCCCAGGCGCAGCAGGGCGGCGGCCTGCTCCCGCAGGGGCGCGCGACGGCCCAGCGCATTGACCCGGGCGTTCAGCTCGGAGAACGAGAAGGGCTTCACCAGATAGTCGTCGGCCCCGGCCTCCAGCCCCTCCACCCGGTCGCCGACGCCGCCCAGGGCCGTGAGGAAGATCACCGGCGTCTCCACCCCCCCGGCGCGGAGGCTCTTGATCACCGACAGCCCGTCCATCCCCGGCACCATGCGGTCCATGACGATGACATCGAAGCTCTGGTCCAGGGCCAGGAACAGGCCGTCACGGCCGTCGGCGGCCACCTCGACCCCGTGCCCCTGCTCCTTCAGTCCGCGCGCCACATAGGCGGCGGTCTCGGAATCGTCCTCGACGACCAGAACCTTCATGTCCGCATGATACGGGCAATTGTCGGCTTTCACCATGCATTCGAGGGCCGCTTTCGGTTGCTAAGCCGGGAACGCCTTTCTATAACGCCCCCGCCGGAGCGTACGTTTGCATGGCGTCGCCCCATCGCCCGCCCGCGTTCCAACCTGCACAGGGACAGCCATGAACATCCACGAACACCAGGCCAAGGCCGTCCTCAAGGAATTCGGCGCGCCGGTCCCGGCGGGCTTTCCCGCCTTCACCGTCGACGAGGCGGTCAAGGCCGCCAAGGCCCTGAAGGGAACCAAGGTGTTCGTGGTGAAGTCCCAGATCCACGCCGGCGGCCGGGGCAAGGGCCGCTTCGAGGGCCTGCCCGCCACGGCCAAGGGCGGCGTCCGCGTCGTCAAGTCCGTGGACGAGGTGAAGGCCAACGCCAAGGAGATGCTCGGCCGGGTGCTGGTCACCCACCAGACCGGCCCCAAGGGCCGCCAGGTGAACCGCCTGTACATCGAGGAAGGCGCGGACATCGCCCGCGAGCTCTACCTGTCCCTGCTGGTGGACCGGGAGACCAGCCGGGTCTCCGTCGTCGCCTCCACCGAAGGCGGGATGGACATCGAGGACGTGGCCCACTCCACCCCGGAAAAGATCATCTCCTTCTCCATCGACCCGGCCACCGGCGTGTTCCCGCACCACGGCCGCCACCTGGCCAAGGCCCTGAACCTGACGGGCGACCTGGCCAAGCAGGGCGCGACCCTGCTCGGCCAGCTCTATGCCGCCTTCGTGGCCAAGGACATGGAGATGCTGGAGATCAACCCGCTGATCGTCACCGGCGCCGGCCAGCTGAAGGTGCTGGACGCCAAGATCAGCTTCGACGGCAACGCCCTGTACCGCCACCCGGACATCGTCGCCCTGCGCGACACGACCGAAGAGGACGCCAAGGAGATCGAGGCCTCCAAGTACGACCTCAGCTACATCGCCCTGGATGGCGAGATCGGCTGCATGGTCAACGGCGCGGGCCTGGCCATGGCCACCCTGGACATCATCAAGCTCTACGGGGCCGAGCCGGCGAACTTCCTCGACGTGGGCGGCGGCGCCTCCAAGGAAAAGGTCACCGCGGCCTTCAAGATCATCACCGCCGACCCGAACGTGAAGGGCATCCTGGTGAACATCTTCGGCGGCATCATGCGCTGCGACATCATCGCCGAGGGGGTGGTCGCCGCGGCGCGGGAGATCAAGCTGTCGGTGCCGCTGGTGGTCCGCCTCGAGGGCACCAACGTGCAGCAGGGCAAGGACATCCTGGCCGCCTCCGGCCTCGCCATCACCCCGGCCAACGACCTGGCCGACGCCGCCGCCAAGATCGTCAAGGCCGTGAAGGGCTGAGGCCCGCCGCGCCTGACTTAAATTTCGCCACCGGGTCCGCCCGGTCCGGCCAGGGATGATTTGAAACCATGTCCATTCTGATCGACGCCAACACCAAGGTCATCTGCCAGGGCATCACCGGCAGCCAGGGCACCTTCCACACCGAGCAGGCCATCGCCTATGGCACCAAGATGGTCGGGGGCGTGACCCCGGGCAAGGGCGGCATGACCCATGTGGGCGTGCCCGTGTTCGACACCGTGGAGGAGGCCGTCCACGCCACCGGCGCCACGGCCTCGGTGGTGTATGTCCCGCCGCCGTTCGCCGCCGACTCCATCATGGAGGCCATCGACGCCGAGATCCCCCTGATCATCTGCATCACCGAGGGCATTCCGGTGCAGGACATGGTCAAGGT
>Ga0075019_10001609_pt1 | contig 12828 bp, 9 predicted proteins | sample ColStrG_CSR_2013_FD_71473 | JGI IMG/M metagenome (GOLD analysis project Ga0075019, IMG submission 71473) | Freshwater sediment microbial communities in response to fracking from Pennsylvania, USA - Cold Stream Run_MetaG_CSR_2013 | ecosystem: Environmental > Aquatic > Freshwater > Creek >...
AAACCCATAAAAGGGGTTTTATCTCTGGCAATAATGGCTCGGGGATTAGGATTAAAAGGGCTTATTATACCCTCAGCGAACATTCAGGAGGCATCTATTGTATCCGATCTGGATATAATTGGGGTAGATAATATTTCTAATTTTCATAATCTTGGGTTAAAGCAGGGGCAAAGGAATCACCCTCCGGTATTGAGTTCAGAAATACATATGCCTTACCCACTTGATTTTGCTGAGGTAAATGGGCAGGGGGATATAAAAAGAGCCTTAGAAGTGGCCTGTGCCGGTGGCCATAATATTCTCCTGATTGGGCCTCCGGGCTCAGGAAAATCCATGCTTTCAAAAAGGGTTCCCGGAATATTACCCCCAATGAATTTATTTGAAGCGATTCAGTCTACCCAAATCCATTCGGTAAAAGGGCTGGGGAATGCCACCGGTTTGTTGAAGCAAAGGCCATTTCGTTCTCCTCACCATTCTATTTCGGATATCGCTCTGGCTGGAGGTGTTAAAAACAAAAGAAAATGAGAAAAATGCTTATATTTACACAAGTAGTTGTTTTTTTACAAAAGAACATGAGAATATTGAAAAAAAATTCTAAGAAAATAGAAACATTTAAGGCCTTGGAAGCCGAGAACCTTAGACCGGTTAGAAAAACTGTTTCAAATGGCACCTCATTAACGGGTTTTATACCAAGTACTAAAAGCAATAGGCTTCATGAATTTGAATCATCTCTTGAAAGAGATTTTATAAGAATTTCAGAATTTGATTCAAACGTAGCTGAATTTGTTGAACAGCCAGTAGTTATTAATTATGATATTGATGGAAAGGATAGAACTTACGTTCCAGATTTTTTAATTCATTATAAACATTCAACTACTCCTGGTAAGTGGCTTAAGCCATTATTGGTAGAAGTTAAATATAGAGAAGATTTGAAAAAGAATTGGTCTAATTTACGCCCCAAATATATGGCTGCTCTAAAATTTTGTGATAAAAAAGGGTGGAAGTTTAAGATTTTAACAGAAGTCGAGATTCGCACTGAATTTTTAGAAAATGCTAAATTTTTACAAAAATATAAGACAGCGAGGGTGAGTAGTGAGGATTTTTCCTTTCTAATGACTAAGATACACGACTTACGAATGACTACCCCGAAAGAACTTCTTTTATGTTCAAGTGATAATGAAAATCGTCGCGCCTCATTATTGTATTGCCTTTGGTATATGATTGCGAATACAGTAATAGGAGTAGATTTAACTAGGAGGATAACGATGGAATCGGGTATTTGGGATAACTCTAATGTTCCAATTAATACTATATAATGGCAAATTTTGAAATTATTCCTGGGACAAGTGTGAAATATCAGGGAAGAGATTTTGTAATTACTAGGATTTGCGATCTAACTTCAGTAATTATCGAAAATATTACTGGGGATATAGAAAAAGTACCTATAAATGGTCTAGAATTACAAAAAGAATCTGATCGACTTGAGAGAGAAATTACAACTATTTTAGATAAGGATTGGGAAATAGCTCAAAAGAGATTTTCTATTATTTATCCTATTTTAAATTCTGTGTCTCAGCGAGATAAAATAAAGGAAGTAGCTAAGTTGCATAAAATAGGAGAGTCCACCATTTACCGATGGATGAATAGATACAATAGTTCTAAACTAGTTACTTCACTGGCTCCGACGGAAAGAACAGGAGGAAGAGGTCAAAGTAGATTAAAACCAGAATTAGACGCTATCATTAAAAAAGCTATCAAGGAGCATTATTTAAATAATAATAGAAAATCAATTCAAAAGCTATGTGTTGAAGTTATGCTTGAATGTAAGAAAATCAACTATACTCCTCCCCATTACAACACATTGAGACATAGAATTGCGATGATTTCTGATTATGATTTGGTTCGATATAGGCTTGGAAAAAAGGAAGCAAGAAAAAAATATGATCCAAAAATCAATTCGTTTCCAGATGCAGATTTTCCTTTATCCTCTGTTCAAATTGACCACACTCCTCTCGATTTGATTGTTGTAGATTCTGAACAGCGAAAACCGGTTGGCAGACCTTGGATTACCCTAGCTATTGATACCTATAGCCGAATGGTTTTAGGTTTTAATGTAACTTTCGAACATCCGAGTGCTATGAGTGTTGGTTTGGCTTTGGCTCATGCTATTTTACCAAAGGAGGAATGGCTGGCTCAAAGGGATGTATTTTCCGATTGGCCATGTTGGGGTGTTATGAAGGCAATTCATATGGATAATGCCAAAGATTTTAAATCCAATATGTTAAAAAATGCATGTTTGGAATATAATATTGAAATCGACTATAGACCTGCAGGTACCCCTGAGTATGGAGGTATTATTGAAAGAATGTTAGGAACATTAAGTAAGGAAATTCACAGTCTTGATGGGACCACTTTTTCAAGATTCGATCAAAGGGGGGAATATGATTCCGAATCAAAGGCCACATTAACTCTTAAAGATCTCGAGCAATGGCTTATTCACTTGATCGTGGAGGTTTATCATAATCGATTTCATGAAACTTTACAAAAAACACCTCTTGCTAAATGGAAAGAGGGGTTATTAGGCTATGGTGAAAAATTAGGAGTAGGATTACCGCCAAGAATAACAAATTTTAGAAAGGTTTACCTAGATTTTATGCCATTTGAGGAAAGGACTATTCAAGATTATGGTGTATTAATTGATAACGTATGTTATTATAGCGATATTTTTAGAAGGTGGATTAATGCTATTGATTCCAAGTCGGGTAAGTTAAAAGCAAAAAGAAAGTTTATTTTTAAAAGGGATCCTCGAGATATTTCTGTTGTTTTCTTTTTGGATCCCGAATTAAAGGAATATTTCCCTGTTCCCTATAGAGATACTTCTAAACCTTCTATCAGCGTGTGGGAGTTTAAAGCAGCGCGAGATCGAGCCAAGCAGGATGGTTTAGCGACTGTCGATGAAGAAGCTATTTTTAGAGCATATCGTAGAATGAAGGAAATTGAAGAAAATTCTGGAAAACAAACTAAAAAGGCAAAAAGGTTAATAGCTATTAAGGAAAGACAAATTGACCATCGTTCCAGGATATTAAGTCCGGATGTAGTTTCCGGAAAATTAGAAGAAATTTTTGAAGAGAATTTAGATGAAGATTCAATCCAACCTTTTGAAGATTTAGATGATGGAGCATCTTACTAAGGCTGCTCAAGAATGTTTAGAAGGTTCTGATAATGAAAGAATCTCTTTTATTCGCGGTGAGAAATGGATTGGTTATTCTAGAGCGAAGGAAGTTTTACAAAGATTTGAGGATCTTATAAGTCAACCTCCGATTCATAGAATGCCCAATATATTGTTAATCAGTGAGAGTAATAATGGCAAAACCGTCCTTCTCGACCGATTTCAAAAGATTCATCAAGCTTATATTAGTGAAAACGAGGATAAAGTTATAGCGCCGGTATTGACCATTGAGGCTCCTTCTGGTCCTGATGAAAAGCGATTATATCAAAAAATACTTCATAAAGCTGTAGTGCCATTTCGTGTAAACCATAAACCTGAAGTCCTATTTAACCAAGTAGTTAATGTGTTAAAAAGTATGGAAGTGAAGGTTCTTGTTATTGATGAAATCCATAATCTGCTAAGTGGTAGGGCTACTGACCGACAAGTTTTTTTGAATGCTCTCAAAGGTTTTTCAAATCAATTAATGATTTCAATGATTGTTTCTGGAACAAAGGATGCATTTCATGTTTTTCAATCGGATACTCAGATGGCTAGTCGTTTTGAACCTATTCCATTACCCCGTTGGCAAATGGATAATGAATATTTGAGATTGCTTGTTAGCTATGAGAAATTTTTACCACTAAAGAATCAATCAAATCTTTCAGATCGATTATTGGCCTCAAAAATTATATCTATGACTGATGGTACAATCGGAGGAATCACGACTCTAATAAAAGATGCTGCTGTCTCAGCCATTAGATTGGGTGAGGAAAAAATAACCATTGATTTAATTCAGTCCTTAGGTATAATTTTACCTAATGAAAGAAATAGAATGCCATTATTGTGAATGATAAACACTTTAATCAATTTTTAGGTTTAGGCAGGAGGATTTTGCCAATTTTAATTAAGCCTTTACCTGATGAGCTTTTGAGTAGTTGGATAATGCGTTATTCTAAGGAGCTTGGAATAAAGTCTTATACCTTTTGTTGTTTTTTATTAAAATCAGAAAATGTATGGAATCGGGATATAGATTTTAATGCTTCCGATAATTTCATTTTAGCTCTTGCCGAAAAATCATTTTTACCGTTTGAAAAAGTTTATGATTGTACATTAAGGTCATATAACTCTAATCTTTCTGTTGATTTTCAAAGACGTTGGATAATTCCATTAGGCATATACCATAGAACCCGAAAAAATGCAGGGCAAATGTATTGTCCAATTTGTTTAAGAAATGATAAGGTTCCATATTTTAGGAAAAGATGGAGACTTTCCCTATCTGTTGTATGTCCAAAATGCAAAGTACAATTAATTGACCGGTGTCCTAATTGTAATCAGCCTATTTCATTTCACAGGCTAGAAGTAGGTTTTAAAAATAGCATTCTAAATAAGGATATTTGTTTTTGTTTTAATTGTCATTTTGATTTACGCAATAGTAAACCTACTCATGTCAATTCATTTTTGTTAACATTTCAGAATCACCTTTATTCAACTTTGGAATTAGGGTATAATAATTTTACTCAGTATTCTCATTTATATTTTGATGTCCTATACCAATTGTGTAAATATTTTAATTCTAATCAAAAAAAATTTAGGGAATTTGATCATGAATTAAGTAAGAAGTCTGGCTTCTTATTTAATACCAATACTAATATTTTCGATTTCGATAAAATGCCTTTGAGCGATAGGTTGTTAATTTTAAGCAAGATTAATTGGCTTTTTGAGAATTGGCCAGAGCGGTTGATTGATATTTCCCAGAAAGTAAGGTTTTATAGTTCGTATTTGTTAAAAGATTATGAAAATCCTGCATATTGGTTTTCAAAAATTGTAATGGATAATTTTTATGTAGTTCATTCTTTATGGCGTTCATCCCATTTTCCTTCCTATTTTTCGTCTTATAGTTCATTTGGGGATGCCGTGTTGAGGCGCAAAGAGAAAAGAAATTAAAATTAAAAATTTTAATTTCTTTAAGATTGTTTATAGGTCTTAATTTTTTTTAAGTGTTAATTATAGATGGTAAATATCCTAATAATCATCTAAAAATAATACCAGCTTTTTTACCCAAAGTGAAAGAATTAATTGGGTTCTCCAATGATTAACTCTTTTTTTGTTTTGAACCACATTAATTGGTAAAAGTAAACTCCTTTTTTTTCTTGGTTCTTTGGTTTAATAAGAACCTTTTAACCTTGATAATTAGTTATATCCCTCATTTTAGGATATTTTAAAAGTTTAACTTGATTTAATTTTTTTATATAAAAATTAAATTTTGGAAAAAATAATATAAATATTGTTGTAAAAACAAGTCAAGTAGGGTGTTTTTACGGTATAATTTAAAGGAAATATTTTTTTCATTTGGTAAGTAATCTTTTTCCCTAAAATAATTTGGTTTGGCAAATGCTTAAATTTTAAGTTATGATGCTTAAAACTCGATAAATGATAAAAAAATTTTCTTTTTAGAAGAGATATTTTATATTCAAATATCAAATTTGTTTTTTCTTCTTAATAAAATATATGGTTTACAGAGTCCTTTTTTCAGGTTTTATTTTAAAATCTTTTTTATTTTCTTTTTTGTTTTCAGTTTTATTTTTTTTATCTGGAAGGTCACAGGATGTTGTTAACAACGTTAAGAAAAATCATATTAATGGAAACATTTTATATAAAAATGGAGAATTCGGGAGTTTCTTGAATATTTATGTTTTAGATAGGCAAAGAAAAATTGTTTCTTCCCAAATAACTGATGAAAAGGGATTTTTTTATATCAACAATCTCCCATTTGGAACTTTATATTTCGGGATTAAAAGAGATACTCAACTTTTTTTATTAAAATCTTTTTTGGTTTCTGATTCAGTCAATGAAATTAGCCTTGGTGAAATTCGTTTGCCTTGGGAAGTAAATTTTATAAAAGAAATTAAAGTTCAAGGGAAAAGAGGACTGGTAGAAAGAAGGCTCGATAAAATTATTGTAAATATTTCTTCTAGTACCTTATTTTCAGGCAATACCGCTAATGAAATACTTCCCAAGCTTCCTGGGGTTTATATTAATCCAAAGGGAGAGTTGTCAATTCATGGGAAAAATAATGTTATTATTTTAATTGATGGTAAGGGTCAATTTATTTCTAAGGATCAACTTTCTCAGATTTTGGGAAATTTAAAGTCTGAAACTTTGGATAAAATAGAAATTATTTCTAATCCTTCATCAAAATATGATTCAAACGGAGGCCCAATAATTAATATTTTAACAAAAAAGGATTCTGAAATTAGTGATTTTCATTTAAATCAAGGATTAGTAATCAATCCTGTTGAGGGTGCAAATGGTGAAAATAAAGGATTTTATGGTTTTGGGACAAATTTTAACCACGGTTTTGGAAAATTAAAAATATTCTCCTCGTTTGATTTTGACCATAAAAAAGATTACAACGATATAGTAAATACTTATTATTTAATTTCTTCTAATAGTTATAGAAATCAAGAAGTTTTTACTGAGACAAATCGTGAATCTTTATCATTTAGACTTGGTTTTAACACTGATTTATCAAAAACTCTGTTTTTTGACGGAGCCATTTTTTATTATAAACCATTGTATCAAAATTATAATAAAACCTTTGATGAATCTTTTTTTTCTAATAAAGGGCATTTGGATTCTAGTATTATTTCCGTAGGTCAAACTCGGTTTATTAATAACCTAACAAGTGATTTGACATTTCATTTAAAAAAGGCCTTAAAATTTAACCAAAATATTGACTTTATGGTTGATTTAAATAGGTATAAATTTACAAATCCTTCAAGCTATTCTAACTCTTATTTTAATTTTCAAAATATAAATCATCCAGATTTTTCGAGTTTACAGTATCTTTTTAATACACAAATTGAATCCTATAAGTTAGATTATTCAATTGATTTGCCGCATGAAAATAAACTGGAAGCAGGAGTCAAAGTAACTTTTATAAAAAATGCTGAAAATCAAACAAATAATTTAATAGAGAGCTCAAATTTAACGGATTCTTCAACCTTCACATACAAGGAAACTGTGAGCGGTTTTTATTTAAATTATTCTGGTTCAAAGGGTGATTTTGAGTGGCAAATTGGAACTCGAATTGAAAACACTTTATCAATTGGTAAATCTTTAATTATCAATAATTCTACTCAAAATCAGTATTTGAATTTTTTTCCGGCCTTTACTTTTCAATACAACTTACCCGGTAAATCTAATCGACAATTGGAATTTAGCTTCAATAGAAGGATTAGTCGCCCTGGTTATGAGAGTTTTAACCCTAGCAAAGTTTATGTAGACCAATTTAATACTAGGACTGGTAATGCTAATTTAAATCCTGAATTTTCAAATAATTTTGAATTATCTTATAACTATAATAGCTATAGTTTTTCTATTTACGATACCTATAATAAAAGTATAAAAGATCTTATTCCTTTTTCAAATTCGACTAATTTGACTCAAACAGGTACTAATGCAGTTAATTACAATAGCAATGAATTAGGAGTATCCTTGTCTATTCCGCTAAAATTTGCTAAATGGTGGGAGATATATAATTCTCTGGATGCTAGTTGGACGAAATCAAATCTCTATTTCAATTTTATCAATAATTATTATTCAATTAATTATAATTTATCTCAAATTTTTAGTTTTTCAAATACTCAAAAGCTTAAAATGAATTTAATATTCCATCCTAGGGAAAATATTAATTATGGCTATTCAAATGGTATAGTAAATTTTGCTCTAGGATATACTGGGCAGTTTATTGAAAGAAAGCTATTGTTTAATATTAATTTAAATGATGTTCTTGGTTTAAATAAATTACAATATTATCAAACATTTAATGGAGTATCAACAAGTTTAGTTTCACTAAAAAACGATAGAAATTTGAGATTTTCAATTTCTTACAAGTTTAGTTCTGGTAAAAGGTTCTCTAAAAGGTTTATTGAGAAGAAGGGTTATGATTCTGAAATAAGGCTACAATAATTACTTAAAGAACAATTATCATCATATTTTATTAATTTTTATTATAAAATTAATCCTTATCGATTGAATGGCACAAAATCACAATAATAAACTTAAACAACAAAATCATGAAAAAACTAAATAAAATTTTAAATAAACTTGAAATACTTTCAAAGGATAATTCAGATTTAACTATCATCAACGAACCACATGCGTTGAAAATTATTGGAGGTCGTCCTTCGGCAACCACCAATGGCACTTGCTACGGTTCAAATAGTACCTGTGTGAATAATGTTTGCGCTGGTACTTCTAATGGAACCTGTGCTAATACTAGTTGCTAATTTTTAATTTAAATTAATAGATTTTGTGCCATTACATTAATGAATTCTGATAAATTTAAAAGTAAATTAAAAATGAGAAATGATTTTAAGTTATCTTTTTATACGGTTTTTTCTGAGCCAGTTGTTTCAGGTGGTGATTTAATTGTTTATAGTACAAGATCATCGACAGCGTATTATTTGCCAAAATCGTTTTATAATTATCTCATTGATAATCATTTGGACTTGATTCCCGACGATATTTTTACCGAACTTGTTAACCATAAAATTTTAGTTCCTTTAATTGAAGACGAACTTTCAAGTGTGTTAAATCAGAATATAGAATCAATTTCTGAGAGCGATTCGGAAACTTTGTATGAAATAATTCAGCCTTCTGCAATGTGTCAACTTGGTTGTTATTATTGTGGGCAGGAACATAGTAAGGATTACCTTGATAATTTCTATATTCAAGCCATTGTACAAAACATAAGGAAAAAGCTTCAAAATGGGCATTTTAGCAGACTGATTGTGGCTTGGTTTGGAGCTGAACCCTTGATGGGATTAAAACAAATTAGATTGCTTACGGCTAGTTTTAAAGAATTAGCTTTTGAATTTAAATTAGACTATTCATCTAAAATAGTAACTAATGGATTATCTCTTAAAAAAGGAATTTATGATGAGCTAGTTAATGATCTTTCCGTTAATTTTATTGAGGTAACTTTAGACGGTCCTGCAGAATTTCATGATAATCATAGATATACAAAAGATAGGCAGCCATCATTCGATATTATTTTTAACAATTTGCTTTCAATTTTTAACAGCGATAACTATAGTACAGAAAAATGTAGTATAAATATTCGGTGTAATGTGGACAAAGATAATGTAAACGGAGTAGAATCGCTTATTGACTTATTAGCCTTTCATAAATTGCAATCAAAAATAGCCTATTTTTATATTATTGGAATTTATTCTTGGGGAAATGATGCCCATTTAAATTCCTTAAGTAAGGAAGATTTTGCTCAATTGGAAATAGAATGGCTTATAAAGTTAATGGAGTTAGGTTTTAATGTATCCTTGTTGCCTGGAAGAACAACAAAGGTTTGTATGGCTGTTAGCAATAACTCGGAAATGTATGATGCTTTCGGTAATATTTTTAATTGTACTGAAGTTTCTTACGTCCCAAAATATTCATCGACCAATTATGTTGCAGGAAATCTTAAGGACGAAAATAGAGTTCAAAAAGAAAGAATGTTTGTAAATTGGAATCAAGATTTACCTAAAAGTGATTATGATTGTCCATCGTGCAAAATGCTACCAGTTTGTGGTGGTGGATGCCCAAAATCATGGGCTGAAGGTAATAGAGCTTGCCCAACACCTAAGTTTAATATTAAAGAACGTCTTCAATTATATTATATAAATTCAATTGCTGATATAAAGGATATTATTAATGTCGAATAACAGTGAAATTTAAATTTTTTCATCAGTTTGACGCCTTTGATTGTGGACCTGCATGCCTTAAAATGGTCTCACATTATTACGGAAAGAAATATTCTATTGAGTTTTTTAGAAATATTTGTTATTTGTCAAAAACAGGCGTTAATCTTTTAAATATTTCAGAAGCAGCAGAAAGAGTTGGATTTAAAACATTAAAAACTGAGCTTAATATAGATATATTGGTTGAGTGTGATGCTTTCCCGTGCATCCTGCATTGGAATAAAGAGCACTTTATTGTTTTATATAAAATAAAAAAATTATTCGGTAAAAGAATTTTTTATCTGGCTGACCCTTCATTTGGTTTACGTAAACTTTCTGAAAAAGATTTTGCTACAGCATGGTTAAATCCTTCAAATAAAGGGTTTGCTATATTTTTAGAGCCTACAAATGACTTTTATTCTTTTAAAGAAAAAGATGAAGAAGAGAATGTTGGGGTTTCAAAAGCAAAAAGAAGTGGTTTTAAAATAATTTATTCATATATAAAAAAATATAAATTATCGTTTTTTCAACTTTTATGTGGGATATTATTAAGCAGTATATTTTCAGTCTTATTTCCATTTCTTACTCAAAACATTGTAGATTCCGGTATTAAATATAAGGATCAAAGTCTTATTTTATTAATATTAATTGCTCAATTATTATTGTTTTTTGGAAATGTTAGTGTCGATTTCATTAAAAGTAATTTAATCCTTCATATTGGTACAAGAATAAATGTTTCATTAATATCAGATTTTTTAACAAAATTAATGAAACTCCCAATTCGTTTTTTTGAATCTAAAAATGTTGGAGATTTATTACAAAGAATAGATGACCATAGAAGAATTGAGGGATTTTTAACAGGTACACTTCTAAATACTTTATTTTCAGTTATAAATTTGATAGTTCTAAGTATAGTTTTGTCTATTTATAATTCCATTATATTTTTTATTTTTTGTACTGGAAGCATTTTAACCGTGGGTTGGATCTTGTTTTTTCTTGAACAGAAAAAAAATGCAGATTACCGACTTTTTACTCTTCTCTCACGGAATACCAATAACCAAATGGAGATTATAAACGGAATGCAGGAAATTAAAATAAATAATTTTGGAATGTATCAGAAATGGAAATGGGAAAAGGGGCAAGCCAAGCTTTTTAATGTAAGCGTTCATAACCTTACTTTGGATCAATATCAATCTATTGGTTCTGGTTTTTTAAATCAATTAAAAAATATTCTTGTTACCTTTTATTCAGCTAGCCTTGTCATCAACGGTCAGATTACTTTAGGTATGCTTTTAAGTATTTCATTTATTATCGGGCAGTTGAATAATCCTATTGAGCAACTGATAAATTTTATTAAAATGGGTCAAACGGCTAAAATAAGTTTAGATAGGATTGAAGAAATTCACAATCAAGAAAATGAAGATGATTTGGCAATTTCATCTAAGGAGATAAAAATTATTTCAAATGAAATTAATAGGGGAATTACAATAAAAAATATTTTTTTTCAATATGATGGGCCTAAATCTCCTTATGTATTCGAAAACCTTTCTTTATTTATTCCTGAGGGAAAAATAACTGCAATTGTTGGTGTAAGTGGAAGTGGAAAGACGACCCTTTTGAAATTACTTTTAAATTTTTATTCGCCAAGTAGTGGTAGTATTCTCATAAACAATACTGATTTAAAGAGTATTTCCCCCAGTTATTGGCGTAAACAGTGTGGTGTGGTTTTGCAGGATGGGTATATTTTTTCTGATACAATTCTTCAAAATATTGTAATGGGTGACGAAAATATAGATTTCAATAAATTGCAAAAGGCTATTTCTACTGCTAGTATTGAACAGTTTGTTCAAGATCTTCCCTTATCTATAAATACTAAAATAGGTCCAGAAGGGGTAGGACTATCAACTGGTCAAAAGCAAAGAATATTAATAGCCCGAGCTATTTACAAAAATCCTTCTTATTTATTTTTTGATGAAGCAACAAGTTCTTTGGATGCCAATAATGAACGAAGTATTGTTGATAATTTAAAGGAAGCATTTCTAGACAAGACAGTTCTTGTTATTGCACATCGTTTGAGCACTGTAAAAAATGCGGATCAAATTGTTGTGTTAAATAAAGGATCAATAGTAGAAATAGGAAATCATTCGGAGCTCTCATTAAACCCAGATGGTTATTATTATAATCTTATTAAAAACCAATTAGAAATAGGAATTTGAAGAGCAAATTAATTTATTCCTCCATTGATCAGGAGGAAATCATTGGTAAGGTACCATCATGGATAATTTATAAAGGTTTGTTCATATTTTTATTATCTGTAATAATTTTTGTTATTTCCTCTTTATTTATAAAAGTATCTGATGATTTTCCTGCTGAAATTAAAATAGTATCCCAACAAAAACCATTTTTTGAAGTAAAGCCATTTGGATATTTTCATGATCATGAGTTGAGAATTGGAGATTCATTAGTTTTTGTGAAACATAATTATGAATCTATGAGGGATACTATTTATTATTTAGTTAGTAAGCCAGAAATAAGGTTGTTTTTTACAACCACGGAAACAATGTTTAATAATTATAAAAACGGTGATTCTGTAAGAATTTTATTAAAATTAGATAATTTTTATGATTTAAAGTTAAAAATTGAAAATAAATATATTAGTACGGAAAGTAGGATTGTATATCAACTAAATACTAAATCAGTACCACTTAACGTTATTCGATTATTAGCTATTTCTCCTGAAAAGATTGCCGGAAAATTAATTGTTGACAAAGTAACCCTTTTCAATCAAATTTTTAGCAGATTTTTTAAGCTTAAAATTTAAATAGTAGTTTCAGGGCAATTAATTTTATTATGGCTGTTATCGATAATAAGATAAATTATGGT
>Ga0075019_10001611_pt1 | contig 12811 bp, 14 predicted proteins | sample ColStrG_CSR_2013_FD_71473 | JGI IMG/M metagenome (GOLD analysis project Ga0075019, IMG submission 71473) | Freshwater sediment microbial communities in response to fracking from Pennsylvania, USA - Cold Stream Run_MetaG_CSR_2013 | ecosystem: Environmental > Aquatic > Freshwater > Creek >...
GTGCGGCGGTGGTGCATGCGACACGGATGACGCCGCCGCCGGGTAGAACGGGGCACCGTTCCCCGTAGCGGGACGATCGACGACTGAAGAGGTGACCGGACGATGAGCGTGGACACGAAGCGGATCGAGGCGGCGGTGCTCGAGATCCTCGCCGCGGTGGGCGAGGACCCCGAACGCGACGGCCTCCTCAAGACCCCCGAGCGGGTGGCCCGGATGTACGAGGAGCTCTTCGTCGGGTTCGCCGAGAACCCGGCCGACCATCTCGAGGTGACCTTCGCCGCCGACCACGACGAGATGGTGATGGTCCGGGACATCCCCTTCGCCTCGTTGTGCGAGCACCACATGGTGCCGTTCATGGGCCGCGCCCACGTGGCCTACATCCCCGGTGCCGACGGGCGCATCACCGGGCTGTCCAAGCTGGCACGCCTGGTGGACGGGTTCGCCCGGCGCCTGCAGGTCCAGGAGCGGATGACCTCGCAGATAGCGGACGCCATCGAGGAGGCCCTCGACCCGAAGGGCGTGCTGGTGGTCGTCGACGCCGAGCACCTGTGCATGTCCATGCGGGGCGTGAAGAAGTCGGGCACCTCGACGGTGACCTCGGCCGTCCGGGGCCTGTTCCGCACCGACACCTCGACCCGCTTCGAGGCCATGCAGTTCGTCCGAGGGCGCTGAGACCGGCCCGCCGGGGACGGTGGGGGCGCCGGGCGGCCGGTCACGGCCTGCCCCGGCCTGGTTTACGCTGGGGACGATGACCGAAGCCTCCACAGAGGGACGCGCCCTGGTCATGGGCATCCTGAACGTGACACCGGACTCGTTCTCCGACGGGGGAAGCTGGCCCGAGCCGGAGCAGGCCATCCGTCGGGGCCACGAGTTGATCGCCCAGGGCGCGGACATCGTCGACGTGGGCGGCGAGTCGTCCCGACCGGGTGCCGTCGAGGTGCCGGTCGACGAGGAGCTCCGCCGGGTCCTCCCGGTCGTCGAGGCCCTCAGCCCCCACGTGCGGGTGTCCATCGACACGGTGAAGGAACCGGTCGCCGAGGCCGCGGTCGGGGCCGGGGCGACGCTGGTCAACGACGTGTCGGCCTCGCTGTGGCCGGTGGCGGCCCGCCTCGACGTCGGGTGGGTGGCGATGCACCGCAAGGGAACCCCGGCGACCATGCAGGACGACCCCCGCTACGACGACGTCGTGCGCGAGGTGGGCGCCATGCTGGCCGAGCGGGCCGCCGCCGCCCTCGACGCCGGCGTGCGGGAGGTCTGGATCGACCCGGGGATCGGCTTCGGGAAGACGGTCGACCACAACGTCGAGCTGTTGGCCCGGCTGGACGAGCTGGTGGCGACCGGCCACCCGGTGCTGGTCGGGACCAGCCGCAAGGCCTTCCTCGGCGTCCTGGGTGCCGGTGCCGACGGCGTGCCCCTGTCCCCGGCCGACCGGCTGCCGGGGTCGCTGGCCACGGCCACGTACGCCCTCCAGCAGGGTGCGGGTATGGTCCGGGTCCACGACGTGGCCGCCACGGTGCAGGCCGCGCTCCTGGTGGGACGGCCGCTGGCACACGGGCGGGACGCCGGGACGACGAGGGAGACGGAGGACACATGGTGAAGGGCAAGTGGGCGGCGGGCATTCCGCCGCGGAACTTCACCTGGGTGATCAAGGACCGGCTGGCGATGAGCGAGCGCCCCGGCGGCTTCGCCCCCAACCACCGCAAGGTCCGCCGTCAGGAGGAGATCATCTGGCTCCAGGTCCAGGGGTTCAACCGGGTGGTGTCGCTCCTCCCGTCGTCGCACAACCTGCAGGCCTACGAGGAGAAGTCCCTGGCCAGCGTGCACTACCCCCTGCCGGCGTCGGGCGACGTGCGGGGCGTCCTGGGTGACGTCTACCGGGACATCCACGGCCGCATGGCGGCCGGCGAGCGGATCCTCGTGCACCAGGAGGAGCTGGGCGACCGCGTGGCGGGGGTCATCGCCGGCTACCTGCTGTGGTCGGACCGGCTGCCGACCGGACCCCAGTCGATCACCGTCCTGGAGCACATGACCGGCCACCCGATGGGCCCTTCCGGCCGGGAGCTGGTCGCCTACGCCGGCCAGCTGGCCCCGGCCACCGCCCCCCACGACGCCGGTACCAGCGGGGCGTGATGGCCCCCGGCGCCACGGACGACCGGATCGAGCTCCGCGGGCTCCGCTGCGTCGGCACCCACGGCGTCCTGGTCGAGGAACAGGAGCGGGCCCAGCCCTTCGAGGTCGACCTCGACCTGGCCGTCGACCTGCGCCCGGCCGGGGTGTCCGACCGCCTGGGCGACACCGTCGACTACGGGGCGGTGGCCGACACGGTGGCCGCCACCGTGTCGGGCCCACGCTCGTTCGCCCTCCTCGAGGCCCTGGCCTGGCACGTGGCCGACGCCGTGCTCGACGTGGACCGTCGGATCACGGCGGTCACCGTCGTCATGCGCAAGCTGCGGCCGCCCCTGGCGGTCGACATCGACACCGTGGGCGTGCGGGTGGTCCGCCACCGGTGACCGCACCGTCGGAGGCGACCCCCGAGGTCCGGGCGTTCCTCTCCCTCGGCTCGAACCTCGGCGACCGGTCCGCCCACCTGCGCCGGGCGGTGGACGAGCTCCGCGCCGGGAGCGACCCGTCGGTCACCGCGGTGTCCCCGGTCTACGAGACCGAGCCGGTCGGCGGCCCCGACGACCAGGGCGCCTTCCTCAACCTGGTGGTGGAGCTGGCCGTCGCGCTGCCGGTCGACCCCTACCGGCTCCTGCGGCTGTGCCAGCACCTGGAGGCAGCGGCAGGGCGGGTCCGGACGGTCCACTGGGGCCCGCGCACCCTGGACGCCGACGTGATCTGGATCGACGGGGTGACCGTCGACGACCCCGAACTGACCGTTCCCCACCCGCGTTGGCGTGAACGGCGCTTCGTGCTGGCGCCGTTGGCGGACCTGGCTCCGGACCTGGTCGGGGACGACGACCTGGCCACCGCTGGCGGCGAGGTGCGTGTGGTGGGTATGGTCTAGGGAGCAGTTCCTGGATTTCCTGATGCGACCGGCACCCCGTGGGGGCTGGAACGTCGAAAGGGGTCTCGTGACCACATTCCGTGTACTCGGACCGGGCCGTGCCGGCCGGTCGTTGATGGCAGCGCTGGACGCTGTCGGGGGCTATCGATCACTGGGCGCCTGGGGGCGCGACCGCTCGCCGGTCGATGCCGCCCACGGTGTCGACGTGCTGGTCATCGCCACTCCCGACGACGTGGTCGCCGACGTGGCCGCCGCCGTCCGGCCGGTCGACACCACGGCGGTCCTCCACCTGTCGGGCTCTCTCGGGCTGGACGTCCTGGCCGGGCACGCGCGACGGGGCTCGCTCCATCCGCTGGTCCCGCTGCCCACGCCGGAGATCGGCGCCGAGCGCCTGCGGTCGGGCATCACCCTGGCGGTCGCCGGGGACCCGGCGGCACGGTCGATGGCCGAGTCGCTGGGCGGGGACGTGGTCGAGGTCGGCGACGGGGACCGGGCCGCCTACCACGCAGCCGCCGTGATCGCCGCCAACCACCTCGTCGCCCTGCTGGGCCAGGTCGAGCGGGTGGCGGCATCGGCCGGGCTGCCGCTCAGCGCCTTCGCCGGGCTGCTGCGGTCGGCCACCGACGACGCCCTGGCGCTCGGGCCGAGGGCCGCCCTCACCGGACCGGCCGCCCGGGGTGACTGGGACACGGTGGAGCGTCACCGCACCGCCATCGCGTCCATGCCCGCCCACCGGACCGAGCTCGCCGGGTACGACGCCATGGTGGCGCTGGCCCGCCGGCTCTCGCTCGACACCGCAGAGGACCTCGACCCGGCCCTGGCGGCGTCGGCCGGCCAGGCCGTGCCCGTGGACATGGTGGCCGCCCCCGCCGAGCAGGTGGCGTGACCTTCGCCCCGACGGCTCCACGGACCAGGACCGCCACGCCGCCGGTGGTCGACACCGTCGCCGGGTTCGCCGCCCGACTGGACGAGGATCGTCGTGCCGGCCGTTCGGTCGGGGTGGTGCTCACCATGGGCGCGCTGCACCCGGGCCATGCGTCGCTGGTACGCCGGGCCGCCGCCGAGTGCGAGGTGGTCGCCGTCACCGTCTTCGTGAACCCCACCCAGTTCGCCGAGTCCGCCGACCTGGACAACTACCCGCGCGACCTGGAGGCCGACGTGGCCGCGGCGGCCGACGCCGGGGCGTCCGTGGTGTTCGCCCCGACCGTCGACGAGATGTACCCGGGGTGGCCGGTCCCGCCGGCGACCACGGTGTCGGTCGGGGGGCTCGGGGAGCGGTGGGAGGGCGTGTCGCGACCTGGCCATTTCGACGGCATGGCCACGGTCGTGGTGAAGCTCCTGTCCGCAGCGGGACGCTGCCGTGCGTACTTCGGCGAGAAGGACTTCCAGCAGCTGGCCATCGTCCGCCGCGCCGTGGCCGACCTGTCCCTTCCGGTCGACGTCGTCGGCTGCCCCACCGTGCGCGAGGCGGACGGGCTGGCCCTGTCGAGCCGGAACGTGCGCCTGAGCGCCGACGAGCGTGCCGCCGCCCCCGTCCTCCACCGGGCCCTGGGTGCCGGGGCCGCCGCCCTGGTGGCAGGAGCCGGTCCGGACGAGGTCGAGCGGGTGATGGCGGCCACCGTGTCGGCCGAGCCGCTGGTGGAGCTGGACTACGCCGCACTGGTGGATGCCCGGGACCTGGAGCCGGCGGGGGACGCGCCGTCCGACCGTCCGCTCCGGCTGCTGATCGCCGCCACCGTCGGGCCCGTGCGGCTGATCGACAACCTCGACCCCGACGGGGCATCGTGAGCGCGCCGGCGTCGGGCCCACTCGACGTCCTGGTGCTCGGCAGCGGGGTGGCAGGACTGTCGGCGGCCGTCCGGCTGGCCGCCCCCCTGGCGCCGACCGGCGGGGGAGCCGACGGCAGCGGCGGGCTGCGGGTCGGGGTCCTGACCAAGGCGGAGCTGTCCCAGTCGGCCACCCGGTGGGCCCAGGGCGGCGTGGCCGCCGTGCTCGGCGGCGACGAGGACTCGACCGACCTGCACCTGGCCGACACCCTGGCCGCCGGTGCGGGCCTGTGCGACGCCGACGCGGTGCGGGTGCTGGTCGACGAAGGGCCGACCCGGGTCCACGAGCTCATCGCCATGGGAGCCGTCTTCGACCGCCAGCCCGGAGGGGCCCTCGCCCTGGCCCGCGAGGGCGGTCACTCGACGGCGCGGGTGGTGCACGCCGGTGGAGCGGCCACCGGCGCGGAGGTGGAGCGGGCCCTGGTCGACGCCACCCGGGCCTCGGCGGCGGCGGTGCTCGAGGAGTGGTTCGCCCTGGACCTCCTGGTCGAGGGAGGCCGCTGCCGTGGGGTCGTGGCGCTCAGCACCGAGGGGCGACGGGTCGAGGTGCGGGCCACCCACACGGTGCTGGCCACCGGCGGGGCCGGCCAGGTGTTCGCGGTGACGACCAACCCGGCCGAGGCCACGGGCGACGGACTGGCCATGGCACTGCGGGCCGGGGTGGCCGTGGCCGATGTCGAGTTCATGCAGTTCCACCCCACGGCGCTCCACCACCCCGCCATGCCGCGGCCGCTCCTGTCCGAGGCGCTGCGCGGCCACGGCGCCCTGCTGCGCGACGCCCGGGGCGACCGCTTCGTCGACGAGCTCGCCCCTCGGGACGTGGTCAGCCGGGCGATGGCCGAGCGCATGCACGACCAGGGGGTGGAGAACCTCTGGCTCGACGCCACCGCCCTCGACTCGTTCGGTTCCCGGTTTCCGACGATCAGCGCGTCACTGGCCGCCATCGGCCTCGATCCGTCGACGGACTGGCTGCCCATCGCCCCGGCGGCGCACTACCTGTCCGGGGGTGTGCTGACCGACCTGTGGGGGGCGACGGCGCTGCCCGGGCTGTGGGCGGCGGGCGAGGTGGCGTGCACCGGGGTCCACGGCGCCAACCGCCTGGCCTCGAACTCGCTCCTCGAGGGCATGGTGTTCGGTGCCCGCCTGGCCGAGACGATCCTCGACGGAGGGGACGGACCCACGCCGACCGGCGTGCTGGCACCGCTGCTCGACGGGAGGATCGAGCCCGTGGCCCCCGGTGCGACCCACCGGACCGATGCCGCGGCTGCACCGCCGGACGACGGGGCGGCCTCGTGGCCGGACGTGGCCAAGACGCGCGACCGGCTGCAGCGGGCCATGACCGACGGGGCCGGCGTGGTGCGGAGCGCGGACTCGCTGGCCCGGGCCGGCCGCACGGTGGCCACCGTGGCCGCCACCGTCGGGTCGGACCAGCCGGGCGACCGCGCCCACGGCGAGCTCGCCAACCTGGTGACTGCGGCCCGCAGCATCCTCGAGTCGGCCACGCTGCGGACCGAGACCCGCGGCGCCCACGCCCGTAGCGACTTCCCCCACCTGTCCGAGGCCTGGCGGTGCCGCATCGTCCACGACTCCGGTGCCGCCACGCTCCTGGTCCGGACGGCTCCCGACCCGGACCCGGGCGTCCCCGGAGGGACGCCCTCGTGACCGCGTCGGCCACCGACGGCTGGGCACCGGTCCTCGACCCGCCCCGCGCCGCCGTGGTGGACGCCGTGACCCGGGCGATCGCCGAGGACGTCCTGCCGCTCGGCGACCTGACCGCCGGCCTGGTCGCCTCCGGTCGCCGGGCCACCGTCGACGTGGTGAGCCGGGCCCACGGGGTGCTGGCCGGCCGGGCCTGTGCGGCCGAGGCGTTCGCCCAGGTCGATCCGGACCTGGTCGTCACGTGGCTGCTGGCGGACGGTGCCGCCGTGGCACCGGGTACCGAGGTGGCCACCGTCGAGGGCCCGCTGCGCTCGATCCTGACGGCCGAGCGCACGGCACTCAACTTCCTCGGTCACCTCTCCGGCGTGGCCACGCTGACCCGTGCCTACGTGGACGCCGTGCGGGCGGCCAACCCCGCCACCCGGGTGCTCGACACCCGCAAGACGACCCCCGGGCTCCGGGCCCTGGAGAAGGCGGCCGTCCGGGCCGGTGGCGGCGTCAACCACCGCGGCGGCCTGTCCGAGGGCGTCCTGGTCAAGGACAACCACCTCGACGGGGTGTCCATCGCCGATGCGGTGGCCCGGGCGCGGGCACAGTGGCCGGGCCGGATGGTCGAGGTCGAGTGCGACCGCCTGGACCAGGTGCGCGAGGCGGTCGATGCGGGGGCCACGGTGATCATGCTCGACAACATGGGGCCGGCCGGCGTGGCCGAGGCGGTGGGCGTCGTGCGGGACGCCGGCTCGGACGCCCTCATCGAGGTGTCCGGAGGGGTGACCCTCGCCACGGCGCCTGCGCTCGCCGCCGCCGGAGCCGACCTGTTGTCGGCGGGTGCTCTCACCCACTCGGCCCCGGTGCTCGACCTCGGTCTCGATCTCCGGGGCTGACCTGCCACCGCCCGGCATCCCGGGCCCCGTCCGCCGCACCTCCCAGGAAAGGAACGACATGCTGCTTGCCATCGACGTGGGGAACACCGAGACCGTCGTCGGACTGTTTGCCGACGACCCGGGTGCCCCCGTGGACGAGTCGGTGCCCCGTGACGGGACCGAGCCCGTGGGACTCGCCCACCACTGGCGCCTGTCCACCGTCGACGTCCGAACGGCCGACGAGCACGCACTCCTCCTGACCCAGCTGCTCGACCTCAACGGGCTCGACATCGACGACACCGTCACCGGCATCGCCGTGACCTCGTCGGTCCCCCTGGTGACGGCCAACCTCCGTCAGATGGCCTCCCGGTGGTTCGACGTGCCCGCCGTGGTGCTGGAGCCCGGGGTCAAGAGCGGCATGCCGATCCTCTACGACAACCCGAAGGAGGTGGGTGCCGACCGCATCGCCAACGCGGTGGGGGCCTACGACCTGTTCGGCGGGCCGTGCGTGGTCGTGGACCTCGGCACGGCCACCACATTCGACGCCATCTCCGGTGCCGGCGAGTACCTGGGCGGGGCCATCACCCCCGGGGTGGCCATCAGCCTGGAGGCGCTGTTCGCCCATGCCGCGGCCCTGCGCCGGGTGGAGCTGGTCGAGCCCCGCAGCGTCATCGGCAAGTCGACCGTGGAGTCGATCCAGTCCGGTGCGCTCTACGGGTTCGCCGGCCAGGTGGACGGGTTGTGCCGTCGGTTCGCGGGCGTGCTGGGCGAGTGCACCGTGGTGGCCACCGGGGGACTGTCCGAGCTGATCTCGCCCTACTCCGAGGAGATCGAGTACGTCGAGCCCTGGCTGACCCTGCACGGGCTGCGCATCATCTTCGACCGCAACGTGCCCGCCGCCTGAGGCGCCGGGAGCCGGACCCGGGGCGATTCAGGCGAACCGCAGGCGGCTGACCGTCGACAGCGAGCACCAGTAGACGGTGGCGTCCCACCCGAGTGCGGGGAAGACGGCGGACTGCAGGGGTCCCTCCGTGTCGGCCCGGGCCAGTTCGTCCCCGGTGGCGATGTCGACCACCACGACCTGTTCGATCATGCGTGCGACGTCGTGGTCACCCGTCACCAGGGCTCCCTCGCCCGGCAGCAGCAGCAGGTGGGATGCGTGGTCGTGGTCCCGACGCCAGCGCGGCGACAGCGACCCGTCGTCGGCGATGTCGAAGGCGGCCATGACCCCGTTGCCGCTGTCGTAGCCCACGGCGATGCGGCGCCGCTCGTCCACGATGGGCGGATTGGTGATGAGCCCGCCCTCGGCCTCGCACACGGCAGCGGTCGACACCGAGCCGTCGGCCAGGTCGACCCGGATCAGCTGGAGCGGTGTGGTCGACACGCCCTTGCCCCGGAACGATCCGTCGAAGTTGGTCGAACCGTCCCCGTTGTCGAGGAACCAGGCGGCTCCGAGGGCGAGCACGCAGTCCCACCCGTAGGTCTGGCCCTCCTCGGTCCGGTAGGTGGCGCGGAATCCGGGGTCGGCCACGAAGCGCCCGTCCCATCCGACGCGCAGCAGGCTGGTGTCGCCGACGACGTAGACATGGGTGCCGTCCGAGGAGATGCGGGCGATGGACGGCTCGTCCAGGTCGAACCGGTCGACCACGGTGAGGCCGTCGGGCTCGAGGGCGACCAGCTGGCACGGCACCCGCTCGTGGGGGGCCACCGGCGCGCCGGGCAGCGACCCGGCAAAGTCCTTGGTCACGAGCGTCCCGTCCGGCAGGATGACGAAGCTGTTGTACGGCCGGGGACGGGGGAGCTCGGCCGTGGCCACCACCTCGAGGTCGGGCGACAGGCGGTGGGCGTGGGTCCCGAACACGGCGTACAGCGAGCCGTTGGCGTGGGCGGCGAGGCCGCCCGGCCACATGGGGCCGCCGGCCAGCGGCCCCGAGTCGGCCAGCGTGGCCAGGGTCTGCGGGTCGATCCGCTCGACCGAGCAGGTGGCGTCGGGGCCCATGCCGCTGCGCATCAGGAAGACCTCACCCGGGTCGCGGGTGACGACCATGGTGACCAGCGGGTCGGTGCGGGACAGCACGTCGACGGGGCCGCCGGACCGGATCGTGGGCACCGGGCTGTCGTCGGCGGGCACGCCGAGCCGGCGGGGGCCGCCGTCCTCGCCCGGCCATGGTCCGGACCAGTAGCCGGCGTCCGGGTCGGGGCTCAAACCGGGGCCTCCAGGACCAGACGGTCGGCCCGGACTTCGGGCTGCGCGTCCCACAGGTCGGCCACCAGGTCGTCGCGCAGGGCCCGGGCGGCCGGGTCCTCCCACAGGTTGACCTGCTGCAGCGGGTCCTCCACCAGGTCGTAGAGCTCGCCCTCGGTGCCGTCGTGGCTGGTGCCGGGCTGGTACACGGTCACGACCCAACGGTCGCGCATCATGGTCCGCAGGTGGACGTCGGTGCCGAACAGCTCGCTGTCCCACTCGGTCAGGACCTTGTCGAACCCGCGTGCCTCGGCGTCGGCGTCGTCGACCGGCAGGGGCTTGCCCTGCATCCACTCCGGAGGCTCGATGCCGGCGATGGCACAGAAGGTGGGGGCGAGGTCGACGAGTCCGACCGGGCGGTGCACGACCGCCGGATCGACGGCGCCGTCACGTGAGGCGCCGTTGCGTGACGAGGGCGCCGGGCGCCACACCAGAGGGAGCCGCATGAGGCCGTCCACGTGGTACGGACCCTTGAACAGGAGGCCGAAGTCCCCCTGGAGCTCGCCGTGGTCGGTGGTGAACACGACGTCGACGTCGTCGGCCCAGCCGCGCTCTGCCACGCGGGCCAGCACCCGGCCCAGGGCCTCGTCGATCAGCTCGACCTCGACGGCGTTGCGGGCGTTGACCTCGCGGACCTGGTCGGCGGTCAGCGTGGCCGGCACCCAGTCGGCCGGCGCCTCGTAGTTCGACACCAGGGTCCCGTCGTACCAGGCGCGCCAGTGGCGCGGCTTGGCGTCGATGATGGCCTCGCGCCGTCCGCGGTCCTCGGTGTACCCGGCGGGCAGGGGCACCTCGCGCCAGTCGACCCGGCCGACCTCGGACTCCGGCGGGTCCCACGGATGGTGCGGGTCGGGGAAGCTCATCCAGCAGAACCAGTCCTCGTCGGCGTCGACCGAGTCGAGCCAGGCGATCGTGCGGTCGGCCACCCAGTCGGTGTGGTAGATCCCGCGGTCGATGGGGTTGACCTTCACCTGGGGGGCGCCGGTGTCGCCGCCCACCGCCGCGCTCACCTGGAGCGAGTCGTCGATGGCGCGGCAGTACATCCCGAGTGCCTCGGGGTGCTCCTTCAGGAGCCACTGGCAGTAGTGGAGCGGTCCCATGGCCCCGTGGGCGGCTGTCTCGAGGTGCTCGAACCCGCGACGGTGTCCGCCGTGGGGCGTGGTGCCCTCGGTCGACAGGAGGTTCTCCTCGAAGCGCAGGAAGGGATCGAAGTAGGGCTCGAAGTGGGCCTTGCCCACGAGAGCGGTCCGGTACCCGGCCAGTCGCAGGACCTCGGCCACCGACGGGGCGTCACCGGGCAGCGGCACGCCGTTCATGAAGACGCCGTGGGTGCTCGGGTGCTGGCCCGTCACGATGGTCGACCGGGACGGCATGCACACCACGGACTGCGGGTGGGCCCGGTCGTAGCGGACGCCTTCGGCGGCCAGCGAGTCGATGATCGGGGTGCGTGACAGCGTCCCGCCGTTGCAGGCCAGGGTGTCGTAGCGCTGCTGGTCGGTGGTGACGAACAGGATCTTGCGGCCCATCAGCGGGCTCCTTTCGGGGACCCCGGGTGCGGGCCGGGGTGGATGGCGGTGGGGGTGCGGGTCGGACAGGTCGGAAGTGGCGGCTCGCTCCGGCGGTGGTTCACGGGATCCGGTCGACTCCGAGGAGTTCGGGCAGGCGCAGCAGGGCGGCACGTGCGGCGCCGCTGATGACCAGCGCGAGCACGGCGGGCTCGGCGTCGACGCTGTACACGGTCAGACTGGTGCCGTCGTGCAGGTCGTGGACGTCGATCGTGCTCAGGTGCTCGACGAACAGTGGTGCGGTGATCCGGTACTGGAACCGCCGGAGGTTGTCGTCGATGGTGAGCAGCCGTTCGGGCATGGGCAGTCCGGAGCGGGTCTGGATCGTCCGGCTGTCGCCCTCGACGACGACGGACTCGACTCCCTCCCACCACTCGGGGAGGCGCTCGGCCGCGCCGACGACGTCCCAGACGGTGTCCGGGGGGCAGGCCAGGCGGACGGTGTGGCGCATGCTGCCGCGACGTGCGGTCATCGGGTACCTCCAGGGGTGAGCATGACGGAAAGGGACTCGACCATGACCTGCCTCGCCTCGTCGGCGGAACAACCCTGGTCGGTGGTCATCAGCTGGAAGGACTCGAAGGTGGCGAGCACGTCGGCCGCGGCCACCGCCCACTCGGCCCGACGGTCGCCCATGGCGGCCAGCTCCCCGGCGAACAGCGTGCGGATCTGGTTGCGCAGGAACCGGCGGGACTCGGCCAGGATCTCGGCCAGCCGTGGTTGGAACGGGGCCCGCAGCCGGGTGGCGTAGGCAGCCTGGCCCACCGCGTCGAACAACCGGAAGCGCTGGTCGACGAGTGCCCGGACGCGGTCCGCGAACGGGTCGCCGGGTTCGGCGTCGACCTGCACGATGGGCATGGCCCGGGCCAGCTGCCGGGTGATGGCCTCGCCCACCAGGTCGTCGGTGTCCTCGAAGTACCGGAACAGCGACCGGGGGGAGATCCCGGCCCGTTCGGCGATCTCGTCGGTGCCCGGGCGCAGGCTGCCCTCGCGGTACAGATCGAGGAGCGCGTCCACGACGGCCTCGCGGTTCGTGGCGCGCCGCAGGCGACGGCCGTCGGTCTCGACCTCATCCGATCCGGTGCCGTCCGGGCCAGACCGGCCGGCCAGATCCGTCACCGGTCGGACCCCGTGTCGGCCGGGGTGCAGATGATGCCCACGCTCGGGTCCACCCGGCCGTCCAGCAGGTCGCGGTAGGCGGCCTCCACCTCGACCGGTCCGGCCCGGTGGAGCAGGGTCAGCCACCGGTCGGTGAAGGGCACGAACCGTTCCCAGGCCGCCGCCACGGCGGTCTCGAACCCTTCGCGCCCCCACTCCTTGCGCCGTTTGGCGATCTGGTCGGGGGCGAACAGGAACTGGGGCCGCGGCCCGGGGGGCGGGCCCTCCCCGGCGGTGGTGTCGTCCCAGTGGGTGTCGCCCACCACCATCGAGTGGCGGAGCCGGTCGCCGAGCCTGGTGTGCACGTCGTGGGTGACGTCCCGGCGCCCGGCGACATCGATGTAGCACGAGTCGGCGTCGGGCAGCCCGTCGATCTCCTCGTAGGTGAGTACGGTCCGGTAGCAGCCGAGTGACCGGACGAAGTCGACGTTCGGCGCCGACGTGAGGCCGACCACGTCGATCCCCTCCCGCTCGGCCAGCAGGAACGCGGC
>Ga0075019_10001613_pt1 | contig 12810 bp, 9 predicted proteins | sample ColStrG_CSR_2013_FD_71473 | JGI IMG/M metagenome (GOLD analysis project Ga0075019, IMG submission 71473) | Freshwater sediment microbial communities in response to fracking from Pennsylvania, USA - Cold Stream Run_MetaG_CSR_2013 | ecosystem: Environmental > Aquatic > Freshwater > Creek >...
CGCAACGGCGACGAGGTGCTGATCATGCGCTCGGCCAGCCGCACCCCGCCCGCCGCCTGGGATTCGGTGGTGGTGACGGGCCGCGCGCGCGCCGCCATCAAACGCGCCACTCGCGAGGCGGCGAAGGCGCAGTTTGGCGGGCTCGGCCGCCAGATCGTCGAGCGCGCTTTTGAGCGCGCGGGGCGCAAGTTCTCCGACGCCAAGCTGAAATCGGCGTTGCCGCGCCTGGCGCGGCATGGCGTCGACGACGTATTCATCGGCGTCGGGCGCGGCGAGATTTACTCCGCCGACGTCGTGCGCGCGATCTATCCCGATTTCCAGGAAGATCGGAAGGCAGGGCCGGCGATCCCGCCGACGGAGACCGGCTGGTTTGGCCTCGCGCGGGCCGACCAACTCGTGTTCCGCGCTCCGGGCGTCGATCCGACGATCCCTTTGCGCGGGCTGGAGTCCGACACGCCCGTGCGGTTCGCGCCCAAAGGCGGGGCGGTTCCGGGCGAGCGGATCGTCGGCATCCGCACGCAGGAGGGCATCACGATCTATCCCATCCATTCGCCCGCGCTGATCGCCTTCGACGACAAGCCGGAGGCTTGGCTGGACGTGCGCTGGGATCTCGACATGGCGAAGAAGTCGCTGTTCCCGACGCAGATTTTGGTGACGACGCTCAATGAGCCCGGCGCGTTGGGCGCGGTCGCCAACACGATTGGCGAGACGGGGGCCAATATCGACACCGTCGCGTTCAACCCGTCGGGACCGGACTTTCGCGAAATCCGCTTCGATCTGGAGGTCTCCGACATCCAGCATCTGAACGCGGTGATCGCGCAATTGCGCGACAGGCCGGTGGTGAGCAAGGTCGAGCGGATCAGCGGGTGAGCGTCAGTTCTCCCACCCTGTCAGCCAGACCAACTGCTGTCGCTGTCGGGCGTAAATCTTCTCGTCAATCAAGCGTCGCCCTTGCATGATCCTCTACTTCGCCTATGGCGCCAACATGGATCGCGCCGAGATGGCAGCCCGCTGTCCCGCCTCCCGGTCGCTGGGCATGGCGACGCTACCGGGCTGGCAGTTAGCCGTCATGCGCGAGGGCTGGTTGACGGTGACCCCGGCGCCGGGCGTCTCCACGCGGGGCGTGTTGTGGAATCTGGCCGCAGCGGACATGCCCGCGCTCGACGCCTTCGAGGACGTTGGCGCCGGGCTTTATTCGAAACAGACGCTGAACGTGGTCGCGCAGCGCGAGGTCGTCGCGCTGGTCTATATCGGCGCCAATGCCGGGCCGGGCGTGGCGCGCGCGGATTATCTGGCGGCGGTCACGGCGGCTGCACGAGGGTGGGGGTTGCCGGAGGCGGCATGGGCCGCGCTTAGAAAATCGGGGACATAATATCAATTGTCGAATTACGCCGTCGGGATAGGCTGGATTGTAGCATCCCCGCCAAAATAATTAAGCAATTGATATCATGTCCCCTAATTTCGACGCCGACTCCGTATGAGCGGACGAAGGGGTCATCAACCGAAAGTGCAATATTCCTGTCCTTCGACTCGGCGATAAATTTCCTTTGTTCCGACAATATTTGTTTTCGCAGTGCCACGTGAATCCCGTCTTGGCGCCCTGGTTCTGCGAAAGCGTGATGAGCGCTGAGTCTTCCCGTTTCTTTGACGCGATCAAACTCGTCCTCTGTTTCCATCTAGACCAATGCCGCGCTTCTTCACGCCGCCGCCACCCTTAACTCCCGCCGTTGCGCCATCCGCATCGGCCCGCGCAACACCCCCCATTTCGGCGCCCACCCGGAGCCGTCGATAACCTCGAACCCGCCCGCCTCGTTGTAGCTGTGCACCCGCCGCCCCGGCCATCCGGCGCCCGGCCGCAGCACGGCGGCGATCGTCTGCGCGAACCCGCCCTCGTCGAGCCGATCCACCCGCGCCAGCGCCATCGCCGCGCCGTAGCCGCGCCGGCAGTCCTGCACCGGGCGCCACAACGCCCCGCCCTGCTCGAACATGCGACCCGCAGGCCGTGCCGAGGCCGCGTCGATCATCACGGGATTGAGCGGATGCGCCGTCCACGGTCCGCGAAAATCCGGCGCGCTCCATAGCCACAGCGAATCGGAGTACGAACCTTCGCCGTCGCGAACAGTAGCGAACATCCACCACTCGCCATCGCGCTGGCAGAGCGTCGCGTCATTGGCGCAGACGCCCGCCACCAGCGTGCGCTCAAGCTTCCAGCCGCCGGGGAAATCGGTGGCGCGGTAAAGGTCGATGGTTCCCGCCGAACCGCTCTCGGGAATCATCCACATCTCGCCGTCGCGCTCGAATACGTTGGGATAGGACAGATGCCCCGGCCGCTCCAGCACCGGCACGGGCGCGCCCATCGGCCCTTGCGGACCCATCTCGACCACCGAAATCACGCCCTTGCCCGTCAAATGCGGGAACTCCTCGACGAACAGGAACGTGCGGTCGCGCCACATAACGGGGAAGGGATCGGCGTAGAAGCGTAGCCCGTCGTCGGGCAGGTCGGTCCAGCCAGCGCCGAGCCCGTCGGCGGGGAAGCCGCCTGCCGCGCGCCGCCAGCCGACGCGCCAATGCGGCGAGTGAAACGCGGCGGAATAGATCGCGCGCACCGCCCGCCGCCTGGCGATTTTTGCAGACCGCCGCCAGAATCCCTGCGCGGGCGTAACCGCCTCCCTATCCTTCAGCGGCGCGAGCGACGCCGCCAGCGCCGCGCCGTTCAGCGCCGCCTCGATCAGCGTCGCGCTGCGCGCCAGCATCTCCTCGAAGCTCGTTTTCGCCATGCCCAGCGTCTCGGCGCCCGGCCTTGCGGCGGCGATGGGGCCGGTCGGCCCCAGCACCCGCAGGGTCGGCGTGCGGCCCGCCAGCAGCGCCTCGACGAGACCGCGCTCCAGCCCGACCCCGTCGCATTCGACGCGCCACACCCGCCCTTCGACGCGCGCGGGGGCGTCGGCCAGATCGAGAATCAGATAGGCCTCGCCCTGTTCCAGAAATCCATCGAACGCGGCGCGCGCGATGCGCTCGGCCGTCCCGCCGCGCGCCAATCCAAACAACCACGTCTCAATTTGAAACAGACTCTCGGCCATCCGCAGCGGCGCCGCGTCGCTTTCGACGAAGCGCACGCCAATGCGCGCCCCCGCCCGCCGCGCAAGTCGCTCCGCTAACGCCAAATGCCAGCGCCGCAAGTGGGAGGCGTCCAATCGCAAGACTATGTTCATACGCCCACGCCCTGTCACGCCTGCAAGCCCAATATAAACCGCAAAAATACGGCCAACGCCAAATAGCAGATGTTTTTAGTGTAAATGAGATATTAATGGCCGCCTGCGATCAGGGAGGGCCGGACGCGTGGCGCGTCCAGCGAGGGCGTTTGGACGGGGCTGATGCGGGCTGAGATGGCGATGGCGCCGGAGGCGTCGACCCTGATCGCGCCGCGAGTGACGCGGGGCGAGGTCGGTCAGGTCGAGACGGCGGCGGTCGGGCGCATCCTGTGGCGGCGTCGGCGCGGGATCGCGCTGTGCGGCCTGGGCGCCATGCTAGCCGCGCTCGCCTATTGCCTGCTCGCCACCCCGCAATATACCGCGACCGCCGAACTCCTCATCGACCCCCGCGACAAGCAGGTCATCGCCAACGACGTCAATCCCAGCTCCATCGCCGCCGACGGCGGCGTCACGCAGGTCGAGAGCCAGGGCAACGTGCTGTTGTCCGATTCCGTCTTGAAGCGCGCCGTCGAGGCGACGCATCTGACCGAGGATTCCGAATTCAACGGTAGTGGCCTGCTGCACGCGATCACCTCGTTCCTGCGCCGCTCGTCCGACGCCGACGCGAAACAGGAGACGCTTTCGCGCACGCTTTTGACCCTGCGCAAGCAGGCGCATTACAATCGCGCCGACAAGGCGCTTGTGCTCGACCTCAAGGTCAGCGCGCGTACGGCCCAAAGGGCCGCCGACATCGCCAACGCCATCGCCAGCGCCTATCGCGACGACCAGCGAGAGGCCCGCGCCAATTCCGGCCGCGAGGCGTCCCAACAACTCGAAAGCCGCGTCACCCAATTGCAGGCCGACGTCGAGCGCAAGGAAGCGGCGGTCGAGGATTATCGCGCCTCGCATAATTTCGTGGTGTCGTCGGGCCAATTGGTCTCGGATCAGGTGATCAACCAGACAACTGCGCAGCTCACCGCCGCGCAGAACCGCGTATCCTCGCTGAAAGCGCAACTCGATCAGCTGCGCCGCAATGCGGGAACCGACAGCACGCCCGAGGCGATGAGTTCAGCAGTGATGGGCAAGTTGCGCGACCGCGAAGGCGCCCTAGTCGAAAAGCTCGCCAGCGCCAACCGCCTGCTGGGGCCGCGCCATCCCGACATCGCCTCGCTGCAACAATCGCTGACGGAAGTGCGCAGCCTGATCGCGCGCGAAATCCAGCGGCTGCGGCAGGCGGTGGAGGCCGATTACGCCCGCGCCGTCGCGGATGAAAAGGCAGTCGCCGCCAAGCTCGACGGCATGAAGGTCAAGTCGCTTGACGACGGCAAGGCCGACGTGCGCCAGCGCGAGTTGCAGCGTCAGGCCGACGCCGCCAAGGCGGTCTATCAGGCGTTTCTTTCGCGCGCGCGCGAAACAATGGAGGCGTCGAACGTCGACACCTCCAACACGCGCCTCATCTCGCCCGCGTTGCCGCCGTTGCAGAAATCCTGGCCGTTGACGATCCCGCTATTGCTCGGCTCGGCGCTGATGGGCCTGAGCGTGGGCGTCGCCGGCACGTTCGCCCGCGAATATCTCAAACCCAATCTCTACACCCCCGGCCAGTTACGCGACGCGCTCGACGCGCCGGTGCTGGGCGTCGTGGCGGCGGCGGAACTTGAAAACAAACGTCCGCGCGCTCTCGCCGCCGCTGCGCTCGCTGCGCTCGTGCGCGGGGAAACAAAGACGGAGGCGGGATCGCCCATCGGCTATTGCGCGTTCATCGTTTCGGCCTCCCCATCGACCGGCGCGCGGCGCCTGTTCGCGCAAGCGCTCGCCGCTCTGGCGGCCCGCGAGGGTTTCGAAACGCTGCTGATCGACGCCGACCTCGCTGACGACGCCGCCAGCGAGCGCGCGGGCCTGCGCGAATTGCTGCGCGGCGATCAATCCGTCGCCGATCTGGCTTATCGCGAGAACGGAGAGACCTTCTCGCGACTGGCCAAGGGCGCACTGGAGGCGGGCGCGTTCCGCCGCCGGGACGGCAACGATGGTTTCCGGCTGCGCCGGCTGCGCCGAAACTACGATCTCGTGGTGATTGACGCGGGCGCGATGAGTCAGAACGCGCGGCTGGCCCCGCTCGCCGTGCAGGCTGATCTCACCCTATTGGTCGCCGTGACCGGGCAGCCGCTGGGCGACGTCGAGGCCGAAGCCGAGGCGGCGGCCTCTGCGGGCGCGCGTTTTGACGCGGCGGCGCTGGTCGAGGCGAACCTTGGCTAAGGTGCGGTCCCTGGGGCCGGTCGGCGCGGCGCTTAAAGCGGCGATGCTGGTCGGCTCGCTGGTGCTGGTCTGCGTCTCGGGCGGCATGTTGTGGCTGATTGGCTACAACTACGACGGCCTGATGGGTTCGCCGCTGACCAAGCTACACCCTTTCACCTATTTCCTGTTCATTGCGCTCGCGTGGCGAATGGTCGAGAGCGGCTCGCCGTTCGCTTGGGCTGAGACCAAGCTCGCCAGGCGCCCCGCCGCCTGCGGGTTGCTGGTCATGACGGCGATCCTCGTGATCGCCACAGTGTTACGCTCCGGCCCCGGCATGGCGGGTTTCATCGACACCTTCGCAGCGCCCGCCCTCTTCGCGTTGATCCTCGACGACTACTCAGCCCACGACCTAAAGGCGCTCACGGCATTGCTGCATCTCATGCTGGTGGCCAATGCCCTGCTCGGCCTGTTCGAATTCGCGACGGCGAAGCTGTATTTTCCCTATCGCCTCGACGGCGTGGCGCATCTGGAGGACCCGCGCTCGACCTCGCTGCAGGGCCATCCGCTGCTGAACGCCTCGCTTACGGGCGTCTATGTGATCTCGTTGTTGGCGGGCGGCGGGGGCCTGCCCGCTCTCCTGCGCGCGGGCATGTTGCTGCTGCAATTCGCCGCGTTGGTCGTGTTCGGCGGGCGCACCGCCATCATCGTCGCGATGGCGATGGCGCCTGTGTTCGGCGTCATCGCTCTGTTCAAGACGCTGGCGAGACGGCGCATTTCGCTTCTGGGAGCGGCGGCGGCGGCGGCGGTGGTTCCGGTGTTTGGCGGGGTCGTCATCGCCGCCCTCGCTTCGGGCCTCGCCAACCATCTGCTGCTGCGCTTCACCGACGATAACGGCAGCGCCGCCACCCGCGTCATCATGTTCGAGTTATTGCGCCCGTTCTCATATGGCGAACTGTTGCTGGGGCCGGACCTTGACTATGTCGAGACGCTGCGCCGTCACTTCGGGCTGGAGCAAGGCGTGGAAAACCCGTTCGTTCACATGATCCTTTATCAGGGCGTGATCATGATGACGATGGTGTTTCTTTCGCTAGTCTGGTTCTTCCGGGAGCTTTTGCGCAGGCGAGGATTCGCGGTTCTGGGGCCGGCGCTGGCGATGGCGGTGCTGCTCAACGCCTCCGAGAGCATCGCATCCAAGACCGACTTTCTTGACAAGCTCGTGCTGATCTTCGTCTGCCTGTTCCCGCTGCGGCCTCAGCGCAAGCCAAGTGCGGCGACCATGGCGGGGTCGAGCGCGCGCGCGCCCTCGTCCATAAGGCCCATGCTGTCGAACAGGCACCAGAACGCCCACGCAAAACCATATCCCTCCGCGCTTTCGCGCACATCCCGGATATAGCGGGCGCGGTCGGGCGCGCGGGCCGACTTCAGGGCGCCGAACTCGCCCAGCAACACTTGTGAGGTCAGCAAGCCGCGCCGCTTCGCCCAGGCGGCGGCGGTCCCCAGATAGCCGTCGACGAACGGCCGCGCCGGGGCCGCGTCGAAATAGACCTTCAGCACTCTCTCCGTCTCCGCCAGCACGGCGTCGCGTTTGCCGGGCGCAAGCGTCGTCGCGCGCGCACGCGTCTCTCGCATCGTCGCGTCGTAGGTCCCCGCAGCGCCCGGCCACGGCACGCCCGCCAGCGTATGATAGAGCCGCTCGCCCATCCACGAGGCGCCCTGATGGGTGAACAGATACGGCTCATAGAAGTGGAAAGTCGGGATCACCGGCGCGAAGCCGGCGAGGTCGGCGGGATCAAAATCGGCGAGACCCTGAATGAGGCTTCCGCAGCCGCCCGACGCGATCAGCGTCAACGAGGGCGCGGCGGCGCGGGCGCGGGCCAGCAAGGCTGAGCGCACATTTTTTGTGGCCATCGACCCGCAGGTCCCGATGGGTTCGTTGATCGGCTCCAGGGCGGCGCGCGGGGAAGGCAGGCGCGCCGCGATATCGCCGACCAACGCCAGATAGGCGGGGAATTCCGGCGCATCGGTTGAGGCGGTCATGCGCGCGGGCGTCCAATAATGCGTACCCGCATTGGCCTGCACGTTGACGACGACGTTGAGATCGTGCGTCGCACATAGCGTCACGGCCTTTGTGAGATCGTCGAGCAGCAGGGCGCGTTCGCGCGGGGCAGCGGCGAGGAACGGGCCGGGGTCGACGGGAACGCGCAGGAAGTCGAAGCCTGCTGCGCGCAAGGTCCTCAGATCGCGTGGGCTCGGGACGGGCCGTGTCGGTTGGAACGGCGGCCAAGAATAGTCCTTGCGCGGCGCCGGATATTCGTTGGTAAGCTGGAACCACGGAAATGCGTTGACGCCGCGCCGCAGCGCCAGGGGCGCGGGCGCAGCCGCGCGCGCTGCGAAAGCGCCAAGCGAAGCGACGGCGCCGCCGAGCGCCGCGCGGCGCGTTATCAGATCCATCGCGGGGTAGCGGGGCGCATCTCCTCGGCGCGCTTGCGATCCGGCGGCGACTGCAGCGCGATGCATTCGTTCTCATAGGCCGTCAGCACGTCGCGCCACTGGAACGCCTCGACCGCACGCTTGCGCGCGGCCGCCCCGAGCCGCGCCACCAGCGCGTCGTCGCTGAGGATGCGCGAAATCTGCGCCTCGCAACTCGCGAGGCTCCTGAACGTCACAGCGGCCTCGCCCGCCGTCCAGCGATTATAGGCGTTGTCATGCGCGACGACCGCGTTGCCCGCCCACAAGGCTTCGACCAGCGAGGGATTGGTGCCTCCGACCGTGTGGCCGTGCAGATAGGCGCGCGCGTGGAAGCGCAGCGCGCGCACGATGTCGGAATTGTAGATCGCGCCGGGGAAGATCACCTCTTCGCTCGCCGCCGCGCGGATTTGGTTGTGATAGGAATTGTTACTCTCCAGCTTGCCGAGCACGACCAGCTTCGTGCCGCGCTTGTGCGCCGAAAACGCGCGCACCAGCGTCAGGATATTGTTGTCGGGCTCGATGCGGGCGATCGAGATCAGATAACGTCCGGGCTCTATCTTGTAGCGCGCGAGCGGCGCGGTCGGCGCGTCGTAGATGGGGTCGCCGCCATAGGGGATCACCACCGTCGCGCTGCGCGGGCGGCGGGTGGCCAGGTGTTTGGCGATGGCCGGATGATCGGCGACAAGACGCTGCGAGGACCAGGCCGCGACCCATTCGTTAACGAAGAACCACGCACGAACCGGCAACGACCATTTCGGCCGCTTCCATTCGATGCCGTCCATGTTGGTGAACACTTTGCGACCAGCGATGCGCAAAATCGGTAAAGGCGCCGCGCCGTTGTAGCCCAGCACCAGGCAGACGCCCGGCCGGCGCAGTGCGTCGCGCACGCATTTCCAGTCGAAATCGACCGCGCCGAGGCCGCCCTTGCACTTTGTCTGGACGAAGATGCGCTCAATGCCGCGCCACATGTCGGTGCGCACCGGCTGCGTGACCTCATCGACGTCGTCCTGACAATAGACGCTGACCTTCCAGCCGCGTTCGGCGAGGAACAGTGCGAATTTTTCCGCAAAGGTCTCGAAGCCGCCGTGGTTGGCGGGGACGCCGCGCGTTCCCAGGATGAGCAGCGTCTTGTCCTGATGTTCCATTCCGGGGCGCCCTTCTGTGCCAACCCGGACCGAACGCCTCGCCGTTCGGGCCGCCTGGCTTGAGGCTGCAAGCGAAAGGCCGTGGCACAGGGATTGCCGCGACAGATCGCGAGAGACCACGGATTCATCAGATGCGGATCGTTTGCGTACACCAGGGCTATGAGCTGTATGGCTCGGATCGTTGTTTTATCGAGAGCGTGGCGGCGCTGCGTTCAGCTTATCCGCAGGCCGAAATAGAAGTCGTATTGCCGCGTCCGGGGTCGATCTCCGCACCGCTCGCGCCATTGATCGACCGCATCAGCTACGAGCCGCTGTTCGTGCTGCGCCGCAAGACCCTTTGGCGCCTTGCGTTGACCTGGCCGCTGGCGCTCCCCGCCGCGCTGTGGCGCGCGCGTGGTCGGTTGGTTAACGCCGATCTCGTCTATATCAACACCTCAGTGGTGCTCGATTATCAGATCATGGCGCGCTTCTTTCCCGGCCGCTGCCTGCTGCACATCCACGAAATTACGACCGGGCGAACCCGCTCAGTGTTTCGCGCGCTCGCTCTTTGGAGCGGCGCCCGGTTGGTGTTCAATTCCCGCGCGACGCGCGACAGCTTCGCGCCGCCCAAGGGCCGTGCGTTCGACGTTATCTACAACGGCATCGACGGTCCCATGGCGCCAGAGTCCGTTAGCTACGACGGAATGCGTCCGCTGCGTCTGGCCTTGGTTGGCCGCATCAACCGGATCAAGGGACAGGACGTCCTATTGTCGGCGCTCGCCCGGCTGCCGCGAGCCACGCGCGCGAGATTTTCCGTGCGCATGGTCGGCGGCGCCTTCGAGAATCCCGCCCTGGAGACCCAATTGCGAGAGGACGTCGCCGCCGCCGGGTGCCAGGACATCGTGTCGGTCGAGCCGTTCGCCGCCGACACGGCGCCGATCTACCGCTGGGCCGACGTCGTCGTCGCACCCTCCAAGCTGCCCGAGTCGCTCGGCCGCACCGCCATCGAGGCGATGTCCTTCGCGCGTCCCGCTCTGGTCTCGGCCATCGGCGGGCTTACCGAGGTCGTCAAGGACGGCGAGACCGGCTGGCACGTGCCGCCGGGCGACGCGGAAGCGCTTGCGCAAACGCTGATCCTGCTGGTGACGGCGCCGGGCCAATGGGCCTCCTTCGGCGCCCAGGCGCGCGCGCGTTACGAAGCGCTGTTCAGCCGCCGCGCGGCGGCGGATGCGCTGGCCGGGGCCGCGCTCGCGGTGGCGAAGGCGCCCGGCGTCCCGTCACTGTCGCTGGCGGCCAAGACCCGATGACCGGCAAGCTTCAGGATTTGCACCGCCTCGCGCTGACGCTGGGCGGCGAAGTGATGCAGAGCGGCCTGCATTTCGCGCTCAATGTCGCCTTGATCGCGCTGATGCCGGCGCGCGACTACGGCGCCTTCGCGTTCACGCTGGTTCTGGGCGGCGTCGGCCTGACCTATCTGCGCTCGCTCACCGCGATGCCCTCCAGCACCTTCATCGGCCGCGCGCGCCGCGCCGGGGCCAAGGATTTCTACGAAGGCGCGTTCGGCGCAGCGGCGATCGGGCTGTCGCTGCTGATGGGCCTGTGCGCCGGCGTGGCGCTCAAATTTGCGGAATGCGACATGCTCGCGGTCGCGCCTGGCGCGGCGGTGGTGGCGCTGTGGAGCCTGCGCTTCCATATCCGCACGGTGGGCTATGCGCGCGGGCGCCCTGGCGCCGTCATGCTCGGCGACACGGCGTTTGCGCTTTCCGGCGCGCTGGCGAGCGCGCTGGCGCTGTTCTTGTTTGACGACCGGCTGGCGGCGGTGCTGGTGGCGCTGGCTTTCGCCAACGCGACCGGGATCGTGGCGGTGTCGCTGGCCTGCGGCGCCTGGCCGCGCGTTGATTGGAGCCGACGCGCACGCAATTTCTATCTGCGATTGGCGAGACGGTTGGTCTGGTCGCTGTTCAGCGTCACGACGACGATTTTGCAGGGCCAGGGCGTGGCGTTTTTGGTGGTGGCGGTCGCGGGCACGCAGGGCTATGCGCCGATTGCGGCGATGTTCAACCTGTTCGCGCCGTTGCGCATGCTGGCGATGTCGCTTTCCAACATGCTGCAACCCGAGATCGCACGGCTGGTCGCGGCGGGCGACGACGCCGGCTGGCGGCGCCTGCGGGGCGTCTGGACGCTGCGCGCCATTGCGATAGCGCTCTTTTATGGCGATGTAGGATTTCTGGTGATCCCGCATCTCCATTTACGGTCCATTCAGGGGCAGCCGGTGATGATGGTCGCGGCGCTGGCCTGGGCGCTCTATGCGGTGGTGCTGGCCTATCTGATGCCCAGATTCCTGCTCGAAACCCGCATGCGTTATCGTGATCTGGCGATGATCACCGTCGTCGGCGCATCGGTTACGCTGGCGACGACCTTGGCGTTGTTGAAGATCGCCTCGCCGTCCTATGCGATTCTGGGCGGCCTGCTCGGCGAGACGGTGGTGGCGGTCGCGACTTGGCGAATAGCCGCCGGTCCCCTGCGTCCCTCTTCTGCTGTCGTGCGCATCGCCGCCTCTGGCCAAACGGAGCTTTTGCGATGAGCGCCGCGCTTGCTCGCGCCTTGCCAGACCCCGTCGCCCCAGCCAAGCCGAGACCCATGAACGCGCGCATCCGCCCGCTCGTCGAAGACGATCTCGAACAGGTCGCCGACCTGTTCCTGCAACGATTCCGCAGGGCGCAGCGCACGCCGCGCGCACAGGCCGAAATCGCCGATTGCATGAAGTCGCTCTATCTCGACCCCTCCTCGCGCAGCGGCGAATCCGACGCGCTGGTCTGGTTTGACGACGAGGGCCGCGTCGGCGCCTTCTGCGGATTGATGCGCACGCGGTTTCTGTTCGACGGCCGGCCGCTGAATGTCGGCGTCAGCGGCACGCTGATGGCCTCGAACGAGCCGCGTCACGCGCTGGCCGCCGTGCAAATCCTGCACGAGACCCGAAATCTCGACTTCGACCTCATCGTCACCGACAGCGCCAACCGCGCCTCGCTCGCGTTGTGTCAGGCGATCAACTATTTTCCTGTCACGCCTGACAGCCTGGAATGGTTGTACGTGTTCGAACCGGCGGCTTTTGCGTTGCAAAGGCTGAAGCCGCGCCTCGCCGGTCCAGCCTTCGCCGCTCTGCATCCGTTCGCGCGCGGGCTCGATCTCGCCGGAGCCGCCGCTTTACGCAGGCTCGGAGCTTCCGCCAAACACACCGGCTGGCGAGACGAGGAGGTCGACGACGCGACCTATATCGACGCCGTAGCGCGGTTGGGCGAAACTTTTCGGCTGCGGCCTGACCTCGACGATTCCGAGTTTTATTGGCGGATCGCCAGCGCCCGCGAGCGCCAGAGCGCGGGGCCGCTGCATTTGCGCGTGCTTTACGGTCCCTCGGGCGCGCTCGCCGGCGCCTATGCCGCCTTTGGCGGCAGGGGCGAGCCGTCGCGGGTATTCCATTGTCTCGCGGCGTCCAACGCCTGGGGCCGGTTGTTTGACGCCATGCGCGAAAGTGCGCGCACGCGCGGCTGCATCGCCGCGCAAGGGCCAATGAAGGCGCCAATGATGGCGCACGCCTATGGCGTGCGCGGCGTGGTGTTCTATTACGCCTGCGGCATGCTGGCCTACACCAACCGGGCGGACGTGCGCGGCGTGATCGAGCGCGGCGAGGCGATCCTCGGCGGGTTCGCGGGCGACCGCTGGACGCGGCTGGCGTCTGACAAGTTTGGTTGAGGGGGAACCCCTCACCCCAACCCTCTCCCGCAAGGGGAGAGGGA
>Ga0075019_10001616_pt1 | contig 12807 bp, 12 predicted proteins | sample ColStrG_CSR_2013_FD_71473 | JGI IMG/M metagenome (GOLD analysis project Ga0075019, IMG submission 71473) | Freshwater sediment microbial communities in response to fracking from Pennsylvania, USA - Cold Stream Run_MetaG_CSR_2013 | ecosystem: Environmental > Aquatic > Freshwater > Creek >...
GTGACCTCAGTCCGACATTCCTGAGGGCAACCACCCAGATCCTGTCGTAGAAAATGTCATGCAAACGGCGCCGTTCGCTGCCGTCGGGTACCTTCCCTATCACCCATCGTCCCAGGTCAGAACTTTGCGTACCGTCCGATGTCTGCCAGAAAGTAGCCTTGGGACGAACTGTCTTGCCTGCGTTCTTGTGCACCGCAATCAAGTGGTGTGTGCCTGCAGAGCAGGTGTCAGCAAAGCTAAATTCATCTCTGATCACATTGGATGTCAACCGAATGGATTCACGAAGCGTTGAGAAGGGTGTGGATTCACTGAATGGAGCTTCCCAAGCCGCATTCTCGGAGGACTTCGGACGTCTATACCCAATTGCGTACCGGGCCGGGTACAGGCTACTCGGGTCACGTGAGGACGCCGAGGACATAGCAATTGAGAGTCTCTCTCGAGCTTACGTGAAGTGGGAGCGAATACGGTCATATTCAGACGCGTGGGTGGCTAGGGTGGCAATCAACTTGGCATTGGATGAGATTCGCCGACGCCGTACTCGTCGCCCGGAACTAGGCCCCAAGCCGGACCAACCTCAGATAGAACTCCGCCTAGAACTTCAGGAAGCATTGCGTCAGCTTCCGAGACGTCAACAAGAGGCAATCTTGCTCAGATACTTTTACGACCTGTCAGAAGCCGACTCAGCCAGAGTAATGGGCGTTTCGTCCGGTGCAGTAAAGCAACACTGTTCACGCGGCCGATTGGCGATTCACGATTTCCTCACTCTTCGCCAGTAGTCAACGAACCAACCTTCAGGAGGCTGCATGTTCGAACAACTTGACGACCCCAATCCCCCAATTCCAGACTCTGAAACGATGCGACAGGTCCAAACCCGAGCGCGCAATCGACGAAGAAGGGAGTTCGAGATTGCGATTACCGCCATTGTCTTGGTCGCCACTGCTGCCACTCTGACATCGATCGGGCTAACTCGAAACCGGCCAGCAGGGACCAGGCAGGCGTCCTCCTCGTCGCTCTATCCAGGGATCCACCAGTCGGGAAGAGGAGACTATCCTCCAATGCCCCCACCTTGCCCGCCCAATGGTGCCCAACCTACGGTTCTGTCAGGCCATTTCTGTGGTCCAGATCCGCAGGCTGGGAATGGATCTGGACTAGATGGCTCTTGCAGCGGAGCAGAGGTCATTCCGCCCTGTGGATCCGGCGCGCAACCCGGTATCTTCTATAACTACACACTTCCAATTAACTGTGACCATACAGTCTTTTTCAATGGAGATTATTGGAATGCCCAATTGGACGCGCCGCGGGCACAGTCACCATCGTATGTATGGATTGTTCTGCAGGCCGACGGAACTATGAGGATCGTTTCATCAACTCAATCAGTGGGATATAGCCCTGTTCCTCCCGGTGCTGCCACAATTCCGCCACCATCATGCTAGTGAACCGCGCTGTAGCTCACGATGCATCTTCCCCATATCAGATTCTATTCAGTTCATGACAGTTCTCATCTACCAATATTGAGAGAATTGAACTTCTCAAGCGATTCTCGATCCACCGCCAGGATGAGCTGGTCCCACCATTGACCAGCCAGAAACAGGTACTCACGCAATCGACCTTCAATTTGAAATATGCCTCGAGCCAGTCCCGATTCATAGTTGTGATAGTTCATTTCGGCCACTTCAAGGAATATCTTTCTGAAGTTCCATTGATAGAATAGATAGTTGACGAACAACCCAAATCCCTCAATACCCAGCCCACTGTTGAGGTACTCTCCGCCGACGCACACAGACGCATAACAGTGGTCATTGCGGAGATCTGCATTGTATGCTGTCACTTGACCAATGATCTTTCCATCCGTCGGTGAAGTCATCGCGAATTGGCAGAGCACTCCTCTGAACAGCGTTTGGACAAATTCGTCGAAGCCCGGTGTCGCTCCTCTGAATCGCCAGAGTGAATTCACTGGTTCAGTTACAGACATCCGGTAGAGCGCCGGATAATCCTCGGGGGTAATCGGACGCATCAGGACGCGTGCACTCACCATCCTCGGTGGGATCATCCGCTGCGCCCTCTCGCTATTCATCGTCACCGTCCTCGCGAATGCACCAAACTTGACTGGAGAGACAAGGCGGTAGCGGCCATCGCCTAGTGCGTCTCATCTGAATCGCCCGATGGCCATTGCGACATCTCGCAATAGATTAGGAATGCATCTCTCACAGTCGCCATTCTCGCCACCATGCGTTCTGGCATTTCACGACCTCCAGTGGCGCGATCCTCTATTTCTGTTACCAGAACCAATATGTCCAGAGAGTCGAGTCCAAGATCCTCTTGCAGCCTGCTCTCTGGCATAATCGACTCAGCTATCGTTGCGATTCCAGAGACAACACCCATAAAGTCTTCCAAACCCAATAGGCTCTCGATTGGCCTCTACCTTCCGTCATTTCGTTCTTCATACTTGAGTGGCGCGATACTTGGCTGACTCATACGCCATCAAGGGCACGAGAACGTAATCTGAGTATCGATTCCTAATCTGTGGGTGCATGACTTCGAATCGGAGCATCACATTTCCGCTACGAATTCAGATAGCCGACTCCAATTCCCTTTTCAATCAGAGTACCTGTCGTAGCGTCAATAGCAACTGTATAGACAGAGGCGGTACTCGCCGGCATACCCGGAGGCGTATTCGGCGCCGTGGGAGCATCGACTGTCACCACCCACACGCTTCGGTCAGGCGACAATCCTGGATCCGTGGAATTGCCATTCGCAGCATCGAACGCTCCCAGCGTCATCAATTTCGCGAACGTTGGTGATGTCGATGGCGCAACAGGCGTGGTCGCAGTCTGAGCGAACGACTGAGCGTCGGTCATCGCCGCAGCTTCGGAGATAGACGATGAAGGCTGGGCAGACTGCGCCGGTGCGAAATGTGCCTCGCGCCACGAGTTGAACGGCGTCCCCGCCAGATTTCCACCGGGCGCAGCAACAACCGGTCCGGAGGGCGACGACTCGGCATTGGCATGAGAAGTCGCAAGTACTCCAATCCCAAGTGCCGTGATCGCGGCACCGGCAGAAATGGCAATAACGTATTTCGTTCGATTCATTGAGTGCTCAGACATTGAATGCTCCCTGCTTCATAGTTACTTGATCCATTTCCTCGGATGATGCGGGCTTTGCACTGCCGTAGAAACGCTTTATGGCATGTTCCAGGAGTATGTGTTATTTCCATTCCAAAGCCGGGCGTTGAAACCGGGGTCGACCTGGGTGCCACTGACTGCAGGCCAGAACTCAACTCCTCCGGTAGAGTTGTATGTCTTGTGATAGATGTCGAAGGTGTTTGCAAATGAACCCCCCCAGTCAACATAGGGCCCATAGTACTCACCCCCAACGGCGACTTGAGATCCTGCCCATTGATTCGTGGCACCGCTAGAACCCACAACATTGCCGTCCAATTCGATATTGTAGTGATTCGCTGTTGCACCCCTCACAATCTGATACGTGTGATTCACCCCGTCCGGAGTGAGATTGGTGATCAGATGCTCCCATTGCGTGTAAACGCCCGGTGCTGTGTAGTGCGTGTCCGCCCAGAATTGTGCGTAGGCCAAGCAACTACAAGTACTACCGACATAGCCATTTGCCGATCCCTCGTATTCGTTCGTTAGGCCTACTTCTATGTAATCGGTTGTGGAGCCGACCGCATTCTCCAAATACCAGCCTTCGCTGTTAATATGATAGTAAGGACTCGCTCCTGTATTTCCATTGGACATGTTGTTGTCGCTCTCCTGGAACCATAATCCAGTGAGACTGCCCTGAGCGCCTACATATTTCTCGACCGAATAGCAGTGTGGAGAAATACAGGGATAGCTTGGAGTTGCTTCAGCAGCGCCTGGCAGTGCCGCTGCTGCCACCACGGGCGACAGGGCCGAAATGGCCCCAACCCCTAGAATGGTTCGTCTCATCAAGTCCACGCGAGTGCTCCTTAAACTTGCAATTTGGCTGGGACTGTAATCAGTCGGTGAGGCTGGGCCTCAGCGCTGAAGCCAATGATGGCAGAATTTGCAAGCCTGCGCAGTTTCGTTGCCGTTCCTTGTGCAGTCAGACCCACCATCGATGGCTGGGCGTGTTGGCCTCGCGCCCTTTTGAACTGGTCTGCCTGGTGAGTAGACGATAACGAAGACTTGTTCCTCATTGAGGAAGCGGGTCGCTTCTTGGCCACTTTGGCCATGGGGCTTTTGGCTTGACGTCGATGACGGACCCCACCAGATGCCCAACATCCACCCAACAATACCGTCCCGCCACGTCGCAAGCGCTCTCACCTACTTCGATGTTCGGCGCCGTTCGATCCCTCTGGACTGCGCAAATGCGATTCCCTCGGACAAGCGAGGAACCCCTGCAAAAGTTGAGTGCAGTTTTGTAATCGTCAGGTCGTGGGTTCAATTCCCACCGCCGGCTCGGCGCGGCGGACCCCGCTCCACCGACCCGCCCCACCGCCCGGTCCGGTCGACCGGGACCGGTCGGCGGCCCGAGCGGCATAGACCGGACCACGTCCGGGTATGTTCTACCTGTGGCTGCACCCCGGTTCCCGGGGCGTGCCGGGAGATCCCCAGTCGAGCCGGAAGGAGCGGGGATGGCCGACCTCCTGACGAGCGTGGACGACCGGTTGCTGGCCGAGCGGTTCGTCGCCACCCGGCGGCTGACCGAAGCACTCGCCGCACCCCTCTCGGCCGAGGACCAGACCGTCCAGTCCATGCCCGACGTGAGCCCGACGAAGTGGCACCGGGCCCACACCTCGTGGTTCTTCGAGACCTTCCTGCTGGTTCCCTCGCTCCCGGGCTACGAGGTCTTCCACCCGGACTTCGGGTTCCTCTTCAACTCGTACTACGAGGGCGTGGGCCCCCGGTACCCGCGCCCGCAGCGGGGCCTCGTCTCGCGGCCGGGCATCGTGGAGATCGCCGACTACCGCCGCCACGTGGACGCAGCCATGTGCCTCCTGCTCGACCGGGCACCCGGCGCGGAGGCGGTCGAGCTGCTCGACCTGGTCGAGCTGGGCATCCAGCACGAGCAGCAGCACCAGGAGCTGCTGCTCATGGACATCAAGCACGTGCTGTCGCGCAATCCCATGCTCCCGGCCTACGCCGAGCGTGCGGCGCGGGCACCGGGGCGCGCCGGGCCGACCTCGTGGACCACCCACCCCGGCGGCACCGTCCCGGTCGGGCACACGGGTGACGGGTTCGGGTTCGACAACGAGTTCCCGAGGCACCTCGTCCACCTGGAGCCGTTCGCGCTGGCCGACCGCACCGTCACGTGCGGCGACTGGCTCGAGTTCGTCGACGACGGCGGCTACCGCCGGCCCGACCTGTGGCTGGCGGACGGGTGGGCCACGGTGCTGGCCGAGGGATGGGACGCACCGCTCTACTGGTCCGACCCGGGCGACGCCGGCGCCTGGCGCGAGTTCACGCTGGCCGGTGACGCACCGGTGGACCCGCTCGTCCCGGTGAGCCACGTCAGCTACTACGAGGCCGACGCCTTCGCCCGGTGGGCGGGGGCACGCCTGCCCACCGAGGCGGAGTGGGAGGTGGCCACCCTGGCACGCCCGGCAGGGGGACCCACGGCCAACCTGCTCGACCTCGACGCCCTCCACCCCGGACCGGTGTCCGGACCGACCTCGGCCCCGTTCGGCGACGTGTGGCAGTGGACGGCCTCGGCCTACAGCCCGTATCCGGGGTTCGTCGCGGCGGCCGGGGCCGTCGGCGAGTACAACGGCAAGTTCATGGTCAACCAGTACGTGCTGCGGGGCGGCTCGTGCCTGACCCCGGCCGACCACGCCCGGGCCACCTACCGGAACTTCTTCCCACCGGCGGCCCGCTGGGCCGTGGCCGGCCTGCGGCTGGCCCGTAACGCCTGATCCCTCCGCCGGGACCGAAGTCCCGTCACCCCCGACCGACGACCTGACGAGCTGGAGCCCATGGACACCGTGATCCCCCCGACCATCGAGGTGCACCTCGCCCCCGGCGACCTGCGCGCCGCCATGGAGGCAGACGTCCGGGCCGGGCTGACCGCCAGCCCCAAGGCGCTACCCCCGGTCTACTTCTACGACGACCGGGGCAGCCGACTGTTCGACGACATCACCCGGCTGCCCGAGTACTACCCGACCCGGGCCGAGCGGGCCATCCTCGAGTCCCACGCCAAGGACATGGTGGAGGCGGCCGGCGCAGACGTCCTGGTGGAGTTGGGCGCCGGCACCTGCGACAAGTCCCGGGTGCTGCTCGACGCCATGCGGTCCTGCGGGCGCCTCGGCACCTACCTGCCGCTCGACGTCAGCGACACCACCCTGTGGGAGGCGGCCACCGCGCTGGCCGCCGACTACCCCGGGCTGGCCGTCCACGCCGTGGTCGGTGACTTCCACCACCACATGGACGAGCTCGGGTCCGACGGGCGGCGCCTGATCGCCTTCCTCGGCGGCACCATCGGCAACTTCGACCCGGACCAGCGGGCCAGGTTCCTGGCCCGGCTGGTCGAGGCGATGCGGCCCGGCGACCGGTTCCTGCTCGGGACGGACCTGGTCAAGGACCGCGGGCGCCTGGTCGCCGCCTACGACGACTCGTCCGGGGTCACCGCCGAGTTCAACCGCAATGTCCTGCACGTCCTGAACCGCGAGCTCGGCGCCGACTTCGCGCCCGACCGGTTCACCCACGTGGCCCGGTGGAACGAGTCCGACCACCGGATCGAGATGTGGCTACGGTCCGAGGACGCCTGCCGGGTCCACGTCGCCGACCTCGACCTCGGGGTCGAGTTCGCGGCGGGCGAGGAGATGCTCACCGAGATCAGCACCAAGTTCTCGCCGGACTCGCTGCGTGCCGAGCTCGAGGCGTGCGGGCTCGAGGTGGAGGCCACCTGGGCGTCGCCGGGCGACGAGTTCCTGATGACCATGTCCGTGCGGCGCTGACCCCCGGGCACCGCACGGGCTCCGTCGATCGTGGCACGCCATCGGTGGCGGCACACCACCGGTCCGGGAACATCACCAGGCGCCGTGGCGTTGTAGGGGACATGACGATACGAGCGACATGGAACGGGGCCGTGCTGGCCGAGAGCGACGCCACCGTGGTGGTGGAGGGGAACCACTACTTTCCGGCGGCGGACGTGCACGACGAGTTCTTTTAGTCGAGCGACACCCACAGCGTCTGCCCCTGGAAGGGGACGGCCAGCTACCGCACCGTCGTGGTCGACGGCGCCCGCAACGCCGACGCCGCCTGGTTCTACCCCGAGCCGAAGGACGCCGCCGCCGAGATCACCGACCGGGTGGCCTTCTGGAAGGGCGTCACCGTCGAGCAGGTCTGACCGACTCGGCGGCACACACCCGCCGGAGGTGCCGACCCGGGCGGTTCAGTGGCCGGCGGCGGTCCGCTGGCGGGCCACGTCGAAGCAGGCGATGGCACCGGCCGTGGCCACGTTCAACGAGGACAGCGTCCCGTGCTGGGGGATGGCCGCCAGCTCGCCGCACCGCCTGCGGGTGAGGGCGGCCAGACCCGATCCCTCGGACCCGAGCACCAGCGCCACCGGCTGCGCGCCGAGGGGCAGCTGGTAGAGCGAGGTCGGCGCCTCGCCCACCAGGCCCACCGTGACCACACCCAGGTCGCCGAGCTGCTGGAGCGCGGTGGGGATCCCGGCGACGAGCGCCATCGGCAGGTACTCGATGGCGCCGGCCGCCACCTTGGCCACCGTGGGCGACAGATGGGCGGACCGGTGCCGGGGCAGGACGATGCCGGTCACCCCGGCGCACTCGGCGCTGCGCAGCACGGCACCCAGGTTGTGGGGGTCGGTGATCCCGTCGAGGACCAGCAGGAACGGCAGGCGACCCCGCGTGGTCGGCTGGCACAGGTCCTCGAGGGGCGTGTCGCGGATCGGCTTGGCCAGTGCCACCACGCCCTGGGACCCGTCGGTCCGGGCGGCGGCGTCGATGCGCTTGCGGGAGACGTAGTCGACCTTGATCCGCCGCTTGGCGGCGAGGGCCTCGATGTCATCGAGGATCTCGGCGGCATCCATCCCCTCGGCCATGAGCAGCGTCGTCACCGGTCGTCGCCCGGCGCTGAGCAGCTCGCGCACCGCCTGGCGCCCCTCGACCTGGTCCCCGCCGAGGTCCTCGTGCTTCGGGCCGCGCCGGACCGGAGCCTCCTTGCCGCCCGGTCCCCGGCCCCGGTCGTTGACCGGCGCACGGCCGGCCGTGCGGGCCGCGCCCGCCCCGCGGGTCGACGTCCGCCCCGCCTTGGCGTCCTTGGCCTTCATCCAGGCCGTCTTGGCCTCGGTCCCCTTGGGGGACGGGCCGCCCCGGGCGCCGCCCTTCTTGGCCGGTGCACGGGACGCCTTGCCCCGGCCTCCGCTGGATGGTGCAGGACTCATCGGGCCACTCCGTTCGTGTCGTGTCCGTCGGCGACGGGCGGTCCGCCGGTGGACGCCAGCAGCACCACGGCGGTGCAGGCGATCCCCTCGGCCCGTCCGAGGGCTCCCAGGCCCTCGGCCCGGGTGGCCTTCACGTTGACCGGTGCGCCGAGCGCGTCCGTCAGCCGGACCACCATCGACGGGACGTGGGACGCCAGCTTCGGCCGCTCGGCCACGACCGTGCAGTCGGCGTTGACCGGGGTCCATCCGGCGTCGGCGGCCAGGGCCACCACCCGGCGCAGGAGGTCGATCGAGTCGGCGCCGGCCCAGCGGGCGTCGGTGTCGGGCATGTGGCGGCCCAGGTCGCCCAGTCCCGCCGCCCCGAGCACCGCGTCGGCGACGGCGTGGGCCACGGCGTCGGCGTCGCTGTGCCCGTCGAGCCCGCGCACGCCGTCCCCGGTGATCACCACGCCACCCAGCACCAGGGGCCGGGACGGGTCGTCGCTGAACGCGTGCACGTCGATCCCCTGGCCCACCCGCACGGCCGGCACGGTCGGACCGCTCACCGGGTGGCCCCGTCGAGCAGCGCCGTGGCCAGCGACAGGTCCTCGGGCCGGGTCAGTTTGAGGTTGCGGGGGTCACCGGGGACGGTCCCCACGACCAGGCCCATCGCCTCGAGCAGACCGGCGTCGTCGGTCGCCTCGCCCCCGTCGCGGTGGGCGGCGCGCAGTGCGCCGGCGTCGAACGCCTGGGGGGTCTGGATGGCCACCAGGTCACTGCGGTCGATCGTGGCGACGACCCGGTCGCCGTCGACCCGCTTCAGCGTGTCCGACACCGGCACCACCGGGACCACTCCGTGCACACCGCCGGCGCGCACCGCCGCCACCACGGCGACGAACAGCTCGGGGGCGGCCAGCGGCCGGGCGGCGTCGTGGACCACGACGACGGCTGCGTCGGGCGGCACGGCGGCCAGGCCGGCCCGGACCGACGCCGCCCGGGTGGCGCCGCCTGCCACCACACAGGTGGCGCCCAGTGCCGCGTCACCGGTCGCGCCGGGCGCGGGCAGACCGGGCGACCCGGCATCGCCACCCGGGGTCGGCACCACGAGCACGACCCCGTCGGTCGCGGCGCGTGCGGCGCGCACCGACCAGGCGGCGACCGGGATCCCGGCCAGGGGGAGGAACTGCTTGGGGCCGCCGAACCGGCGGCCCGAGCCGCCGGCGACCACGATGGCCCAGGCGGGCCCTGATCGGCTCAGGGAAGCGCCTCGTTGAGGCGGACCTCGGCGGTCTCCTCGTCGACGCCGAGGGCGAAGGTCAGCTCGGACACCAGGATCTGCCGGGCCCGGCTGAGCATGCGCTTCTCCCCGGCCGAGAGTCCCTTGTCCTTGTCGCGGATCGACAGGTTCCGGACGACTTCGGCGACCTGGTAGATGTCGCCGGACCGGAGCTTCTCCGAGTGGTTCTTGTAGCGACGGGACCAGTTGGTCGGCATCCGCGCCTCCTTCTTGCGGAGCACGGCGAAGACCTCCTCGACCTCTTCGTCGTTGATGACCTCGCGCAGGCCGACACCGTCGGTGTTGTCGGCCGGGACCATCAGCGTGAGGTCGCCGTAGGCGAGCCGGAGCACGAGGTACTCCTGCTTCTTGCCGAACGCCTCTTTCGTCTCTCGTCGTTCGACTACTGCCGCGCCGTGGTGCGGATAGACGACTTTGTCACCGATGTCGAACACGGGTTCTCCAAGCGTTGCGATGCGGAACCGGGGCTGGTGAGCGTCATCCGGTCTGCGTAGGGAAGCATCCCATTCTACCAGCAACGGGGTGGTTCCCCCGACGGCCCGGCACGGCCCGGCCACCAGGGTGCCGGGTCCGTTCCGGCGCACTCCTACTGGTAGCGCTCGAAGATGCTGGCCTCGGCCAGGCGGGCCAGCCCGTCCTTGACCGAGTTCGCCCGCGTCTGGCCGACACCCTCGACCTGCTCGAGGTCGGCGATCGAGGCCCGCATGATCTGCTGCAGGTTCACGAACCGGTCGACGATCCGCTCGATGATGGTGTCCGAAAAGCGGGGCAGGCGGTGCAGGAGCCGGTAGCCACGGGGCTCGACCCCGGACTCGGCGTCGTGGAACGACCCGGGCAGGCGCAGGATGTCGGCGACCCGGGTGGGGTCGCGCAGCTCGTCGGAGGGCAGGTTGGCCAGTCGGTCGACGATGCCGTCCACCACCGCGCTCCATCCGGGGGCCTCGGCCGGGGACAGGACGCAGTAGTCGCGCACGACCAGGTGGAGGGCGCGGTCGACGCCGTCGGCCAGCTCGGCCGACTGCAGGCCGACCAGGCGCCCGTCCTCACCCAGCTCCACCAGGTAGCCGTCGACCTCCTCGGCGATCCGCAGCACCATCTCGGCGGCCTGGATCACCCCCACCACGTCCCCGACCGACACCGTGTCCTCGAGCTCGAGGATGGACAGGTTCCCGAGGGTGACGTCGAACCGGCTGCGGAACCGCTGCATGGTGGCGAGCGCCTGGTCGGTCCGGCCGTGGAGCCATCCCGTCGGCTGGATCGTGTGCTTGGCGTCGTTGCGGTAGACGGCGATGACCGACATGGCCGCCGACACCGACAGGACGGGCACGTCGATGGAGCGGGCCACCCGCTCGGCGGTCCGGTGCCGGGTGCCCGTCTCCGTCGTCGGGATGGAGGCCTCGGGCATCAGGTGCACGTTGGCCCGGGCGATCCGCCCGGCGTCGGCCGCCACGATGATGGCGCCGTCCATCTTGGCCAGCTCCGACAGCCGCTGGGGGCTGAATTCGGAGTCGAGGAGGAAGCCGCCCGAACAGATGGACAGGACCTCGGGTCCGTCGCCGATGACGACCAGGCCGCCGCGCTTGGCCCGCAGGATCCGGTCGAGTCCGTCGCGCAGCGGCGTGCCGGGCGCCACCATGGCAAGGGCGTCACTCATGGCCGCATGCTGGCGCGTGGTCACAACCGGATCGTACTCGGCACCGCCACGCACCACCGCTGTGCCCGCCGTCGGTCAGACCCCCGGGGTGCCGAGGCAGCCGAACCGTCCGATGGCCTCGGCCACCGTGTCGACCCGGATCAGTTCGACCCCGGACGGCCCGGTGGGCGCCGACGCCGGCACGACGACCCGGCCGAACCCGAGACGGGCCGCCTCCTCGAGGCGCCGGGGCAGATTGGTGACCTGGCGGATCTCCCCCGACAGGCCGACCTCCCCCACCGCAGCCAGGTCGGCCGGCAGTGCCACCCCGGTCGATGCCGAGGCGACCGCCAGTGCCACCGCCAGGTCGGCCGCCGGCTCGGTCACCCGTATGCCACCCGCCACCGAGGCGAACACGTCGACGGAGTGCAGCGGCAGGCCGGCGTGGCGACCGAGCACGGCCAGGGTCATCACCAGCCGGCCGCCGTCGAGTCCCACCACGGAACGCTTGGGCTGGGCCTGGCCCATCGGCGCCACCAGTGCCTGGAGCTCGACCATCAGGGTGCGTCGGCCCTGCAGCGCCGGCAGCACCACGCCGCCGGGCACGCCGGTGAGCCGGTCCCCGAGCAGCAGCCGGCCCGGGTCGTCCACCCGGTTGAGGCCCTGGTCGCCCATTTCGAAGAGGCCGAGCTCACCGGTGGGTCCGAACCTGTGCTTGACCGCCAGCAGCAGGCGCAGGGCATGGTGCCGGTCGCCCTCGAAGCTGAGCACGGTGTCCACCATGTGCTCGAGCGCCCGGGGGCCGGCCAGCGAGCCGTCCTTGGTGACGTGGCCCACCAGCACGGTGGCGACCTGGCGCGCCTTGGCCAGGCCGACGAGCTGGTCGGCGCACTCCCGCACCTGGCCGATCGAGCCGGGCACCCCGGTGGCCCGACGTTCCCCGGGGGTGGCCGGGCCCACGGCCACCGCCTGGATCGAGTCGATGACCAGCAGGTCGGGCTCCGACTCGACCACCGCCCCGATCACCTGGCCGACGTCGGTGGCCGACAGGATCAGCAGGCCCGGGGGGACCGGCCCCAGCCGCTCGGCCCGCAGGCGCACCTGGTGGGCCGACTCCTCGGCCGACACCAGCAGGACCCGGTGCCCGCCGGCGGCCCGAGCCGCCAGGACCTGGAGCAGCAGCGTCGACTTGCCGATGCCGGGCTCGCCGCCGAGCAGCGTCACCGAACCCGGCACGAGACCGCCGGACAGCACCCGGTCGAACTCCTCGACCCCGGTGGGGATGGCGGCGGCCTCGGACACGTCCACCGACGCCAGCGGCACGGGCATGCCGGAGAGGTCGAGCTCGTCGACCGCCCGCACCAGCGGGCCGAGGGCCGACTCCTCCACCAGCGTGTTCCACTCACCACAGGTCGGGCAGCGACCGGCCCAGCGGGCGGTGGTGGAGCCGCAGTCGATGCACCGGTGGCGCTTGGCCGTCTTTGCCATGCCCCGATGGTAGGGACCGGGTGTGTCA
>Ga0075019_10001617_pt1 | contig 12806 bp, 16 predicted proteins | sample ColStrG_CSR_2013_FD_71473 | JGI IMG/M metagenome (GOLD analysis project Ga0075019, IMG submission 71473) | Freshwater sediment microbial communities in response to fracking from Pennsylvania, USA - Cold Stream Run_MetaG_CSR_2013 | ecosystem: Environmental > Aquatic > Freshwater > Creek >...
ATCCGACCAGGCGCCCAGCACAAATATAATCAGCAGATACGGAGCAACCGAAACGGTGTCGATTTGGTCAAGCGCTAACGGCGATATCAACAGCAAGCCTGTAGCCAACAACGCGCCTTCAGCTTCACCACTTCGCTGCCGCCAAGCATAAAACATCCAAGCCGTAGATGACATCACGACTATTGAGGTTAATTTTGCAGCAAGCACATTTCCTGTCCAGAGAAAGCCTACAGGAACAAAAAATACCGTGCGAAAATCGGGCAATCCCAAAGTAACAATTGGGCTGACGACATCATCTACGATCGACCAAACTAACAATAACGCGTGTGCCGCGCCCTCATCAATTCCGTAAACTGATTTGTGCAACAACACGAAGCTCAATGCGGCCCATACCAATAGTGCCAGATATGCCCAATATTTTTGCGGAATCCTCAATAACCAGCTGTTCATCTTCAAAATTAACCTTCATAAAAATAAATGCCGATTTTCCAGAAGATACTGGACGGCACAACTACTCATTTATTGACTCGCAAAGATTTAGGGAGGAGCAGTATACATAGCTACAGCTGACTGCCATTTTATAACCGCCCTTAATTGCTGATGACCGTTCGTACCAAGCCAACCGGATAGCAAGTAAATGTATTACTCAAATTCAACTGTTGTAATAATTATTTGCGTAGGATTCTAACAGAACGCTTACTGCGACAGCAATATTATCAAGCCATTCAACTCAACGGAAGATCGAAGATCAACGACATCTTCACATCTGCGCAAGGTATTTTGGTGTGCTGATCCAGCAGGTGGTCTTGGCTTTGGGGTCATGCGATCAAGGCAAGGTGCAACCTAAATGCCTTGCCGCACCTTGCCGGCATAAGCTTCGGCTAAGCACTACCCACATAGGGTTGCATGTGCAAAAGGATTCCGCTAGACTTAGGCTCAGTAGTGATTTAATGTGCGTTGTGCAATCACCGCTTGTTTGTCAGTGTTCGTAACAATACAATTATATTTTATAGAGGGGGTGTGCTATGCCAGTTGAACTTCTTGTACCAATTGCAATTTTTTTGTTAGGCGTCGTGGTTTCTGTGAGCCTCTCCAGCATGGGAATTGAACGCATCGTTGAAGGAAACAAAAAGTAATTAGCAACTCTCCTGTAATACGAATCAGACTGCATCAAAAACTGTCGGCAAATCCCGTGCAGCTTTTGGTGCAGTTTCTTTCAGCCTTTACACTTCACCATCCCCACCAATGAGTTCTGCTCGTTCGGAAAACCTAATATATGCACCTCACTTTCCCGCGATGAGTAAAAACATTCTCCACCGGCACCTGTTAAAATTTTTGCTGCTTTCGGCTCTTTCTTTTTTCATAGGCACTATTCATGGCATGCTCCAAGTCATGCCTCCTGTCAGAGCTTGGCTGGATTCTATCGGTAGCCCATATGGCGGGCCTGGACACATGATTGATCCGCTGGCTCACGCGCACATGAATTTGGTCGGCGGTGTAGTCCTGCTGGCTATGTGTGTAACCTTTTACTTGCTACCGATATTCACCGGAAAAAAAATCTACTCGATCAAGTTGGTTAAGCATACTTTTTGGTGGGTCAGTGTGGGAGTTTACAGCTTCTACATCATACAATTGGTATTTGGAATCTGGGAAGGAGTATTGCTGCATTCCAGCCCGCAAGAAATGCTTGCTGTACATCGTTTTTATGGTCCTGTAATGGCAATTTCCGGCACCACGATGGCGATTGGATTTTGTACTTATCTAGCCAACGTCATTTTGACTATATTATCGAACTCAAGCAGCAACGAATTAGCGCCCTGAGAGCATCAATCCACAGCCAGCTTCAGCGGGAAATACAATATTTTCTGTTCATTCCCTTGCTCGAGGCGAACTTGTAATATCACTGCACCCCCGCCGATATCGACGGCGCGACGGTACACACCGATAAATCCATCCTGTATAGCTTGTACCCAAGGCATAGATTGATTACTGCGAAGAGAGATAATCAAATCATGTATGGGTTTGCCGTGCGGGCCGGTGACGATAACTACGATCTCGGACATTCCTGCAAGTGGCGGGTTGGGATGCGTCTCAACGCGTACATCTGTCCCATTCCAGTGCTGTGCAGGGATCGTATACGCATCGCCTTTATCACTATTGCAAGCAGCAAGTACAACAACCAGAAAACCTAATGATATTGCCAGTAATTTTTTCACTATTCCGCTATCAATTTATATCGCAAGACTGCGACCTCATTTATTCTTTTGTTTTCGTCTGATCTGCTTTGTCGGAATCCAATCTACCTCCGGTAGAAGATCCGTACAGATGAACCATGTAATAGACAAAAGTTGCAGCGACAATTATGTAGACAATGGATCCCAGAAATCCAGGGTCTTTTACCCAGTCAGTCCACTTCACTACGACCCCTGGGCGCAACCCCCAGAATGGAAAACTGAGTCCCACTCCAACCAGCAATACGATTACAACCACTGCCATGAACCAGTAAGGTACATTCTGTTGCGATTCCGGAATCTTTTCCACCAGCTCCCAATCCTCCATACCGCGTTTTTCCAAACGCTCCGCGTCGGAGGAATAGCCAAAGTTATCCTTGCGTTTTTCACCCCATTTTGAGTCTTCTTTTACCAGCGCTGACTTATTCTCTTGCTGTTCCATCACACACCTCCTTATTCAACAAAATGCTGTTGATTAAAACGCCCAGTCCACCCGTCACTTGAGCGAATAACTACCACGAAAGGATACAAGCCACGCTTCAATTGAGGCGACACCGACAGGAATACAGACTTTCGCCCAACTGATTCCAGGTTCACTTTGAGACTACTCAGGGTGAACTCATTCTGAGGCAATCCTTCAATCGACACGCTCAATTCAGATGGACGATATCTTTTACTTGAAACTTCGATGCGGTAATCTCGCGCCGATTGATTATGCGCCGTTTTCAAATATCCCACTGCCAAATGATAAGGCTGGTAAGACCAGATTCCCCACGCAAACATGATGACGCCTAGAGTCGCAAATGGAACAGTCCAATGGAATCTCGATATCATAGACATGGTATTGTCGCGAAATTGACTGGACTTGCTCTTCTCTCGCTGCCCCAATTCAAACCGCAACAAACCCTCACCACCTTTTTTTGCCTGTAAATTATTGCACGCGTCTATGCAATCGCCGCAATTGATGCAACTGTCATAGATTTCAGTCTTGCGTGGATCCAACTGGATAAAACAGGTCGTCACACAATAATTGCATTTTTCGCATTCTGCAGCCCGGCTTGCATCGTAAAGCACATGCAGTGTCTCTTTGGTCTTGAACGAGTGTTGCCAGACTTTGTAGACGCAGGCAAAGCGACACCAGAAGTGCCGAAGCACCGCAATATCCAAAAGAATGATCATTACCCATACTGAATAAATCCAGTACAAAGAACCGGCAAGCCTGGCATCCGGCCTGAAAATAACAAAAGACCACACTACATCCGGCGGGTAAAAATATAGCAATGGAAGCAACGCGAATAACATCGCCGCACCCAAAAACGCCAATCCCAGCAGCGACCAGTTCAGAGCTTTATTTTTAGCGGCAGAAACTTTCGGTGCCTCACCGTTCAAACTGACTTCGGCACGTTTCCCTAACAACTTGCGGGTCATGTAATTTGCCCATTCTGCCAGCGTATTCTGCGGGCATGCCCAGCCGCAAAATACCGTTCCCGCAACCGAATACAATGCCACCAATGCGCTGGCGATCATGATCCACAAACCGGATATCAGAAAAAAATCCGCGAACCATATTTGCCAACCCAACACGACCAATGCACCATTCTCAGGATCGATCCTGAACAATCCCGATACCGGAATAAGCACCAGCAAAAACAAAATAATTATCTGCAAGGCGCGCCGTTTCCATCGGAAATTGCCGGACCTGTTTTTTGCTCCAGAGTCGATTACTTTGATGGGAATACTGGAAAGTGTTTTGTTTATGCCGGAAGACATGTTTACCTTTTGGCGCAGCGCTAGTTATAACAAGCTAGAAATTAGCATTCGCCTCAGCATCCAATGGCGATGCTTCAAGCAGGCGCAATCGAAAATATTCTGCCTGTGACTGATTGTCCGCAGATCGCTCCAACCGCCACATTGCTCTCAGAGCTCCCACATGATCGGGATAGATTTTCAAGATACGCTGCAAAGCCTCATGTTCGCTCAATCCGTGTTCGCCTGCATGAGGAAGCGACTGCATCATGTTATCAGCAAGCGCATTGGCAATCCAGTGATCTCGGGGATTCGCCTGATAAGCCAACCAAATAAGATTACCCGCCTTGTCTGCATCGCCTTGAAGTGAAGATAGCCATGATCGTACTGTCAGTTCTGACGCAACATACGCACGACCAAAACTGCTCTTGTCGTCTGCATTGATGCCCAATATTCTCATGGCGGCATCTGCGTCAGGGTGGTTCCGCAATAACTCCTGCATTAAACTTTCCAAATTAACGCTACCGTCATACCGCGCGCGCGGTAATTTATATTCTATGTACGGCACCCATTCATCCTGAACCAATCCGACACTCTCAGGAATGGGTCCCCAATATCTTCCAAGCCAGGTCCACATGCCTTCGCCACCGGTTGCAAGCAACTGATCCTTGTCTGCCAATCGATGTAAATTTTCTTGCATGACAGCGGCTATCGGCAGACTCTCCTTTGGCCCGATCAAAGCCAGATGCATGCCATCCATAAACAACTCAGCGTTGGGAAACACTCTCTTGAAACTCCGCAACACAACCTTGAGCGACTGGATATCGAATTGGTTTAGCGCCAGCCACTGTACAAATACGCCCTTTTTATTCAAGTGGCTCTTTGCTCTTTGGAATTGCTGTACAGACAACAAAGAACCCATTCCTGCAAGGTCGGGATGGAACAAATCGCCGACGATTACATCGTAGCTCCGTCCCGTTGTACTTAGAAAATGTCTGGCATCGTCACGTTGAATCTGTACTTGATCGACTATGTTGCCATTCACAGGCGCAAACCATTTGCTGGCTGCAAGAATCGACCCTTCTGATATCTCAACGGCACTGCGTTGCAAGCCTGGAAAAGGCAGAGATCCAGCTATAGAAATTCCGGTTCCCAATCCCAGAAACAGAACACTGCGGGGCTGCGGGTGTAGTAGCAGCGCTAATCTAGCCTGATCCATTTGAATCTCGACTGCGCTCGGCTCGGTTGATGCATCCATGCGCTGCAAATCGCTCAGGAGGGTACGCTGGCCATCCTGTTGCTGTACAACATGCGTCAATGAAATCGCATCCTCATAAAGCGACAAGTCTTGGCTATTAGCTTCGACTTCCGGCAACAGTTTGTGTACCGGTGGCATGCTGCGCAATGGCCATGCCACCAATATCATGATTGCAAAAACCAGCCAAGCCCAACGTGATCTTGCCCACAACAAACCCAAAGCGGCAATTGCTAGTCCGGACAAGGCAACCATTGCCGTGCTGCCAAGCAAAGGAATTAAAATCAGACAGGCAGCTACTGCGCCGGCTCCCCCACCCAGGCAGTTTGAACCGTATAACCACACACCGCTTGTTTCTGCATTACCAAAGCGGCTGGCCAATAATGGCAACCAAGCTCCCAGCGCCAATGTAACTGGAAGTGTGAATACCCCCAGCATCAGTGCCTGCAACCATAACGCTCCAAAAAATGAACGGAATTGGCCATGCTCTATCCAGGCTGAGGCAATAGGCAACATCCACAAACCGGTTAACACGCAACCGCCTGCTATCAACGGCATCAGCACTGTTGCCCAATATTTGTTCACGCGAGGCACGATCAAACTGCCAAGTGCAATACCAAGAAGAAAGACCGCCAATACGACGCCTAATACATATTCTGTACGCAGCATAATCATGCCGTACAAACGCACCCAGCCAATTTCCAGCATGATGCTGGCTGCACCAATCCCGGCATATATGAACAATACGGCTACGGGTGGGTGTGATTGCCTAGGAAGCAGTGTCTGCTCATATGTGCCTGACAATCGAGATAAAGCCAATGCCGCGCCGCCTATCATCAACCCAAGCAAGGCTATACACCGCACTGAGTCGACCCACCCTAACGCAGGCAAACTCCAAAGTGGGAATAGTGCGCCGACTGCTGCGCCGATCGTGTTTAACCCATAGAGTTTCGATAACGATAGCAGTGCACGACTGGCGACCTTCATCACCAGTGTAAAACCCGCGCCCATTGCGAACGCCGGAACCACCAGCAAGCACATTGCATCGGTACCTTGTAGCAGATACCACTGTGTTAATGTCAAATGGACTGCAACACCTTCCAACCATCCGCTGACCGTTTGCAACATGCTCGGCAGCAGCAACGCGTAAATGGCAATCGCTATTTCGAGTATGGCAAATAGTGCCAATGGCCTATTACATTGTTTTGCCCATCTTAAGCCCGCCAGGCTGCCTAATCCCAAACCTACCATGAATGCTGCAACCGTGAGCACGACACCGAAGATGCTGACTCCAAATTGCATAGACAGCATGCGCGCCCACAAGACTTCATATGCAAGGCTAGCAAAACCGGACATGCAATATAGCGCGGCTACCGTCCACCATATAGAATCACCGCTCGAAACATCGGGCTTTAAGCTTGAGACATGGGTATGTGGCATAAAGTAATGAGTTAGGGAATTGCAAGCCTAGAGATCGGACTACACCGGTTTGGCACAGCAAATCAGCTTGGCAATCAATAGTCTACGGATTGCTTTTGGGATAATTGCAGCAAATTGCGATTGAGGACTAGAACGGGTAGAACCACACCAGTCCAACGATCGCATGTACGATCGCCAGCGTCACGCTCAGTGCGGCAAACACCATGTGAGCCACGAACACCGGCTTGCCAAACAAACCCATGGCGATTCCCAACCCGCCAGTGATTAATACTAGGGTGATAAGCACGATGCCCAACAAAAACATGATCCTTTGCTTGTCCTTGTCGGTTATCGACTTTGCATGCTCCGCGTCTCTATGTTGGCGATTGAATGCCTGCAGGATCTGGGCACTATCTCCTGCAGTCGAGTCCTCTGCGTAAGCAGGAAGTGCACCCACCACTGAAAATGCAAAGATGATCCCGGCAATACAGGATAGCGATGCACGATAAATTGTTTTTATGGCTTGCGGCATAATTTTCTACTTTTCAGTCGGTTCTTGTTCGGTTTCAGCATTCTCATTGCCTGATTTACGTATTGCATTACGCCAAGCCAGCACAGCCATTAATACGAAGGGTGCAAAAACCCCCATCAGCAAAAATATAAAAATATACCAAGGAGTGGCGATGGTTACATGAGCGAAACGGTAACTATCCACTGCCGCTTGAGCTGCTGGGACTCCAGCTGCAAGCATCACTAGCAAGGTTTTCAGGCAAATCTGATTCATAGCAACCCCCATCATTGGCTTATTTCCCGGCACTGGATGCACAGCGAAACCCGTAAAAATCCGATGCGAAATTTGACCATGAATAATCCCTGTGATACGTGGCAGTTGCAAAAGGATCTCCTTTCCAAGAGCCTCCTCGGAGAACTTTATATTGTCGATTTACAGGAACCATATCGGATATTTGCAAAGCTCGATCTTGCGCATCCATTACTTTCGCCACCTTACCCTGAAACACTTCTGCCCCAGCGTCTGTCCCCTTGTACGGATTGAAATCGTCCTGAACCCATTCGTCGACATTTCCAGCCATGTCATACACACCGTATGGGCTTACTCCATTAGTATACGCGTTCACATTCGTTGCTGACCCGACGTTGTAGTAAGTATTCAATCGGGCCGGATCCATTTCATTTCCCCACGGCCAGCGCCTTCCGTCTGTTCCGCGCGCAGCCTTCTCCCACTCTGCCTCTGTAGGCAACCGCTTACCTGCCCATTTTGCATAGGCTGAAGCATCGTACCAATTTACCAATGTCACCGGGTATAGCAAGGTCCCTTGCTGAATCCTTCCGTACTTCCAATCTGAAGGTGCCCTGTGTCCGGTTGCGGCAATAAATCGTGCATATTGCGCATTAGTGACCAAATATTTGTCGATACGGTAGGCATTCAAACTAACCGTATGTTGCGGATGTGAAGCCGCATCGGCATTTTTCAAATCTGTTCCCATCTGAAATTTTCCTGATGGGATTAATATCGTAGTCTCTAATTCCTGCCACTGCTCTTTTGTAAGCAATGCATCTGCTTCGGCCACCGAATACCCGATTGCTTGGTTTTTGCGGTTTTCGTTTTGCTCATGAATGGCAATATCTTCTCCTGCTGCACGTATCCGCGTGGACTCTTCTTTCAGGTTATATGTTGCCAATGCACGCATCTCACCCATGCGTATCGAACCCAGTTTGACAACATGCAGACTTCCGCCAATGATTACCAATGCTATGCAGGTAATTACAGTGGCAGACAGGAATCGTTTTCGTCGCAAGCGCTCCGTTGGACTGGGAAGACTGTGTTTGTTAATGCCGGACATTATAATTCCTTTGATGTTGCCTGCTCGCTGTCGGCATGATCGGGCCGGCTTGATCGCCCATAGACATTTTTAATCATGACTTCCCCGACTATCCCGCCGATACCGGCAGACTCCATTGCCAAAATGACAAAGAAGCCCCACCAGCCCAGCGGGTTCAAAATGCTGCCGTGAGGCGTTCCTGAATGGTATAAAATTTCGGCGTAGCTCAAGCAACGTACAATCAGGGGTGGGAAAAAACTCAGCCATTTTGAACCCATACCGAATATCCACGCCACCACCAACCCGACCAGAAATGGAACGAAAAATACATCCAATGCCCAAGCAAAACTAAACGTTGCCAGACCATAAAATAATTCTATTTTGATACCGAGCAGCCTGTCTCCCAAATGATTGAGCGACATACCTATCAATACAGCAACCAGTCCCGTCAGATACCGCTGATTCATTTCTGATACTCCAGTCCAGTCAGCTTTTCGTACTCTGCCTTTTTGGTTTGTTCAAGATACCAGTCTTTGACCTTGAGACTTGCCAAATATTGTGCCAAAAGATGTCGGTCATTCTCAGATAGACCCGCATAGGACGGCATTTGATACTCTTTTTTCAGGCGTGAAGGCAATACTGCCTGAGGATTGCTGGACGAAAGATAGTCATAGAACCAAGTCTCTGAGCGTAACGAACCCAAACCGTCCAGCATAGGCGCAGGAACAGACTGAGACATGTCTTGCAAAGTCCATAGAGTGTGGCAGCTCTTGCAGCCATTGTTGCGATATACATCCATTGCTGTTCTGGCTACGTCTGACGAAGCTGTGCTGTAAAAGGGGATTTCCCTGTCATGCTTTTCTTCAACGTGCAGAAGTGACCTTACAACGCCCACAAAAAGAAAAATCCCAATCAATGCCAGGACAAATTTTTCTCCGCGTCTCATTATCACGTACTTTTTTCTGATGCCTTCGCCAGAAAACGTTTTCTGCTCTCTATTTGCGAATTGATGACAGCACGGCTTTTGGCGAATTCTTCGGGAGTCATTTTTTCCTGATCATTTTCGTCAAAAAGTACGTACTTGATATCTTCATCAAATTGTTCATTTTGAGAGCCCCAGCGCAACCAATAAAGCACTGCAATAATAATCATCGCCCCAATTATCAGCCATAAATATATCGTCCAGCCATCGGGAAGCGTTTCGAAAAAATTAGCCATAGTTTTCTCCCACAAGGAATAATCAGAAAAGGTAGCCGCCAAGCATCTGCAACGCACCAAATATTACTGCAACCACGATACCTAGAATAATCGCAGCGAACATCATACGCTCTCCCAACCTGACTTTCCCAGGCCGATTCTTGCTGAACATCAGTGCAATGACAATCCCTGAAAACACCACAATGCCAATCAGCAAAAAAACAAATACGCCCTCGCTGAACTGCTGGCTGCGCATTCCTTCAATACTGAGATCAAGTTTGGGTGAGATATCTGAGCTTGCTTGGGAAACTACAGGACTCTTAGGCTGGGGATCGGGAAGTTGAATCTTAAGCTCCTGTTGCAATTTTAATACCTACTCAAATAAAAATGCCGCACCTTTATATTCGGAGTGGCATTTTTTTACATATTTAATCAGCTCAAATAACATCAGGTTTCCCCAATGTTATTTGCATAAGCCAAATTGCTATCAGTCCTTCTTGTTACGATCTACAAATATCCCGTAGAAAATTGGACAAGCAAAAGCAAGCGCAATCACCAACGACAAAGCCACGGGGCCATTATCAAGTTCTATCATGCTAATTTCTCCTAAAATAATTATGTAATATGACGGACAAATACCGTGTCAATTCATATTGGAGTTATATCAATGCTTATGTTTCGGTTGCCAAGTTGACGGAGGCAATCTCTTAATCAAGATCGTGACGCCCACAAAAAAGTATGTCAGGTAAAAGATATCAATGAAATATCCTTTATCCCACCAAGGCTGCTTTCTTTCAGGTGTACCATCTGCCTTTTTATTACCCTCGAAGTTAGCCATCACAACTCGATCACCGACCACGTTATACTCTTCCAGGTCGACACCCTTGGCCATCAGGGCCTCCATTTGCGGCTTGATGATTCGCAAATCATCCATACTCAATGGGTGACGCTCCAATTTCTCGTCATTTGGCCCGCCCAAATTCAACTGTATGATTTTCTTCATCGCAGCTTTATCATCCTGAATCGCCATCACCTCAGGAGTGTTCATTGATTTCACGTATCCCTCATAGATCGATGCATTCGGACGTTGTCCCCAAAGTGGGAAAGTAACCAAGAATGCCGTGATCACAGTCAGGACAACCAAAAGCACCACGGGCATAGGCATACGATTATTATCTTCAGTGATACCACCTAGATCTTCTTTTTCCCACAACTTCTTATCATCTTCATTCGTGGCAGCATCACACAATGTGCGCAACGGCTTATCAAAATTCCAAGACATTTTCTATCCCCCTGTTATTTTAAGCTCATCATAAAATCAACCAGACTGCGGATCTCGGAATCTTTGGCATAGCTTGGAACATCCGGAGGCGTCACACGCTTTCCGTCGCGATACTCAAGATACTCAGCTCTCCACTTGGCGAAGTCGATCTTCTGACCATCCGCATCCTTCTCGCCCCACAAATAATCGAAACGCGGCATGATCGAGTGCGGCTGAACCAAACGCGGATTGAAGAAATGCATCATCATCCATTCTCTGGAAGAGTTGCGCGATCCTACGTGCAACAAATCCGGGGCCTTACGATCCGAACCAAATGCGGTTGGTGATTCACCGTTGAAATCTCCCAACATCGGTGGCGCGCCGAACACTTGCCAATCTTGGGTTTGCTCAGGCAAGAGGGTGTGACACCACCAGCAACCTTCGCGCACAAACATGGTCTTTCCCTTGCCTGCGTGGGAAACATCTTCGTCTTTTGCAACACGCATTACATCTTCAGGAGTCCAACCCTTGCTCGCCGTCAAATTATCGATGTAACTCACCTCCTTGCCTTGATATTGACCTTTAGCCAAGGCAAAGACCGCACCCGCATCTTTCCGGGCATCAGTTATATGTCCTTGCTGGACACTCACTTGCTCAATACCTTCACCCAAGATCCGTGGATGCAATATGCCGGCGGGGAACGTTGTTCCTTGCGGATAAACATACACTGACATCACCGCATCCAAAGGCTGACCCGATTTAGGATCAACCTTAAGCGTGACATTGACAGGCTTGTTCTTTCCAAGCAGAAACGGATCATCCAAATTAAAACCCGTTTCGTGACCTATGGCCAATTGTTTTGCCAGCGCAACATCCGTCGAAGAAACCGACGCGATGTTGATGCTCGGAAAAAACAGGGTGATAGTCATCGAACCGCCCAGCGCTAGGCCGAACAATCTCGATCCAATTTTATATTCTCTAAATCCAGCCATGCTTGATCTCCCTAAATTTTTCTTGGCTTAAATGTTAGCGCTCGTAAGCCAGTTCATGAGGCATACGACCCTCTGGAACGACGCTTCCCTTGCGCGCAGTCATCCACATGTTGTACAACCACAGAACATTGCCGGTAAATACCATGGTACCGCCCAGCCAACGCGCGATCATATAAGGATGCTCAGCAATCACCACATCGATATAAGGAACCTCGTAAATCTTACCGGCCCCCTGAATCAAACCAGCAATCGTCATGGAAACCCAGTAAATGGTAAAGCCGATCAACAACAACCAAAAATGTATATTGGCCAGCGTCAAAGAATACAATTTACGCTTCAATATCGTCTGCAGACCCAGGTAAACCGCAGCAGCCTCCAGGAAAGTAGAGAATCCCAGCAATGCCAGATGCGCATGAGCAACGATCCAACCGGTCCCATGTATATACCAGTTAATCGCGCGCGTTTGCTGGAAGCCACCCTGCATATTCAACGGAATCGCCATCAAACAGCCTGTAATGGTAAAGCGAATCTCAATATTCTCAACGAACATGTGCCACTTGCCTTGCATCGTCAACATGATATTCGACACGAAAGCGATGGCAGGAACCAGAATCAGCACACCCTCAACTGACGCGAAAGACTTTAACCATTCAGGCAATGGCGCAGACATCAAATGATGAGCTGCCGGGGTCGAATAAAACACCACCACAGACCAGAAGTGCAAGTGTCCGATACGGTGCGAATACAAAGGATTGCCTGTTACCTTGGGGATGGTGTAGTACGCGATCGCAGCGGCCACAGGCGTAATCCACAACCCAAGCACGTTATGCGCAAACCACCATGTCAAATAGGCTTCGGTCAGTC